>ERZ795053.5567-NODE-5567-length-12934-cov-9.392888_pt1 | contig 12934 bp, 10 predicted proteins | sample MGYA00375137_ERZ795053 | MGnify/ENA primary metagenome ERZ795053 (study PRJEB30182, sample SAMN05720284) | activated sludge metagenome | isolation source: Anaerobic digester | place: Hong Kong | collected 2014-12-17 ... | reverse complement strand
CGCGGGTTCATGTCCCCGCCCCGTGGGTTCATGTCCCCGCCCCGTGGGTTCATGTCCCCGCCCCGTGGGTTCATGTAGGAGCGCCGGCAGGCGCGAATGGCCGGCCCGAGCCGGCCCGCGCCGGCGCCCCCATGCGCCCTAGACCTGCAGCCGCTCGAGCAGCTCGCGCTCGATCCTGAGCACCTGCGCGTCCTGGTTCAGCGCGTTGCCGGTGAGCAGGAAGGTGTCCTCGACGCGCTCGCCCAGGGTGGCGATCTTGGCGGTGTGCAGGCGGATGCCGTGCTCGGCGAGCACCGCGGCGACGTCGTAGAGCAGTCCGGGGCGGTCGGCGGCGGTGAGCGACAGCACATGATGTCGGCCGGCCTCGTCGGGGCGGATGCTGACCTCGGGGCTGATCGGGAAGTGCTTCACCTGCCTCGACATTCTGCCGCGGCTGGGGCGCTCGGGGACGCCGGGCTTCTGCAGGCGGGCGCTGAGCTCGTGCTCGATCAGGATCACGATGTCGCGATAGGCGGCCTGTTCGCCCGGATCCTGCAGCATGAAGCTGTCGAGCGCGTAGCCGTGGCGGGTGGTGTGCACCTTGGCGTCGACGATGGTGAAGCCCATGCGGCCGAAGAAGCCGGTGAGACGCACGAAGAGGTCCTTCTGGTCGCGGGTGAACACCATCACCTGCACGCCGTCCTCGTCCTCGGCCACGCGCGCCTTCACTACCGGCTCTTCCGAGTCGGTGCGGTAGTACAGCACCCGCGTGTGCCAGGCGATCTCCTCGGCGGAATGCCGCATGAAATACACCGGGTCGAGCCGGGCCCACAGCGCGTCCTCCACGCCCGGGCGCAGGCCGTGGAAGCGCAGCTGGCGGCGGGCATCCTCGAGGCGGCCGTCGAGGCCGAGCGCCTCCTTGGCGGTGGCACCGCGCAGCAGGCGCTGGGTGGCGAAGAACAGATCCTCGAGCAGCTTGCCCTTCCAGCCGTTCCAGACCTTGGGGCTGGTGCCGCGGATGTCGGCGTGGGTGAGCAGGTAGAGCGCGACCAGGCGACGCTCGTCGCGCACGACGTCGGCGAAGCGCTGGATGATCTCGGGGTCGGAGGTGTCCTCCTTCTGCGCGACGCGCGACATGGTGAGGTGCTGCTCGACCAGCCAGACGACCAGCGCGCTGTCGTCCGCGTCCATGCCGTGCTGCACGCAGAACTCGCGCGCATCCGCCATGCCCAGCGTGGAGTGGTCGCCGCCGCGGCCCTTGGCGATGTCGTGGAAGAGCGCCGCGACGTAGAGCAGCCAGGGGCGCTCGAAGGCCATGATCAGGCGCGTCATCAGCGGGTATTCATGGGCGTGCTCGCCCATCGTGAAGCGGCGCACGTTGCGCAGCACCATCAGGATGTGCTGGTCGACCGTATAGACGTGGAAGAGGTCGTGCTGCATCTGGCCGACGATGCGCCGCCACGCCGGAATGTAGCGCGACAGGATGCCGTATTCGTTCATCTTGCGGAACACCCGCACGATGCCGCGGCGCTGCTGCAGGATCTGCAGGAAGAGCGCGCGGTGCGCGGGGTCGGCGCGGAAGGCGGCGTTGACCTGGTTGCGGTGGATCCAGAGGGCACGCAGCGTGCGCGCGGTCATGCCCTTGAGCTCGGAGCGCTGCTGCAGCAGCAGGAAGCACTCGAGCAGGGCGGAAGGGTGGCGCTCGAAGACGTCCTCGTCGCGGATGTCGAGCAGCTCGCGCACGACCTGGAAGCGCGGATTCACCACGATCGCGGCGCCGCGGTCGGGGAAGATCACGCTGCCGTAGTTCTGCAGCAGCACGGTGTTCAACTGCATCACCATCTTGGCGGTGACGTAGTAGCGCTGCATCAGTACCTCGGAGGCGCGCCGGGTGGGCGTGGCCTCGATGCCGAGGATGCGGGCGAGCTTTTCCTGGTGGTCGAAGAGCAGGCGGTCCTCGGCGCGCCCGGTCAGATGATGCAGGCGGATGCGGATGTGCTGCAGGAAGCGCTCGATCGCGCGCAGTTCGCCGGCCTCGCCGCCGGTGATCAGGCGGTGGCGGGCGAGGTCGCGCCAGTTGTGGCCGAGCCCGGCCGCGCGCGCGATCCAGCCCAGCATCTGCAGGTCGCGCAGCCCGCCGGGGCTCTCCTTGCAGTTGGGCTCGAGGGCATAGGGCGTGTCATTGAAGCGGGCGTAGCGCTGTTCCTGCTCCAGCAGCTTTGCCTTGTAGAAGGCGCGCACGTCGAGCGCATCGCGGTAGCGCGCATTCAGCTCGGCGAACAGTGCCGCGTTGCCGGCGAGCAGGCGCGCCTCGAGCAGGTTGGTCTGCACGGTGATGTCGTCGGCGGCGGCGACCATGCACTCGTCCACCGTGCGTACCGCGTGCCCGACCTCGAGTCCGCAATCCCACAGCGCGCCGACGAGCGCCGACAGGCGCGCCCTCAGCGCCTCGTCGGGCGGAGCGGAGAGCAGCACGAGCAGATCGACGTCCGAGGCCGGGAAGAGCTCCCCGCGGCCATAGCCGCCCACCGCCACCAGCGCCGCGGAGGCGGGCATCGCACACGCCGCCCACAGGCGGACGAGTTCCTGATCGACCAGGCGGGCGCGGCCCTTGAGCAGGCTGGAGGTCTGCGGCCGCGCCTGATAGGCCTCGCGCAGCTGCGCCGTGCCCTCGACGAGGCGTTGGCGAGCCGTGGCGGCAAGGGTGTGCAGTTCTTCGGTGAGGGCGTCGTTCATGCGCGGGCCTGGGTCGGGTTTCCTCAGCCCGTCGTGGCGAAGCGGGCGGCGACGAGCTCGGGCGGCGGCGGGCACTTGGCGGAGAGGGTGAGCACCTCGACCCCGGTGTCGGTGATCACCACCGTGTGTTCCCACTGCGCCGACAGGCTGCGGTCTTTGGTGACGATGGTCCAGCCGTCGGGCAGCTCGGAGATCGCCGCCTTGCCGGCGTTGATCATCGGCTCGATGGTGAAGATCATGCCCGGCTCGAGCGTGGGGCCGGTGCCGGCCTTGCCGTAGTGCAGCACCTGCGGTTCCTCGTGGAACTTGCGCCCGATGCCGTGGCCGCAGAACTCGCGCACCACCGAGAAGCCGTTGCCTTCGGCGTGCTTCTGGATCGCCGCGCCGATGTCGCCGAGGCGGCCGCCGGGCCGGACCGCGGCGATGCCCAGCCACATGCACTCGTAGGTGATGCGCGTCAGGCGCCGGGCGACGATGCTGCAGGCGGACTCGCCGCCGACCAGGAACATGCGGCTGGTGTCGCCGTGGAAGCCGTCCTTGATCACGGTGATGTCGAGGTTGACGATGTCGCCTTTCTTGAGCGCCTTCTCGCCGGGCACGCCGTGGCATACCTGATGGTTCACCGAGGTGCAGATCGACTTGGGGTAGGGCGTGTAGCCGGGCGGCGCATAGTCGAGCGGGGCGGGAATGGTGTCCTGCACGTTCACCATGTAGTCGTGGCACAGGCGGTCGAGTTCGCCGGTGGTGACGCCGGGGACGACGAAGGGCTCGATGTAGTCGAGCACTTCGGCGGCGAGCCGGCAGGCCACGCGCATCTTCTCGATCTCTTCCGGGGTCTTGATGACAATGCTCATTTTTGTGTGTTCTGCGTCGGGGCGGTAAAGCGGGAAGGCTATCGCAAGCGTCGCGCTGCAGCAAACCCGGGATGCGCACCACAGGGAGGCGACGCGATGCCTTCGCCATCGCCGTGGCCCGCACCTTCCCGGCCTGGCCCTGTCGCTGCTTCGCTCCGCTGCAACCTTGAGCGCGATGCGGATCGCGTGATAAGATCGCGGGCTTGTCTGCAGGTGCAGGCAAAATCCGCACGCCTTGCGGCACAGGGTCCTTCCGGGGGCTCGCCCGACCTCCAGCGTCCCGGCATCGTCCGGGCGGGGTCGCGCGAATCCCGGTGGGCAACGGGTCGGTCCGGTTTTCCGGCCGCCCGTCCGCGGGGCGGAGGTTCAACCCTTGTACAGTTTGGAGCAACACATGTCCGTCACGATGCGTCAGATGCTGGAAGCCGGCGTCCACTTCGGCCACCAGACCCGCTTCTGGAATCCGCGCATGGCCCCCTACATCTTCGGCCAGCGCAACAAGATCCACATCGTCAACCTCGAGAAGACGATGGCGAAGTACAACGAGGCCATGGAGTTCGTGCGCAAGCTCGCCGCGAACCGCGGCAACATCATGTTCGTCAGCACCAAGCGCCAGGCGCGCGAGATCATCGCCGAGGAAGCCCAGCGCGCCGGCATGCCCTATGTCGACGAGCGCTGGCTCGGCGGCATGCTGACCAACTTCAAGACGGTCAAGCAGTCGATCAAGCGCCTCAAGGAAGTCGAGGCGATGATGGAAGACGGCTCGATCGAGCGCCTGTCCAAGCGCGAGGCGCTGACCGTGCGTCGCGAGCTCGAGAAGCTGCAGAAGTCGATCGGCGGCATCAAGGACATGGGCGGCCTGCCCGACGCGCTGTTCGTCATCGACGTCGGCTATCACAAGATCGCCATCACCGAAGCCCAGAAGCTCGGCATTCCGGTCGTGGCCGTGGTCGACACCAACCACTCGCCCGAGGGCGTGGACTACCTGATCCCGGGTAACGACGACTCCTCGCGCGCGATCCGCCTCTACGCCCGTGGCGTGGCCGATGCCGTGCTGCAGGGCCGCAGCCAGGTGCTGCAGGAGATCGTCGACGCCGGCGGCGACGAGTTCGTCGAGGTCGAGGAAGAAGGCTCGCAGGAACAGGCCTGATCCTCAGCGAAGGGGGCCCGCGGGGCCCCTTTTGCAATCCGGGTGGCGCCTGCGAATCCCGCAATGTGCGCCCCGCACAATTCATGATGTCGCGCCGATGGCCCTCCGGTGCGCGGCGCGGCATCCGCGTTTCGAACGTCAAACCGAACCTATTCAGGAGCTAGCATGGCGGAAATCACCGCAAGCATGGTCAAGGAACTGCGCGAGAAGACCGACGCGCCGATGATGGAGTGCAAGAAGGCGCTGGCCGAAGCTGCTGGCGACATGGGCAAGGCCGAAGAGATCCTGCGCGTCAAGCTCGGCAACAAGGCCTCCAAGGCCGCGGCCCGCATCGCCGCCGAAGGCGTGGTCGGCATCGACATCTCCGCCGACGGCAAGCTCGGCTCGATCATCGAGGTCAACTGCGAGACCGACTTCGTCGCCAAGAACGACGACTTCCTGGCGCTGGTGCAGAACTGCGCCGGCCTCGTCTCCGCCAAGAACCCGGCCGACGTCGCCGCCCTGTCGGCGCTGCCGCTGGGCGAGGGCACCGTCGAGTCGACCCGCACCGCTCTGGTCGGCAAGATCGGCGAGAACATGTCGATCCGCCGCTTCGCCCGCGTCGAAGCCAAGGGCAAGCTGTTCTCGTACATCCACGGCGGCGCCAAGATCGGCGTGCTGCTGGACGTGGTCGGTGGCGACGAGCAGCTCGGCAAGGACATCGCGATGCACATCGCCGCGTCCAAGCCGAAGGCGCTCGACGCTTCGGGCGTGTCGCAGGACCTGATCGACGCCGAGCGTCGCATCGCGATCGAGAAGGCCCGCGCCGACAACAAGCCCGAAGCGATGCTGGAGAAGATCGCCGACGGCACCGTGCAGAAGTTCCTCAAGGAAGTGACCCTGCTGGCCCAGGTCTTCGTGAAGGCCGAGGACGGCAAGCAGACCATCGAGCAGCTGCTCAAGGCCAAGGGCGCCTCGGTCGCCAGCTTCACGCTGTACATCGTCGGTGAAGGCATCGAGAAGAAGGTCACCGACTTCGCCGCCGAGGTCGCCGAGCAGGCCGCCGCTGCCGCCAAGAAGTAAGGAGATGAACGTGTCCGCCGCCTACAAGCGCATCCTGCTCAAGCTCTCCGGCGAAGCCCTGATGGGCGACGACGCCTACGGCATCAACGAGGAGGTCGTCAGCCGCATCGTCTCCGAGGTTGCCGAGATCACCCGTCTCGGCGTCCAGGTCGGTGTGGTGATCGGCGGCGGCAACATCTTCCGCGGCATGAAGGGCGCGGCCTCCGGCATGGACCGCGCCACCGCCGACTACATGGGCATGCTGGCCACGGTGATGAACGCGATGGCGCTCGCCGACGCGATGCGCCGGATGGACCTCGAGGCGCGCGTGCAGTCGGCGCTGCGCATCGACCAGGTGGTCGAGCCCTACATCCGCGGGCGCGCGATCCGTCACCTCGAGGAAGGCCGCGTGGTCATCTTCGCCGCCGGCACCGGCAACCCCTTCTTCACCACCGACACCGCCGCCGCACTGCGTGGCGCCGAGATCGGCGCGCAGATCGTGCTCAAGGCGACGAAGGTGGACGGCGTCTATACTGCCGATCCGAAGAAGGATCCGCAGGCGCAGCGCTACCATCGCATCAGCTTCGACGAGGCGATCGGGCGCAACCTCCAGGTGCTCGACTCGACCGCGTTCGCGCTGTGCCGCGACCAGAAGCTCCCGATCAACGTGTTCTCGATCTTCAAGCCCGGCGCGCTCAAGCGCGTGGTGATGGGTGAGGATGAAGGCACGCTGGTCCATTCCTGACCTCCGGAGAGGGCTTGCATGATTTCCGAACTCAAGAAGAACATCGAGCAGAAGATGCAGAAGTCGGTCGAGGCGCTCAAGACCGACCTCGCCAAGGTGCGTACCGGCCGCGCCCACACCGGCCTGCTCGACCACGTCATGGTTGAGTACTACGGCTCGATGGTGCCGGTGAACCAGGTCGCCAACATCACGCTGATCGACGCCCGTACCATCGGCGTGCAGACCTGGGAGAAGCCGATGCTCGGCAAGGTCGAGCGCGCGATCCGCGACAGCGACCTCGGCCTCAACCCCGCCAACATGGGCGAACTGCTGCGGGTGCCGATGCCCGCGCTGACCGAGGAGCGCCGCCGCGACCTCACCAAGGTGGTGCGCCACGAGGGCGAGACCGCCAAGGTGGCGATCCGCAACCTGCGCCGCGACGCCAATCAGCAGCTCAAGGACGCGGTCAAGGACAAGGAGATCTCCGAGGACGACGAGCGTCGTGGCGAGGACGAGATCCAGAAGCTCACCGATCGCTATGTGGCCGAGATCGACAAGCTGCTCGCCCAGAAAGAGCAGGAACTGATGCAGATCTGATCCGCGTGCGCGGATCGGCTGTATCGTCAACGGGCACGACAGGAGGCGGAGCATGATCGGAGGACTGTTCAGGAGTTCCACCCGCGACATTCCCGACGTCTCGCAGGTGCCGCAGCACATCGCCGTGATCATGGACGGCAATGGGCGCTGGGCGCGCAAGCGCATGCTGCCGCGTGTCGCCGGTCATGCGCGGGGTGTGGAGGCGCTGCGCGCCACGGTGCGCGGCTGCGTCGATCGTGGGGTGGAATACCTCACCGTGTTTGCGTTCAGTTCCGAGAACTGGCGCCGGCCGCAGGACGAAGTCTCGTTCCTGATGCAGCTCTTCCTGAAGTCGCTGCAAAAGGAGATCCGCCGCATGCACGACAACGACATGCGTTTCCGCGTGATCGGCGATCTCTCCCGCTTCGATGGCCGCCTGGTGGACATGATCCGCGAGGCCGAGGCACTCACTGCAGGCAACGGCGGGCTCAACTTCACCGTGGCGGCAAACTACGGCGGGCGCTGGGACATCCTCGACGCCATGTCGCGCCTGATGGCGCGCGAGCCTGGACGCCTGGAGCGATTCACCGAGGAGGAGCTCGCGGCCGAGCTGTCGATGAGCTTTGCGCCCGAGCCCGACCTCTTCATCCGCACCGGTGGCGAGAAGCGCATCAGCAACTTCCTGCTCTGGCAGCTCGCCTATACCGAGCTCTATTTCACCGACGTGCTTTGGCCAGACTTCGACGACGAGGCGCTGGGCAAGGCCATTGGCTCCTATCAGGCGCGGGAGCGACGCTTCGGGCGCACCAGCGAGCAACTCAAGGCAGACGCCGGGGAGTAGGGGCGCCATGCTCAAGGATCGCGTCCTGACCGCCATCGTGCTGCTGTTTGGTCTGCTCGGTGCGGTGTTCCTGCTGCCCGCTTCGCTCTGGCTGGTGGTCTGCGCCGCCTTGTGCGGCGCCGCTGCGTGGGAGTGGGGGGCGCTAGCCCGCTTCGATCACGGGCTGCGCGTGTCAACCGCGGTCGCCTTCACCGCCGCATGCGCGCTCCTGGGCTGGAGCGCAGGGCTGGGCAGCGGCCAGCTCGGCGGTGCCGGGGCCTTGGTGCCGCTCTATGTCTTCAGCGGCTTGTTCTGGATCTTCGTCGTGCCGCTGTGGCTGCGCGGCAAGTGGGCCTTGTCCAACCCGATGCTGGCCTCGCTGGTGGGCTTCATCGTCCTCGTGCCGACCGCACTGGCGATGATGCAGTTGCGCACCATGGGCCCCTGGGTGCTGCTCGGCACGATGGCCGTCGTCTGGGTGGCCGACATTGCCGCCTACTTCAGCGGGCGTGCATTCGGCCGCCACAAGCTGGCGCCCTCGATCAGCCCCGGCAAGACCTGGGAGGGCGCTGCCGGGGCCGCGGTCGCGGTGCTGGTGTTCGGCTTCGGCATGCTGGCGATGCGTGGCGCCGAGCTGCAGGGTGGCGTTGCGGTGATTGCCGGTGTGCTGTTGGCATGGACTGCAGTGAGCATCGTTGGCGATCTCTTCGAGTCCCTGCTCAAGCGCCAGGCCGGGCTCAAGGACAGCGGCAGCATCCTGCCCGGCCACGGCGGCATCCTCGACCGCATCGACAGCCTCACGTCCACGCTCCCGCTCGTGGCGCTCGGCGCGGTCTGGCTCGCGCGCTGATCCTCCGCGGCTGCGGCCGTGTTTCCTCCGTAACGGATTCTCCCCATGCCTGACCCCGCACCCCAGCGCCTCACTGTCCTGGGCGCGACCGGATCGATCGGCCAAAGCACGCTCGATGTCGTCGCCCGCCATCCCGACCGCTTCGAGGTGTTCGCGCTCAGCGCGCAGCGCCAGGGCGACAAGCTGCTCGATCAGTGCCTGCGCTTCTCGCCGCGCTTTGCGGTGTTGGGCGACGCGGCCGCGGCCGAGCTCCTGCGCGCCGGCTTGCGCGCAGCGGGCAGTGACACCGAGGTGCTGTGCGGTGAAGAGGCGCTCGAGCGCGTCGCCGCCGCCGAGGTGGTGGACATGGTGATGGCCGCGATCGTCGGTGCCGCCGGGCTGCGCCCCACCCTGGCCGCGGCGCGCGCCGGCAAGAAGGTCCTGCTCGCCAACAAGGAGGCCCTGGTGCTGTCCGGGCAGCTGCTGATCGACGCCGTGGCCGCGAGCGGTGCGGTGCTACTGCCGATCGACAGCGAACACAACGCCATCTTCCAGGCTCTGCCCGCCGACTACGGACGGCAGCCGGCGAGAGCCGGGGTGCGCAGGGTGTTGCTGACGGCCTCCGGTGGCCCCTTCCGCAGCGCGCCGATCGAGGCGCTCGCCGACGTCACCCCCGAGCAGGCCTGTGCCCATCCCAACTGGGTCATGGGGCGCAAGATCTCGGTAGACTCCGCCACCATGATGAACAAGGGCCTCGAGGTCATCGAGGCGCACTGGCTGTTCGGCGCGCCGGCGGAGATGATCGAGGTGGTCGTGCATCCGCAGAGCGTGATCCACTCGATGGTCGACTATGCCGACGGCTCGGTGATCGCCCAGCTCGGCAACCCCGACATGCGCACCCCGATCGCCAACGCCATGGCCTGGCCCGAGCGCATCGATGCCGGCGTGCGTCCGCTCGACCTGTTCGAGATCGCCCGCCTCGATTTCGAGCGTCCGGACTTCGGCCGTTTCCCCTGCCTGAAACTGGCCTTCGATGCGCTGCGCGCAGGCGGGACAGCCCCCGCAGTGCTCAATGCCGCCAACGAGGAGGCCGTCGCTGCCTTCCTCGATCATCGCATCGGCTTCCTCGACATCGCCGCGGTGATCGCGGCGAGTCTGGAACGCAGCCGGCCGGGCGCGGTCGATTCGCTGGAGGCGGTGTTGTCCGCCGACGCGCACGCCCGCGAACTCGCGCGGGACGAGATCTCCCGACTTCGAAAAAACCGATGACCCTCTTCGACTACCTGATTCCGTTCGCCCTTGCGCTCGGCCTGCTCATCCTCGTCCACGAGCTCGGTCATTACCTGGTGGCGCGCTGGTGCGGGGTCAAGGTGCTGCGCTTCTCGATCGGCTTCGGAAAGCCGTTGCTGCGGCGCACCGCGGGCCGCGACGGCACCGAGTGGGTGCTCGCCGCGTTTCCGCTCGGCGGCTACGTCAAGATGCTCGACGAGCGCGAGGCGCCGGTGGCAGCGCCCGAACTGCACCGCGCCTTCAACCGACAGAGCGTGTATCGCCGCTTCGCGATCGTCGCTGCCGGCCCGCTGGCCAACTTCCTGCTCGCGATCGCACTCTACTGGGGGCTCTTCGTCGCGGGTACCGAGGAGCTCAAGCCGCGCGTGACGCTGTCCGACACCCCGGCGATCGCCCAGGCGGCGGGCGTGCGCGAGGGTGACCTCGTGGTGGCGGTGGATGAGGAGCCGGTGCGCAGCTGGCAGGACCTGCGCTGGGTACTGCTGCGCCACGCGCTCGACAGCCGCGAGGTGATGCTGCGCGTGCGCACCCTCGAGGACGTCGAGGCGTTCCGCCGCCTGGATCTCTCCGGGGTGGCGATCGACGAGGGTGGCACCGACCTCATCGCGCGCCTCGGCCTGCGCCCGTGGCGTCCCGCGATCCCGGCGGTGATCGGCCGGGTCGCGGATGGGAGCGCGGCCGAGCGGGCGGGACTGCAGGACGGGGATCGCGTGCTGGCGATCGCGGGCACGCCGGTCGTGGCCTGGAGCGATCTGGTGCGACTGGTGCGCGAGGCGCCGGGGCGGGCGCTCGACTTCGAGGTCGAGCGTGGCGGCGAGGCCGTGAAGCTGGTGATCACCCCGGAGGCGGCCGAGGAGGGTGGGGCGCAGATCGGCCGCATCGGCGTCGGCGTGGCCGAGGCCGCAGCGGGCGGTATCGCGATGTTCGGCGAAGTGCGCTACGGCGTGCTCGAAGGGCTGTCGCGCGCGGTCCAGCAGACCTGGGAGACGAGTGTGCTCAGCCTCAAGATGATCGGCCGCATGCTCACCGGCGAGGTGTCGTGGAAGAACCTCTCGGGACCGGTCACCATCGCGGATTACGCGGGCCAGACCGCCCAGCTGGGATGGACGCATTACCTCAAGTTCGTGGCCCTCATCAGCATCAGCCTGGGGGTCCTGAACCTGCTGCCCATCCCGGTTCTGGATGGGGGGCACTTGTTGTACTATACGATCGAAATCATCAAGGGCGGTCCGATCCCGGAGCGCGTCATGGAGGTCGGTCAGCAGATCGGCCTCGCCCTCCTGGTGATGATGATGGCATTCGCCTTCTACAACGACCTGAACCGTCTCATTTCCGGCTGAACTCCCGCATGAATCGCAAGCTCCTGCCCGGGCTCCTGGTGGCCCTTTTTGCCGCGTCGCCGGCCCTCGCCTTCGATCCCTTCGTGGTCAAGGACATCCGCGTCGAGGGCATCCAGCGCACGGAGGCGGGCACCGTCTTCAACTACCTGCCGGTCCGCGTCGGCGAGACCTTCACCGAGGCGCAGGCCGCCGACGCCATCCGCGCGCTGTTCGCCACCGGCTTCTTCAGCGATGTGCGCATCGAGACCGAAGGCGAGGTCATCGTCGTGGTGGTGGACGAGCGCGCGGCGATCGCCGACATCACCTTCGACGGCGTCAAGGAATTCGACAAGGATGCGCTCGAGAAGGGGCTGCGCGAGGTCGGCCTCGCCGAGTCTCGCATCTTCGATCGTTCGCTGCTCGAACGCGCGGAGCAGGAGCTCAAGCGCCAGTACCTGTCGCGCGGCAAGTACGCCGCCACGGTCACCACCACCGTCACCCCGCTCGAGCGCAACCGCGTCGGCATCAACTTCAAGGTCGACGAGGGCGGCGTGGCCAAGATCCGCCAGATCCGGATCGTGGGAGCGAAGACCTTCGAGGAGGACGACCTTCTCGACGAGATGCAGTTGACCACGCCCGGCTGGCTGACCTGGTACACCAAGAACGACCAGTACTCCCGCCAGAAGTTGTCGGCGGACCTCGAGACCCTGCGCTCCTTCTACCTGAACCAGGGCTATCTCGACTTCAACATCGACTCCACGCAGGTGTCGATCACGCCTGACAAGCAGGACATCTACATCACGGTGAACATCACCGAGGGCGAGAAGTACACGGTGAGCGGCGTGCGCTTCACCGGTGATCTCATCCTGCCCGAATCCGAATATCAGGCGCTGACGAAGATCCGTCCCGGCGAGACCTTCTCGCGCGAGCGTCTCACCGAGACCACCAAGGCGATCACCGACCGCCTCGGCAACGAGGGTTACGCCTTCGCCAACGTCAATGCCGCCCCCGAAGTCGACAAGGTCAAGCGCGAGGTCGCCTTCACGGTCTTTGTCGATCCGGGTCGAAGGGTGTATGTGCGCCGCATCAACGTCGGTGGCAACACCAAGACGCGCGACGAGGTCGTGCGTCGCGAGATGCGCCAGATGGAGGGCGGCTGGTACGACGCGGAAGCGATCAATCGTTCGCGCACGCGCATTGACCGCCTTGGCTTCTTCGACGAGGTGACCGTCGAAACGCCGGCGGTCCCGGGGACCACCGACCAGGTCGACGTCAACTTTTCCGTCAAGGAGCGTCCCACCGGCAACCTGATGCTGGGTGCGGGTTTTTCCAGCTCGGAGAACATCGTGCTGTCGGCCTCGATCGCGCAGCAAAACCTGTTCGGCAGCGGCAACGCACTGACGCTCGGCCTCAACACCAGCGAGTCCAGCCGCACGCTCGCGCTGTCCTTCACCAACCCGTACTACACGGTCGACGGTGTCAGCCTGGGCTGGGATCTCTACCACCGCACCTATGACGCCGACGAGCTCGACTCGGTGTCGCCGTACAAGACCGTGTCGACCGGCGCAGGCATCCGCCTCGGCTGGCCGATCGCCGAGGACGACCAGGTCAATTTC
>ERZ795053.5566-NODE-5566-length-12935-cov-22.138121_pt1 | contig 12935 bp, 5 predicted proteins | sample MGYA00375137_ERZ795053 | MGnify/ENA primary metagenome ERZ795053 (study PRJEB30182, sample SAMN05720284) | activated sludge metagenome | isolation source: Anaerobic digester | place: Hong Kong | collected 2014-12-17 ... | reverse complement strand
ACTTCCATCCAGCGCAACCTGCCAGCCGGGAAAATAGAACTGGCTCAACGTCAGGGCAAGCGGCGCATCGCCCTCGCCCGTGACGCTAACCCCGGCGCCGGGCGCCATGGCGCTCGCTGCGCGCACGCTCGCCGCGATTTCGGGTAGGGGCGGGACGGGGCTTTGGAGCGCGGCAAGGTCAGCCCACCGCGGCAGGAACTCGTCGTCATAGCCGGCGCCGTAGGCCGGCTCAGCCTGCTCGAAGCGGTTGACGGCGGCCAGGGTCAGGTTGATGTCGTCCGCTGCGGTCAGGAAGGGCGTTTCGCCGGGCCGCGGCGTCTGGGTGATGACGACGAAGGCGACGAGCAGCCCCGTGCCGATGGCGCGCGCGGCGCCGGCCGGGAATGCCGTGGCCGTCCCCGCACCGACGATCGCCACCGCCAGCCCCATGATGCTCAACAGCCGCCACGGAAACTGGATGACGGCCAGCGCGCTGACGTTCGCCCACAGTGGCGCGCTGAGCGGGGAGAGCAGCACGCCACACACGCCCAGGATCGCCACCCACAGCCACCATTCTGTGCTGCGCCGCCGCGTAAAGAGCAGCCCGAGCAGCAACAAGATCGCCTGGATCGCGCTCAACTGGTAAGGCGTCTGGCCGCCGTCCACGGCACGGAAGCGCAGGTCGAGTTCCACAAAATCGCGCCAGCGCCACAGGTTGTCCAGCAGCAGTTGCGTCGACCACGCGCTCGCCGACAGGGCGCCGCGTTCGAGCAGTTGCGGCAGCCAGACGACCGCGCTGAACAGTGCCGCCAGTGCCGCTGCGGCCACCGGCGCGCCGAGTGACTTCCAGACCGGCCGGCCCGTGTCGCGCAGGGCGAGCGCCAGCACGATGGCATAGCCGGCCAGCCACGGTAGCGCCAGCAGGAAGGTGATCGTGTGCGTCATGGCGAGCAGGGCAAGCAGAGTCGCACCCAGGACAAGGGAGGGCAAGGGGCGGCGTGTCAGCATCATGCGGCGCAGCGCCCAGAAGAGCCAGGGCACCAGCGCCTGCGCGCCGATTTCGCCGAACGCGCCGCGCACGAAGACGTTGGCCAGCAGATAGGTGGCGTAGGTGTACGACGTCGCCGCCAGCAGGCCGGGCCAGAAGGATGGGAGGGGCGAGGGGCGGGGGGCGAGGGGCGCGCCATCCGCTCCACTGTTCTCTGCCGGCGACGCGTACAGATCGCTGGCCAGGAAGGCCGCACCCACCGCGCCGAAGAGAACGGCCAGGATGTAGCTCCAGCCATAGGCCGCGGCCTGGCCCAGCCCGCCCAGGTGCAGCGTCTCCGCCAGGTAGTACATGGCCGGCGCGTAGAAGTTGAAGAGCGGATAGCCGTAGCCGGTGTACAGGTCGGCGATCCAGCGCGGCAGCCAGTCGCCCTGGCGCACGTGCTGGTCGAAGACGAAGAGGCGCATGAGGTGCACCGGTGTGTCGTCGGCGATGGCGGGCAGCCCGCGCGTGATGAGCAGCCAGACCGCAGGCAGCGCAACCAGCATGGCGGCAAGCGCAAGCGCCGCCCGCAAGTGGCCCAGGCGCGCCCAGCGGCCACTGGGAGGCGTAGTAACGGGTGCGGGCTGAGGCGTCGGAGTTGTCATCGCTGTCATGGCTGACCGGTGCACAGAGGCAGTGTCACGCGGCCGAGGCTGTAGCCGTTCGCACCATCGGCGAGCGGGATCGGCTGCGTGGATTCGGTTTCGTAGGGAATAGCCCACAGCTCGTACTCGCCGGGCGGCAGCGGATCGGCGGCGAACTCGAAGAACTGCGTGCCGCTGTCGGGGCTCTCCCACTGGCGCGCACTGCGGCCGTTGCTGTTTTGCAGCCAGCTATCGACCTGCGCCGCCGTATTTCCATCAGCCAGACGAACCAGGCGCACCGAGGCCGACAGATCGACGGGGTAGGGGCCATCGCTCTGCCAGGAAAGATCGGCGGCCAGTTGTTCGCTCTCGGCGCCTTCCGGCAGGAAGCAGTAGAGCATCGCGCCGGTGAGACGCAGCCCACCCTCCGCCACAACCGGCCCGCCGCTGAGCGCTACGCTCGCACTCTGCGCGGCGATGGGTGTGTAGAACTCGATCTGGAAGGTGTTGCCCTGTTCCGTGCCGGCGGGGGCGTAGCCGGCCAGGCGAAGCTGCGCGTCGAGCCGGCGCTGCGGGTCGGCGTCGGCGTGCATGCCCGCCAGCCAGCGCACCAGGCCGATGCGCCCGGCATCCGGCACGTCGACGACAAAGGGGCGCTCGACGACGGCGTAGTTCGTGTTGAAATCGGTGAGGAAGTCGATGGACCAGTAGTTGCTGCGCGGCCAGCCCCACGAAAGCGGGATCACGAAAAAGGTATCCGGGTTGGCCTCGACGGCGCGGGCAATGGCCGTCATGTCGGCGTCGTACTGCTCGAAGCTCTCTCGTGAGTTCTGCCAGCGCAGGTAGTCGCGGAAGCTCAGCGCGCCGTCGGCCGTGATGAGGAGCAGGCCGGCCAACAAACCTAGCGTGGCGCGGCGCGCCCGGTTGGCATCCGTGGCGCCGATGGCGAAGACGCGCATCAGCCCGTAGCCGGCGAGCAGGAAGACGGCCGGCGCGATGACGAGCACGCGCAGGTGATTGGGCGGCAGCGGCGTCCCCGACACGGCGAGGATGCCGGGCCAGATCATCACGGCGATCGTCCAGGCCAGGGCACGTGGCGCGGCTTTGCCCCATGCCAGCACGAAGCCGGCGAGGAAAAAGGGCGCCACGAACCACGCAATCGGCGGCCGGCCGGGGATGTTGTGCAGCCAGATCGGGTCGCCCGTGATGCCGATCATCTTCAGATGCTCGACCAGTTGGAACCAGAAAAGCGACCACGGCTCGGGGCGCGAGAAGAGCCACACCTGTTGCGAGCGCTGAAACCCGGCGGCCGGATTGAAGTAGATGGCGACGGCCAACGGCAGCGCGACGAGGCCAGCGGTCGCCAGCAGCGCGATCACGCTGCGCCAGCGCACCGTGCGCCGCCAGTCGACGAGCAGCACGACGGCCAGGATCGGCACGAAGCGCGCAGCCACGTAGGTGTACTGCATGAGGCCGAGCAGCGCGCCGGCGGCAATGTACGGGCGCAGGTCGTTCCGTTCGCGGCAGCGCCACAGCAGCAGCAGAAAGATCGGGAAGAGCGCCAGGAAGAGGTTGGCCCGGTAGGAGATGCGACTGAGCGAGACCGTCCAGAAGGTGACGGCTACGAAGCCGGCGCCGATCAGCGCAGCGCGGTCGTCGAGCAAGCGGCGGCCCAGGGCAAAGGTGCTGGCCACGGCGACGGTGCCGGCCATGGCCGCAGGCAGACGCAGGGCAAATGCGTTGTTGCCCAGCACATTGACAAAGAGGCTGAGCAGGTAAATGTAGAGCGGCTCGCGGCCGTTGTTGGCCGGGAAGAAGAGCGGCGTTACGCCCTGCCCGATGCGCAGCGCGTCGACGCCATTGGCGCCTTCATCGAAGTGCAGGCCCGGCGGGGCGACGTCCAGCCGGTAGACGCGCAGGAAGAAAGCAGCTAAAAAAAAAGCAGCAGCGCAATTCGGATGAAGTTGGCGGGGCGGCGTGACTCAGCGACTGGCGGCATAGACCTCACTCGGGAATCCCGGAGCTTGCGCAGCGAAAGCCGACACGGAAGCTGCGGAAGAGCGGCTTGTCGTTGGAGCCTTCCAGCACCGTGTCGCCCCAGTGACCGCCCTTGCGATGGAAGGTGCGGCTGTACCACCAGTTGTCGTGGTAGCTGCCGCCGCGAATCGAGAAGTAGATGACGTTCTCATCCTGGAGTTGCTCGGTGTTGACCGGGTTGGCATAGGGGGAAATGGTGTAATAGTAATCGTAATAGTGATCCTGCACCCACTCGAAGACGTTGCCGGCGAGATTGACGGCGCCGTACGGGCTTTGGCCGCCGCGGAAGTCGTCGACGCGCTCGGGATGGAAGTCGCCGCAGCGGTTGAGGGTATCGCAGGTGTAGTGCTCGCTGCCCCACGGCCACGGCCGCGTATCGACCGCCCCGCGCGCCGCCTTCTCCCACTCGGCTTCGGTCGGCAGGCGCTTGCCCACCCATGAGCAGTAGTCCTCGGCGTCCCAGTGCGAGACATACATGACCGGGAAGTAGTCGTAGTCCGCGTTGTAAAAGTACGGCTCGTCGATGTTCGAGATGAACTTGCGCGGCAGGTTGCACGCCCCGACATCGGTGCAGGCGCGGTACTCTTTGTTCGTCACTTCGAACTTGTCGATCTGGAACGCGTCCAGGTAAACCTCGTGCAGCGGGACGTCGACGTAGGAGCAGGGATAGGCGCCGGAGTTGTTCGGATCGCAGCCCATGAGGAAAGGGCCGGCGGGGACGTCGACCATGGAGCCGACTTCGGGCGGATCCAGGAAATAATCGGTCTTGAAGGACCAGATCTCGCTTTCGGCGTGGTTGCCCGCGGCATCGTCGGCCACGATCTGCCAGAAGTATTCGGTGTTCTCGGCAAAGGTGGGCGGGTCGAATACTTGCCCGCCATAGTTGCTCGCCGCCACCTCGTCAGGCGTCGAGTCGTTCGCCTCCAGGTAGATCGTGAAGGTTGCGCCTTGGAACTTCGGGTCGATCAGGTTCCAGGTGAGGTAGGTGTTGAGGCTGCGGCGGATGCTCTCATCTGGCGGGTAGGGTTTGGCGAAGGGCGGTGCTTTGTAGGCGGCTGGAAGGTATGCGACGCCCGTCGGCTCGACGGTCGGCGTGCCGGGCGAGTCGTCACCGGGCAGAGTCCCCTGGCTCGATACGGTGCGGTCGCCGTGCATCGCTGCTGCCATCACCACGATGACAAAGGCCGCCACCGTGACGACCACGCGTTGTCTCTTGTTCATTGCGTGCTACCCTCCCCTCGCATCCCGCTATCGGCGCCGGCAGACACCCACCGTCACATCGCCCACTGCGGAAAGCCGATCTCGTGGCGCCGACCATCGCGCCAGCATCGATCTCGTGCCGCCAGTATACTCGGAAGGTCGAAGCGCCATCAAATCACCGGCTGACGCTGACCCGCAGCAGCAGTTCGACGACATTCTCAGCCAGCGGCGCGCCGTCGCCATCCACGGCATCCAGGCGAACCTGTGTCTCCGCATCGTACCAGCCGGTGATGAGCCGGTAGTCGCCGGCCGGCAGCGTGTCGGGCATGAGCAGCGTCACGCCGTCCAGCAGGTACTCGCCGTCCAGCCATGATGTCGCCGGGCACTCGCCGGAGCAAGGGATCGTGTCCTGTTGCGCTACGAGCGCACCGCCGCCATCGAGTAGCTGGGCAAAGCGGACGAGATTGCGCGATTCCGAGCGCAACGGTTGCCAGACCAGTTCGACGGCAACAGTTGCGCCGGGCTCGGCAATGAGCGTCTCCGGCGCGTTGACGCCCACCAGGCGCACGCTGTCGCCGAAGCGTGCCGCTGCCGGCAGCACAACGGCAGGCGCTTCCAGCAGGCGCGGTCGGCCGCCGATCTCGATCGACGCCATCTCTACGCGCACGGGCGCACGTCCTGCTGCCAGGATCGAGGCCGCCAGCGTATACGTCCCGCCGGGCAGCGACGGATTGGTCGCCAGGCTGGCCGGGATTCGGAAGCTCTCTCCGGCGCGCCATTCAGATGGCGGGAAGGTCGGCGCGCCGGGTGTGATCACCGTACTCGCGGCCACGATGCCATCCTGGCCCATGAGGTCGACTTGCACGGCATAGTCGGCGGCGGGCGTCACGGGCGCGCGGGCCGTAAGCACCAGCGGCAGGCTGTCGCCCGGCGCGCCGCTCGCCACCGGCAGATCGTAGCCGATCACCTGGAAGTCGGCCGGCATGGCTGCCGTGTCGAGCGCGTGCTGCGCCTGCAACTCCGCGGCAGGCGCCAGCGGCGGCTCGACGGCGATTGTGGCCAGCACGTACTCGCCCGATTCCGGCAAGCCTGATTCCTGTGCCGGATAGACGCGCCCGCTCTCCTCGTCGTAGACGCGCAGCGACAGCGTGTAGCGACCGGGCAGCAGGCCGGGCGGCAGCTCGACGACGTGGTAGGTGCTGCCGTGTTCGCCTGCGTTCCAGCCAAGCTGGTCGGGGAAGCGGTCGCCGGCCAGCAGGTCGTCGGCCTGAGCCGCCACGGCGCCCTGCTCGTCGCGCAGCACCAGGCTGCTCTTGCGCGGGCTGTCGAGCGGCTGCAGCGCCTCCCAGCGCAGCACGGCCCAGATGGGCTGGTCCGCCGGCATGGCAACGCCGTCATCCTGCATCGCCCAGCGGTTGCCGCCGCCGAGGTTGGCGCCTGCCAGCCGGAAGGTGTCGCCAAAGGTGACACCCTCGATCGCTCGTTCGGTGGCAGGCAGTTCGAAGTCGCGCGATTCGAGCAACTGGTATGAGACGTAGGGCATGCCCGCCTGGCGCAGACCCGTCTCCGGTTCGCCCACGCTGTTGCGGCGCAGCAGCATCTTCAACAACCCCTTGACGTCGGCAAAGATCCACGAGGTCTCGTAGAGTTCGGGCAGGTCCGTCGGGCGCAGGACGTTGACGGTTGTGCGATCCTGCGTCAGCCGATCGAGTTCGGCGGGCGCGGTGGATTCATCGAGAGTCAGCGTGGTGTAGGCGCCCGGGTCGCGCTGGAAGAAGTCGATCGTGTTGAACGCGCCGTCGGCCAGCGCATCGCCCGTGAAAAGTGGCATCACCCACAGCGTCTGGCTGGCGTCACCGGCCGCGATGGAACGGGCGAAGTCGGCATAGTCCGTGCGGAAGGGGGCGCGGAAGCGCTCTGGTTGCGACCAGGCGCCGAAATAGCTGGTGAGGGCGACGGTTGCTGCAATGATCAGGAACGGGAGCGGCAGCCAGCGCGCAGGCCGAGCTAGCCGCGCCGGCGCCAGGCCGGTCGCCCACCCCATGGCCATGACCGGCAGCACATAGACGATGGGCAACATGCCGATCATGCGCAGCGAGTGGGGCACGCCTTCGCTAGAGAGGATGGCGGGCACAGCCAGTGCCAGGAACCAAAGGAGCGCAAAGAGTGTCGTCAGCCGGCGCCAGAAGACGATGGACAGCCCAATCCCGAGCACGAGCCATGCCGCCATGAGCGGGTCGAAGACCGGAATCTGGGCCGGGTTGTGGCGCAGATTGCCGTCGGGCGTATTGACGAAGAGTAGGAAACTTCGTGCCGCACTGTTCAGCAAGGCGGCTGCGGGGTTGTCGCCCGCGTACTTGGGATTGAGCACGGAGACTTCGGCGGCGTGCTCGCCGAAATAGGCCGGGTTGGCGGCAAAGAAGGTGAGAAGCGGCAGGGCGGCGAGGAGCGCAGCCGCCACCATGACGCCGGCGGTCTTGAGCAGGCGCGTACGGTCGATGCCAAAGCGTCGCGCCAGCAGCCAGGTTGCGGCCACCGTCGCCGCAAAGAGCGCCAGGCTCATGCGTCCGGCCGTGTAGGTGTAGAGCGTCCCCCCTAGTGCCAGCCCGCCTAGCAGCGCCGGCAGCCAAGGGACATCGCCCGCCGCCCGCAGGTGGCGCCAGGTGATCCAGAAGAGCGCGGCGGCAACCGCCATCACCAGCGGGAGCGTAATCGCCCGGAACCCGACACGGCTGAGGCTGATGTGCCAGTAGGAGAAAGTCAGGAAGAGCGCAACCCAGGCGGCATACCAGCGCGCCCCCTGTTGATTGTCCTCCGGCGCAAAGCGGTAGATGGCGCGCGTCATCCAGTACGTCGCCGGAATCGTCAATGCACCAACGACTGCCGCCGTGACGCGGATCGCGTAGCTGGTCGGCCCGAGGAATTGGAAAGCCAGCGCCAGCAGATAAATAAAGAGCGGCTCGCGGCCGTTGTTGCGCTCGTAGAAGACGCGGGTGTCGCCGTGTAGCGCGGCCAGCCCGTCCATGCCGTAGGCGGCCTCATCGTTGTACAGGCCGGGCGGAAAGCTGTGGAGTTGATAAGTCCGGATGAAGAGGGCGGCCAGGAAAAGCAGGACGACAAAGCCCAGTTCCACCCAGCGTTGCTTGCGCGTGCTCATGATCCGCACTCGACGATCTCGAGATCGGCCAGGCGCACCCGGTCGCCCGGCAGCACAAAGGCCGAATCCAGCACGCGCAGGTTCTGCATCGTTTCCTGGTCGTAGAGGCCGAGCACCAGCGTGTAGGCGCCGGGCGCGACGCCGTCCAGCGGCACCTCTTGCGCATAGTCGACCAGTTCGCCCGGCTCCCAGCGCGTCATGGGATTGAAGCCGTCAAAGGGCATCGTGTCGACCTGGGCGACCCTGGCTGCGTCGTCGGGTGTGACGACGTGGAGGAAAGTCTTGTAGTCGGTAACGGGCGTGCGGTCGGTGAACCAGTAGAGCCGCAGCGGGATCATGTCGTCGGTGCAGTAGCGCATGCCGGGCAGGTCGATGCCGGTCAACCGGATGCCTTCCTCGAACTGCGCCGAGGTGGTGAGCGGGTAGCGGGCAAAGCGGCCGTCGCTTTGCAGCCAGGCAAGGTAGGCGCCAATTGCTGCCGCCAGCACCACGACTAGCAGCAGATCAAGCCACCAGCGCCGCCACGGCAGCAGCCAGACCAGCCAGATCGCCAGCGCCACGATGGAGATCCAGTTGGCCGCGCGGCGTATGGTCGAGTCGCCGAAAGCCACAACGACGCGATAGTCGCCGGCCGGGAGTTCCGCCGACACCAGCCCACCCACGCCGCCGGGCGCAACGGGGACGGGCGCGCCGTTCTGTGTCACCTGCCAGCCGGGGAAGTAGGGCCGGTGCAGGCGTAGCGTCCATGGCTCGGCGGCGCGCACGTCCAGCACGTAACGCACGGGATTCTCGGCGCGCACTTCGATGGACTCGGGTGCTACGATCGGCGGCAGACGCATGGGATCCTCGACCGGCCGGCTCAGCGCCAGACCGCGGTCGTCGATGCTCAACGTGCGCAGCGTGTAGTCGCCAAAGAGCGGATAGCCCACCTGCCCGCGTTCCCACATAGCAATGCGGTTGATATCCGCTTCGCCGGTCATTTCCCAATTGGGGAGCAACGCCGGGCGCAGGTTGGCGATGCTGAGCCACGCAAAGAGCGCCAGCAGTGCGGCCGCCGCCACGACAGGTTTCCACGCGGCCGACCAGGAGGTCAGCCGGGCGCCGGCAAAGAGAGCGCCGAAGAGGATTGCAATTGAGAACGCGATGATGCCATACAGGCGCCACGGGAATTGAATGAAGCGCACAAAGGGTACGTTCTGCCAGAGGGGAAGGCTGGCATCGAGCTGAATCAGGAGGACTACCGCCAGTGCGCCGACCCAGAACCACAGGATCGCCGGGCGGGTGCGACGGGTCAAGATCAGACCGGCGACCCCGGCCGCGCCGGCCAACAACGGCCACAGAGCGTAGCGGAAGCGCTCCGGACCGGCGTAGAGCGACACGAGAGACGATTGCGCCAGCGTGGCGAACGTCTTGACGTTGGCTTCGATGCTGGTGCCGCCGCTAAACATGAACTCGGTCGATTTGGTGAGGCTCATCTCCAGCAGGGCGGGCGCCCAGTAGAAGGCGCTGAGCGCAGCGCCGAGCACAAAGGCGCCGGCCACGCGCAGCAATGCCCGCCAGTCACGGGCCAGCGCAGCGAGCGTGGCGACATAGAGCGCGACCAGCGGCACGACAAAGAGGGCGGTCGCATTGTGGCCAAGCATGGTGAGCGCCACGAGCGAAGCGGTGGCCAGCCCGTACTTACGCTGCCTGCCAATCGTGAACCGGTGCGCCGCCCACACCAGCCACGGCAGGATTGCCCAGGTGAGCGACTCCGAGACGGCGCCGCGCTCATAGGCGACCAGGAGCAGGTAGGGGGACAGCAGGTAGACGAAGGCGGCAACCAGCGCGGCCAGCCGGTTCTGCAGAATGCTGCCGGCGTAGACGTACATGCCCCAGGCCGCCAGCAGCAGGCTGAGCGAGAGAACCGCTTTGGCCGAGGCGATCATCCCAAGTCCCAGGCTGTGAAAGAGCAGGCCGAGATAGCTCGCCAACGGTGGATAGTACTGAAAGAGCGGGGCGGTGTAGCCGAAGTTGAGATCGAGACCGAAGCGCGGGTAGAAGATACCGTTCACCCAGGCACCGTCAAGCTCAAAGATGCGGTGAACGCTCATGAGGAAGTCGCCAGGGTTGGGGATGCCCGGCGACCAAAGCGGGATCAGGATCGCAGCCGTGCCGCCGGCGAGGAGGACAAACGCCAGCAGATCGTACCGCTTTGCCGAAAACCAGGAACGCAAGGGTCTGTCTATCTGCAATCGCTTCTAAACGACATGTGCTCGCCAGGATGGCAAGCACATGTTCCAATCGATCTCTGAATGTGTGGTCGGGGAGAGAGGATTTGAACCTCCGACCTCTTCGACCCGAACGAAGCGCGCTACCAAGCTGCGCTACTCCCCGACAGCGCTCCTGAGTATAGCGGAAAGTGGCGCACGCGCCAAATCCGGGCGATTGCCAATCGACACATTTTCTGTGGCGGTGACGGCGTTGCGGACGATTGTCTCACCCAGGATGGAGGGAAAAACACTTTGACCGCACGTTGGGCTGTGATATAATCTGCCCATTCTCAGGCAGAGCGCCGGGAGCGCCGGTAACAGAACAGCAGTCGCGCACACTAGGGCGCGGATTGGGCACGCCGGCAACGGATAGCGGTCTCCAGGAGAAGGGGAGCCATGATTGAGGTGACAATTGACAGCATTCGGGTGAGCCTGCTCTCGCAGAACCGGATCGTGGTTCTGAAGGAAGAAAGCAGCGAGCGGTTCTTGCCCATCTGGATCGGCCCGTTCGAGGCCGACGCCATTACGTTGCAGTTGCAGGGCATGGAAGCGCCGCGGCCATTGACGCACGACCTGCTCAAGTCGGTGATCGAGACGCTCGGCGCCGAAGTGCTGCATATCTACATCAACAGCCTGGAGCGCAATACCTACTTTGCGCGGATTCTCCTCGATGTGAATGGCGAGACGATGGAGATCGACAGCCGGCCGAGCGATGCCATCGCGCTGGCCGTGCGCGTCAACGTGCCGATCTACGTGGCCGAGGAGGTCATGGAGCAGGCCGGCATGATGCCCGAGGAGGAGATGAGCCTCACCGAAGAGGGCGCCCGTCAGGAATTTTCCGAGACGTCGAGCGACGATCTGGGCGCCTTCAAGGATTTCGTGGAAGGCCTCGACCTCGACAGCCTGCTTGGCAACTAGACGAACCAGCGATTTTCGTCCGGCGACGTGAGTGTGACGGCGAGGCTGCCCCGGCAGCTTCGCCGTTTTTGTCCCAACTGGACTATCCACAGGGTATCCACAGCTTATGCAGATGATGGAAGCGGCCGACGCACCGGTCAAGGGAATTCCCGCCAATCTTGAGGCCGAGCGCGCCGTGCTCGGCTCGCTGCTGATCGACCCGGACGCGATCATCAAGGTCGCCAACTTTCTGCGCGCCGAGGATTTCTTCCGCGAGCGCCACGCCTGGCTCTACGAGGCGATGCTGTCCCTGCACGAGCGCCACGAGCCGCTCGACTACGTGACGGTCGTCGACGAACTGGAGCGCCGCGATCGCCTGGAGGAAGTGGGCGGGCCGGCGTATATCACCGACCTCATCAGCGGCACGCCCTCGGCCATGTATGTCGACCATTACGCGCACATCGTCGAGCGGTCGGCGCTGCGCCGGCGGCTGATTTCGGCGGCGGGGCAGATCGCCGAGATCGCCTACGACGACAGCCAGGAGGTCGACACGGTTGTCGACAAGGCCGAGTCGCTGATCTTCGGCGTGAGCGAATCGCTCATCCACCGCGACCTCATGCCCATCCGCGCCATCATGGGCGACGTGGTCGACCACATCGACTTTCTGGCGCGCAATCAGGACACGCTCATGGGCGTGCCCACCGGCTTCACCTTTCTCGACCGACTGCTGGGCGGGCTGCAAAAGAGCGACCTCATCATCCTGGCGGCGCGGCCGGCCATGGGCAAGACGAGCCTGGCGCTCAACGTGGCGCAGAACGCTGCCAAGCGCTACGGCGCGCGCGTCGGCGTCTTCAGCCTGGAGATGAGCAACGAGCAGCTCGTGCAGCGGCTCCTCTCCATGGAAACCGGCATCGACAGCCATCGCCTGCGTCTCGGCCAGGTGCATGATGACGAGTGGCCCATTTTGCTGGAAGCCGCCAACCTGCTGGCCAACACCGCCATCTTCATCGACGACACGCCGGCCGCGACCGTCAACGAGATTCGCACCAAGTGCCGCCGCCTCTACGCCGAGCACGGGCTTGACCTGGTGCTCATCGACTACATGCAGTTGATGTCGGGGCAGTCGGGGGGTGGCCGCGAGGCCAATCGCCAGCAGGAAATCTCCTTCATCAGCCGCTCGCTCAAGGGGCTGGCGCGCGAACTAAACGTGCCGGTCATCGCGCTGAGCCAGCTTTCGCGCGCGGTCGAGAGCCGCAGCGACAAGCGGCCCATGCTCTCGGACCTGCGCGAGAGCGGCTGCCTGGCCGGTGACACACCAATCTATCTGCCGAACGAGGGGCGCTATGTGCCGATTCGTTCGCTGGTGGATGGCGAGTGCCCGGTGATTGCCTGTCTCGACCAGGAATCATGGAAGCTGACGGCTGCGCCCGTAGCGCGAGCCTTCTGCACGGGCGTAAAGGCTGTCTTCGAACTGCGCACGCAATCCGGACGGTCGGTGCGCGCAACTGCCAACCATCGCTTCCTGACAGCGACCGGTTGGAAGCGACTGGATGAGCTCGTCGTGGGCGACCACATCGCTGCGCCGCGGTCATTGATGGGGCCCACATCGGCAACAATGGGTGATGACTCCGTTTACTGGGACCGAGTCGCGGCTATCACGCCCGACGGCGAGGAAGCAGTGTACGATCTCACCATTCCGCACCATCATAACTTTGTCGCCGGCAACTTGATCGTGCATAACAGCATCGAGCAAGACGCCGACGTCGTACTCTTCATCTACCGCGAGGATTACTACATCG
>ERZ795053.5565-NODE-5565-length-12936-cov-6.346712_pt1 | contig 12936 bp, 13 predicted proteins | sample MGYA00375137_ERZ795053 | MGnify/ENA primary metagenome ERZ795053 (study PRJEB30182, sample SAMN05720284) | activated sludge metagenome | isolation source: Anaerobic digester | place: Hong Kong | collected 2014-12-17 ... | reverse complement strand
CAGCTCGCGGCCCTCCACCTCCTCGACCACCGCGACCACGGCCGCTTCGTCGAGCGGCGGAACCGTGGCCTCGCCCGACGCGCCGAGCTCCTCCACGGGCTCCTCGCCGAGCACCTGCCGTCGTGGCGGAGCTCGGTGCCAGACGGCGGGCTCTCGCTGTGGGTGCAGCTCCCGGCGCCGGTGGCGGCCCGCTTCGCCGAGGTGGCGCTGCGCCACGGGGTTTCGGTCGCCCCCGCCGACGGCCTCACCGCCCGCCCCGAGCACCACCGCGACCGCCTGCGGCTCAGCTTCGCCCGCTCGGAGGCCGAGCTGCGCAAGGCGGTCGACCGCCTCGCTGGGGCATGGGCCGAGCTCAGCGAGCGGGGGTGACCGCGTGGCGCTCGACGGCGTCGAGCAGCTCGGCGAAGGCGGCCTCGAGGTGGCCACCCAGCGCCGGCGCATCCACCAGCGCGTCGGCGAAGGCGAGCACGCCGATCAGCACCCGGTCGCCGTAGCTCCACAGCATCACGTTCCAACCCACGCCGTTGCTGGGCGGACCGTCGATGTAGAGGTCGGCCACGGTGGCGTCGAGCAGGTGCCACGGCTCGGCGGGGCCGCGGATGTTGGAGATCAGCACGTTGGCGTCGACGAGGTCGTCGGGGCCGAGGGCGCGCAGGCGCTCGACGAGGGCGCGGGCGCCCGGCTTCGACACGAGCGGTGGGACGTGGTCGAGCCAGGCGGGCAGCAGGTCGGGGCCGAGCAGGTCGAGCTGGGCCTTGGCCTCGCCGGCCGTGGCGCTGATGGCCTGGAGCCGGTCCCACGGGTCGGCCACATCGGTGTGCAGCGACGTGGTGAAGCTCCAGAACCGGTTGCCCGCCTGGCGCAGCGGCGCATCGGGCGCCTCGTAGGAGACGGGCACGCTGGCCAGCAGCGGTCGATCGGGGTGCTCGCCACGTGAGGTGAGGTAGCGCTCGGCGGCGCCGGCCACCACGGCCAGGACGACGTCGTTGAGCGTGGTGCCGGCGAGGTCCTTCGCCCGCTTCACGTCGGCCAGCGGCAGGGCGGCGCGGCCGTAGGCGCGGCCGGGCGAGAAGGCTCGGTTGAGCGCGGTGTTGGGGGCCGCGCCCGAGAAGGCGGGGACCTCCACGGTGGCCCGCTCCCGGCGCACCTTCGCCGCCTTGGCGCCGGCGGCCGTGCGCCGGGCGAGGCCGATCAGACCGAGCAGCGATCGCAGGTGGTCGAGGACCGCGAGCAGCACCAGCAGCGGGCCCGAGGGGATCGGCTCCGGGGACCACGGCAGGGCCTCGCCGGGGATCGGCGGCGTGTCGTGGTCGGCGAACACCCGCTCGAAGATGGTGCGGGCGGCCACGCCGTCGGCCAGGCAGTGGTGGTACTTGAGCACGAGGGCCTGGCCGCCGTCGGGCAGCCCGTGCAGCAGCGTCACCTGCCAGAGCGGGTGGCGACGGTCGAGCGGCCGCTCGGCCAGGCGGGCGAACCGCTCGTCGAGGGCCTCGCCGGGGTCGAGGGTGGCCTCGCGCAGGTGGAAGTCGAGGTCGAACTCGGGGTCGCGCACCGCCACCGGGTGGTGCAGCCCGAACGGCACCGGCACGATCCGCCAGCGGAACGAGGGCAGCTGGTCGAGTCGACGCTCGAGGTGGGCGTGCACGTCCGCCCGGGTGAGCGAGGTCGGCCCGCCGTCGGGCCCTCGGAGGATGGCGACGGCGATCGTGCTCATGGCCTGCTCGGGCCCCTCCATCGAGAGGAAGCCGCTGTCCTCGCCGCTCAGGCGGTGCACGCCACCAGCTCCTCCAGCGCGAGGCGGAAGGCGTCGGCCAGCGCCCGCGGATCGTCGATCGCCACCGGGCTGGCGTCGATCGTGAGGTGCAGCACGTCGCGGTAGCCCACCACCGTCACGTTGAGCCCGGCGTCGTCGCCGATCGGCCCGGTGAGGTGGATCGCCTCCACGTCGTGGCCGTCGACCGCGAAGTCGGCGTCGGTGAAGCGCACGTTGGAGAGCAGCACGTTGTAGTCGGCCTTGGTGGTGTCGGCGGCGTTGCGGTCGATCATCCAGCGAGCCGCCCGCCGGCCCACGAAGGGCGGGATGCGCTCGAGCCACTCGGTCAGGGTGAAGTGGCCCTGGGTCTCGAGCAGGACCTTGGCCTCGGCCGTGCCCGCGGCGATGACGTCGAGCCGCTCTCGGGTGTCGGCCACGTCGGTGCCGAGGAAGCAGAAGAAGTTGGCGAAGCGGTTGCCCCACTGGCGCGGCGGCGTGCCGGGCGGGTCGCCCGACACCGGGCAGTTGGCCACCAGGCTCCCCTCCGGCAGCTGGTCGCGCTCGAGCAGGTACGACCGCAGGCCGCCGCCGACCATGGCGAGGGCGACGTCGTTCATGGTGCAGCCGACGGCCCGGCGCACCTGCTGCAGGTCGGCGAGCGGGAGGCGGGCCCGGGCCGTGACCCGCCTCGGTGGGCCCGGCAGGTTCAGCACGGTGCCCGGGGCGTCGCCCATCGGGCGGGGCACGGGCGGGTGCTCCTCGGCTCGACGGGCCTCCACGTCGTGGAAGCGGGCCTTGGTCTCGCGGTACATCGAGGGGATCGCCCGCCACGCGCGCGCCTGGTCGCGCAGCCCCTGGCGCAGCAGGGCCGATCGCGTGGGGTGCTCGGGGGCTGGCACCTCCGGAAGCGGGCCGTCGGGCAGCTCGTGGAAGAGCTGCGCCATGGTGAAGAGGATGGCGGCGCCGTCCGCGAGCGTGTGGTGGATCTGGAACAGCAGTGCCTGGCGGTCGCCGGCCAGGCCGTGCACCAGCGTGATGCGCCACAGCGGGTGGCGACGGTCGAGCAGCTGGGGGAGCACCTCGGCGTGGTACGCCTCCACCTCGTCGTCGCCGCCGGGGGCCGGGAGGGTGTGCTCGCGCAGGTGGTAGCCGAGGTCGAAGTCGGGGTCCTCGATCCACAGCGGGTGGTGCACCTGGAGGGGCACGTCCTGGAGGCGCCAGCGCCAGGAGGGCAGCAGCGGCAGCCGGGCCTCGATCCAGCGGTGCAGTCCGTCGAGGGTGAGCGCCTCGCCGTCGGGTCGGGGCGCCAGGTGCACCATGTCGACGCACACCGAGGTCTGCCCCGGTGTCTCGATGAAGAGGAACCCCGTATCGCTGCCGGCCAAGCGCTGCACGGTCGCGAGTGTGTCAGGCCGCCCGGGGCCGGCGCTGCCCCGGCCCCCCGCCGGTACCGTGCGCCGATGGGCTTCTTCGACCGCAACCGCCGGGCCCTCGAGGCCGACGGCATCGACCCGGCCCGCCTGCCGCCGGGGCAGTACCGCACCGAGCGCTGGCCCGTGCTCCACGAGGGCCCGGTCCCGACTGTGGACCTGGATGCGTGGCGCCTGCGCGTGTGGGGCGCCGTCGAGCGCGAGGTGCGCCTGTCGTGGGACGAGCTCCGCGCCCTGGGCGAGGTCGAGCTGACCACCGACCTGCACTGCGTCACCAAGTGGAGCCGCTTCGACACCGCCTGGCGCGGCGTGCCGATCGCCGCGGTCCTCGACCGGGCCGGCCTGGCGCCCACCGCCACCCACACGCTTCAGCACGCCCCCCACGCCTACTCCACGAACCTGCCGCTGGCCGACCTCCTCCGGCCCACCTCGCTCGTGGCCACGTCGGTCGACGGCGGCCCGATCCCGGCCGACCACGGCGGGCCGGTGCGCACGCTCGTGCCCCACCTCTACCTGTGGAAGTCCGTGAAGTGGGTGACGGGGATCCAGGTGCTCGAGCGCGACGTGCCGGGCTACTGGGAGGCTCGGGGCTACCACGACCGCGGCGACCCCTTCGCCGAGGAGCGCTACCGGTAGGCGCTCAGTCCTGCCAGCCGATGGCGCACCACGTGCGCTTGCCGCAGCTCGGGCAGCGCATCCAGTGGCCGTCGCGCTTGCCCGGGATCCACACCGTGCCGCCCAGCCACCGCAGGCCCAGGTCGCTCAGGTTGATGCGCGAGCGGGCCTGGCAGCCCGAGCACGACACCACCACGGTGCCTGCCTGGCGTGGCCCGGTGGAGAACAGGGCGTCGCGCCCGTCGCGCGGGGTGCCGGAGCGGATGGTGTCGCGCGCCGCGGACACGGGCGTCTCGAACAGGGCTCGGCGGCCCTGCGGGTCGAGCGACCGGCGACGGCCCCCGCGCTTGGCGTCCTCGGCGGTCACGCGCCCTTGCGCCCGTAGATCTGGTTGGCCAGCTCGCGGTAGGCCTCGGCGCTGCGCGAGCGGGGGGCGTGGGTGAGCACGCTGCGCCCCCGCGCCGGCGCTTCGGCCACCTTCACGCTCTTGGGCACGTAGGGCTCGAGCACCTTGATGCCGTACTCGCGGCGCACCTGCTGGACCACCTCGTGGGCGAGCTTGGTGCGGCCGTCGAAGAGCGTGGCGATGGCGCCGCGCACCTCGAGGTCCTCGTTGGTGTAGTCGCGCACGTCCTCGACGGTCTCGAGCAGCTGGCCCACGCCGCGCTGGCTGAGCGACTCGCACTGGAGGGGGATCACCACCTCGTCGGCCGCGGTGAGCCCGTTGATGGTGAGGATGCCGAGCGATGGCGGGCAGTCGATGAGCACCCGGTCGTAGCGCTCGGCCACCTTCGAGAGCGCCTTGCGGAGCACGTACTCGCGGCCGGTCTTGGTGAGCAGGTGGAGCTCGGCGCCGGCGAGGTCGATGGTGGAGGGCAGCAGGTGCACCACCCCGGGCTTGCCGTCCTTGGCGGGGGGCGGGGCGGGCAGCTCGACGATGGCGTCGGTGGCCCGGGCCCGCTTGAGCAGCACGTCGTGGATCGACACGTCGAGGGCATCGGGGTCCACCCCGCTCGCCCAGGTGAGCGAGGCCTGCGGGTCGAGGTCGACGAGCAGGATGCGCCGACCCCGCTCGGCCATGGCGATCCCGAGCGCGTGGGTCGACGTGGTCTTGGCCACCCCGCCCTTCTGGTTCGCCACCGCGATCACGCGCGCCATGGCGGCCAGTGTCGCACCGAGCGGTCGGTAGGGTCGATTCCCGTGAGCCACGACGCCCTCATCTCCCACCTCCTCGAGCACTCGGTGCAGCGCGGCGACTTCGTCCTCAAGTCGGGCAAGCGGACCGACTGGTTCATCGACGCCAAGCAGACCACCTGCCGCCCCGATGGGATGCTGCTGGTGGCCGACGCCGCCCTCGCCGAGCTCCCCGACGACATCACCGCGGTCGGCGGGCTCACCATGGGCGCTGACGCCATGGCCTTCAGCCTCGCGGGCATCGCCGCCACGCGCGGCCGGGAGCTGCGCGCCTTCAGCGTCCGCAAGGAGGTCAAGGACCACGGCGGGGGCGGGCGCATCGCCGGTGCCCTGCAGCCCGGCGACCGGGTGGCCATCACCGAGGACGCGGTCACCCGCGGCGTCTCGATGCTCGAGGCCGCCGAGGTGGTCCGCGAGGCCGGGGCCGAGGTGGTGCTGCTCATGCCCGTGGTGGATCGGGGCGGCACGGTCACCGCGATGGCCGCCGAGCACGGCATCCCGGTCCGCGCCCTCGTCACCGCGCCCGAGCTCGGCTTCGCCTTCGAGGGCCCGAGCTGACCCTCCGTGCGCTCGCCCACGGTGAGCGCACGCTACGATCCGCGCCCACGTCGACCACCCCCGGCGATCCGCATCCGCGCTCCTCCGGAGGATCCCATGGTGGCCACCGACCGCTCGTCCGACGAGACCCTGCTCACGCCCGGCGAGGTCGCCCTCGTCTTCGACGTCTCCACCAAGACGGTGGGCCGGTGGGGCGATCGCGGCGTGCTCCCGACGGTGCGGACCGCGGGAGGCCACCGGCGGTTCCGGCCCGCCGACGTGGAGGCCCTCGGGGCGGCGCTCGGCGTGGTCCGGGTGCACAAGGTGGTTGGGGGCGCCTGAGGGGCGGCGGCTACCGTCGCGAGCCATGGTCTCGCCCACCGCCGCCTTCTCCGTGTCCATCCGGGTCCGGCTCGACAACGAGCCCGGGTCGCTCGGTCGCATGGCCGCCGCCATCGGCGGGGTGGGCGGCAACATCGTGGCGCTCGAGGGCTTCGAGGCCAAGGAGGAGCACCTCGACGAGGACCTGATCGTCAACTGCTCGTCCGAGGACCACATCCGCGAGGTCGTGGCGTCGCTCGAGGGCGTCGAGGGCATCGAGGTGCTCTCGTGGTTCGACCGCACGTTCGACATGCACGACGGCGGCAAGATCGAGGTCCTGGCCCGCATGCCGGTCGCGGATCGCGACGACCTGTCGATGGCCTACACGCCGGGCGTCGCTCGGGTGTGCACCGAGATCGAGCAGCACCCCGAGCGGGTCCACGAGCTCACCATCAAGAAGAACACGGTCGCCATCGTCACCGACGGCACCGCGGTGCTCGGGCTGGGCAACATCGGCCCCGAGGCCGCCCTGCCGGTCATGGAGGGCAAGGCCCTCCTGTTCAAGAACTTCGCCGAGGTCGACGGCTTCCCGATCTGCGTCGACGCCGGCGACGCCACCACGCCGCTGCACGACCGCGTCGACCGCATCGTCGAGACCGTCCAGCGCATCGCCCCGGTGTTCGGCGGCATCAACCTCGAAGACATCGCGGCGCCGGCGTGCTTCGAGGTCGAGGACCGCCTCCGCGCGCTGCTCGACATCCCGGTCTTCCACGACGACCAGCACGGCACCGCGGTGGTCACCCTCGCCGCCCTCGAGAACTCCCTGAAGATCGTCGGCAAGCAGATGGCCGACCTGCGCGTCGTCATCTCCGGCGCCGGCGCGGCGGGCGTGGCGATCGCCAAGATGCTGCTGTCGGCCGGCGTCAGCAACATCCTCGCCTGCGACACCAAGGGCGCCATCCACAAGGGCCGCGACGACCTCAACGTGGTGAAGCAGAAGTTCGCCGACATCACCAACCCCGAGCAGATCAGCGGCTCGCTGCGCGACGTGCTGCCCGGCGCCGACGTGTTCATCGGCGTGTCGGCGCCCGACGTCATCGACGCCGACGACCTCCGCAAGATGGCCACCGACCCGATCGTGTTCGCCATGTCGAACCCGAACCCCGAGATCCGCCCCGAGGTGGCCAAGGGGCTCGTGGCGGTCATGGCCACCGGCCGCAGCGACTACCCGAACCAGATCAACAACGTGCTGGCCTTCCCGGGCATCTTCCGGGGCGCGCTCGATGCGGGCGCCACCGACATCACCGACCACATGAAGCGGGCGGCCGCCGAGGCCATCGCCGAGTGCGTGGCGCCCGAGGAGCTGCGGCCCGGCTTCGTGATCCCGTCGGTGTTCGACACGAGCGTGGGCGAGGCGGTCGCCACCGCGGTGGCCGAGGCCGCCGTGCTCGACGGCGTCTGCCGCCCGCAGCGCTGACGCGATGGGCGCCGCGCCTCCGGCCGAGCTGCGCGCCGTCACCTTCGACTTCTGGAACACGCTGATCCGCGCCGACGACGCCGGCATCCGCGACCGCCGGCTCGCCGCGTGGCTCGGGCTGCTGGCGGGCGAGGGCATCGACCTCGAGGGCGACGTCGTCCGGGCCGCCCAGCGGCACGCGTCGGTGCGCTTCGAGGACCACTGGCGCGTCAACCGCTTCTACGGTGCCCAGCAGGCCGTGCACGACATGCTCGAGCACCTGGGGGTCACGGTCTCGCCGTCGATCGAGGCGTCGCTCCTGGCCACCATCACCGACCCCGATCCGGCCCACGACCCCCAGCCCACGCCCAACGTGCGCGAGGCGATCGACGGCCTGCGGTCGCGCGGCGTGAAGGTCGGGATCATCTGCGACGTGGGGCTGTCGCCGTCGATCACGCTGCGCCGCTTCCTGCGCGGCCACGACATGCTCGACCTGTTCGACCACTGGTCCTTCAGCGACGAGGTCGGCACGTTCAAGCCCGACCCGGCGATCTTCGCCCACGCCCGCGACGGGCTGGTGGTGCCCGACCCGGCCACGGTCGCCCACGTCGGCGACCTCCGCCGCACCGACATCGCCGGCGCCCAGGGCGTCGGCTCGTTCGCGGTGCGCTACGCCGGCATCTTCGACGACCCCGGCACGCCCGACGAGGGCACCCACCAGGTCGACGGCGACGCCGTGATCACCGACCACGCCGACCTGCTGTCGGTGCTCGGCCTCACCTGACGCACCGAGCAGCTACGAGCAGCCCGGCGGATCCTCGGTGGCGCGCTCGTAGGTGGCGATCACCTCGCCGTCGCCGATCGAGTACTCGACCACGCCATCGTCGGTGAGCGTGGCGAAGCCGAAGATGGTCTGCTGGGCCACCGGCCAACCCGGATCGGGCGCGTCGCCCGCGCCCGTCTCGACGTCGGGCCCATCGTCGGTGCGCTGCCAGGGCTCACCACCGAAGAAGAGCCAGTCCATGCCGCAGTGGATCCCGAGGGGCTGGGCGTAGCGGACCCCCAACTCGGGCTCGTCGCCCTCGGCGAGCAGGGTGACGTCCGCCTCGGGCTCCGAGGGCTCGGCCATCGTCGGCAGGTCCACGGCGGCGGGCCACGTCGACACGCGAAGGCCGTCGTCCCAGGTGATCGCGACCACGGCTCCCTCGGCGGTGGTGTCGATCGCCCGGACCTCGCCGACCTCGCCCTCGCCGAGGGTCGAGGTGTCGACGCGCGCCCACCGGTCGCCGTCCGCCGATGCGTACAGGGCTTCCACCGAGTCCATCCGGCAGCGATCGATGTCGGCGTAGCAGGCCTCGGGCTGGCGCCACCCCTCCAGGTACAGGGAGGTGGTCGTCAGGAACGGCCCGCTGCCCTCGAGCGGCAGCCACGGCTCGACGCCCTTCGTCGGTGGCGGGGTCGAAGGCGTCGACCACGTGCCGCCGCCGTCGGTGGATCGGAGCAGCACGAGCGGCGCCTCCATCTCGTCTTCCTCGGACTCGAGGGCCGGCGTGCCCGTGACGAGCACCGTGTCGCCCGAGGCCTGGACCGAGCCGAGCCCGGTCGCATCGTCGAGCACCGGATCAGCGATCCGGGCCCAGGTCTCGCCACCGTCGGCCGACGACCACAGCGCGGCGGACGCGTCGTCGTGGCCGACGGCCAGCAGGCGGTCGCCCACCACGGCGACGTCGGCCGCCACGCTCTCCTGGCCGTCCACCGGCAGCACGACCTCGTGCCATGCCTCCCCGTCGGTGCTCCACCAGGCGGCCGCCTCGACGCCGCCGCTCGCCGGGTCGTCGCGGTCACGGAGGTTGCCGACCGCGACCCACCGATCGCCGCGGGCGACGAGCTCCTGCACCTCCATCGGTCCGGAGAAGCCGGTGACCGGCACCTCCTCCCACGCCGCAGCGTCGCCGAAGCGGAAGGCGTGAGGCTCGAACTGGAGCTCGCCGTCGCCGTCGACCTCGGCGAGGCCCCCGCTGCCGATCGTCAGCCAACGGTTGCCCAGCCGAGCGGTCCCGCCGAGCGACAGGTAGGTCACGTCGGTGGCCATCGGCTCGGTCGGGGCGAAGCGCGTGCCGGCCCGGCCGCTCGAGCTCCAGAGCTCGTCGTCCTCGGTGACGCCGACGATCATCACCTCGTCATCCCAGGTCCCGAGCTGCAGCTCACGGTCGGCGCCCTGCTCGCCGTCGATCCGTTGCGTGGTCCACTCGGCCGCAGGAGGTGCGGAATCCCCTGGCCCATCGACGGGCTCGGAGCCGCACCCACCCGAGAGGAGCACCAGCAGGGCGACCCCGCCGATCCCCGTCGACCGCATCGCCATCCGCCGCGCGCTCACCCGCATCTCCCTCTGACGACCGTCCAGCCTGCCTGGTTCCCCGGGCGCGGGAGCGGGCACCCCGCCGCCCCGCGCGACACCCCGTGGGGCGGGCCTCGTCGGGGACGTATCCCTCGGGGCCCGACGCTCGTCGATGGAGGTGTGGGTGACGGATGGGCCGTCGCCCGACCTCGGAGGTGCGTCGTGCAGAGGAACGAAGGCAACATCGATCGGATCGTCCGGGTGGTGGTCGCCGTCGCCGCGCTCGCCGGCGCGGCGGCGGTGGGCATCGGCTCGGTCGGCGGCCTCGCGCTGGTCGCCGTCGGCGTGATCATGGGCGTGACCGCGGCGGTGGGGTTCTGCCCGCTCTACCGCCTGATCGGCGTCAGCACCTGCCCGGTGGACACCAAGGCGCCCTGACCGCCGCCGTCCGGATGACCGGCGATGATGCGTCGATGGCAGCCGAGCCGGACGGGGACGAGTGGGCGCGACGGGCGCAGGGCCACCTCCCGGCCCTGCGCCGCTTCGCCCGGGCGTTCGTCTCCGACCCGGCCGACGTCGACGACCTCGTCCAGGAGGCGGTCGTGCGCGCCTACCGGGCCCGCGACGGGTTCCGCGGCGAGGCGTCGGAGCTGTCGTGGCTCCGTCGGATCCTGCGGAACCTGGCCATCGACCGAGCTCGCCGACCCGACCGCGAGGTCCTGGTGGAGGACGTCGAGCTCGCCTGGCGCGATGACGCCTACACCGTCGATGCGGGCGAGGTCGTCGCCCTGGCCGAGCAGCGTGACGACCTGCTCGATGCCCTCTCCCGCCTCTCCCACGCGTACCGCAGCGTCGTGGTGCTCCACGACCTCGAGGGGTGGACGGTCGCGGAGGTCGCGCACGAGCTGGAGATCGGGCTGCCGGCCGCGAAGCAGCGCCTGCGACGTGGACGGATGGCGCTGGTGACCGCGCTGGGCGAGGGCGCCGCACGGCGGGCCGACCTCCGGGGGGTGCCGTTGCGCTGCTGGGATGCGCGGCGTCACGTCTCGGACTACCTGGATGGGACCCTCGACGACGCGACCAGGGCGGCGGTGGAGGCGCACGTCGAGCGGTGCCCGACCTGCCCGGCCCTCGTGGCGTCGCTCGTCAGCACGACCGAGGCGCTCGGCCGGCTGCGCGATGGCGATGCAGTGGTCGATCCGGCCTTGGCGGTGCGCATCCAGGAGCGCCTCGCCGCCGAGCCCTGACCGGCGCCGGCCCGCGTTCTTCGCCCAGATCGTGCGTGGTGGGCGCGTGGATCGGGCCGAGGACCAGGCGAGCGGCTCGGGTGGCGGCGACCGGTCAGCCGGTGAGGTGCTGGGCGAGGAAGGCGCTCTGGAGGGCGATGGCCTCGGCGGCCTCGGGGAGCAGGTCGGGCGGGAAGGCGGGGAACACGTGGATCATCTCGTCCCACACCTGGAGCTCGACCGGGACCCCCGCGGCGCGGAGGCGGTCGGCGAGCACGGTCGAGTCGTCGAGGAGCACCTCGGCGGAGCCGACGTCGATGCGGGTGGGCGGCAGGCCGGCGTGGTCGGCCCGCAGCGGGGAGGCCAGCTCGGTGCGGGGGTCGGCCCCGGCCAGGTAGGCCTCGGCCATCTGGGTCAGCGACTCGGCGGTGAGCATCGGGTCCTCGTCGGCCTTGGCCTCGTACGACGGGGCCGACTGGGTGAGGTCGGTCCACGGCGACACCAGGAGGAGGGCGACGGGCATCGCCGCGCCCCGGTCGCGCAGGGCGACCGCGGTGGCGAGGGTGAGGCCGCCGCCGGCCGAGTCGCCGGCGATGGCGACCCGGGCGGGCGCGAGCTGGTCGAAGGCGAGGAGGGCGTCGTTGAGCCCGGCGGGAAACGGGTCCTCGGGGCCGAGGCGGTAGTCGAGCGTGACCACGGCGGCGCCGGTGCCGAGGGCGAGGTTGCCGGCGTAGGTGCGGTGGGTCTGGGGCGAGCCCGACACGTAGCCGCCGCCGTGGAGGTAGAGCAGCACGGCGTCGTCGATCGCCCCGTGCGCCGGAATGAGCCGCTCGGCGGGTCGCCCGGCCAGCTCGATCACCTCGACCACGACGCCCTCGGGCGCGGGCTGGGCGCCGGTCATCGCCTCGAGGCCGGCGCGTCGCTCCTCGATGCTCGACGGCTGCAGGCGGCTGTCGCCGAGCAGGTCGCGGACGATGGCGATCCCCGGGTGCGTCATGGCCGCGCATCGTAGGGTCCCGGCTCGATGAGCGACCGAGACCGCTACGCAGGCCTGCCGATCACCGACGACGACGCGACCATCGCCCGGATGCTCGAGGACGTGAGCGTCCCCACCCTCCTGGCCTCGCTGGTCCACCTCACCGGCGACGCGTCGATCCTCGACGGGGCGCTGCGCCCGGCCGGCATCTACCTCAACGAGGTGCAGGGGTTCATGAGCCCCGAGGACCAGGCGGCGGCGCGCGCCTTCGCCCTCGAGAAGATCGTCGAGTACCGCGACGGCGGCTGCGTGCTGCCCCCGCCGCCGAGCCCCGAGACCGTGAAGCGGACCATGGAGTTCCTCGTCGCCGGCGAGGTGCCCGACGAGTACCTCCCGCTCGTCCTCGAGGAGCTGGCCCTCGACGGCGCCGACGCGCGCGACCTCGGGTGGGGCGATGACCTCGACGCCGCCGCCAAGGCGGCCTTCCACGTCGTGGTGATCGGGGCGGGCATGTCGGGCCTGCTGGCGGGCATCCGCCTCGGCGCCGCGGGGATCCCGTACACGATCGTGGAGAAGAACCCGAAGGTGGGCGGCACCTGGTACGAGAACCGCTACCCCGGCTGCCGGGTCGACGTCGGCAACCACTTCTACTCGTACTCCTTCGCCCCCGACGACGGCTGGAGCGAGTTCTTCGCCCGCCAGCCCGAGCTCCAGGCTTACTTCGAGCAGGTGGTGGTCGACCACGACGTCGCCGGCCACATCCGCTTCGACACCGAGGTCCGCTCCGCTCGCTGGGACGACGCGTCGGCGACCTGGACCATCGAGTGCGAGGGGGCGCAGGGCGGGACCATCACGGCGAACGCCGTCATCAGCGCGGTCGGCCAGCTGAACCGGCCCAAGCTGCCCGACCTCGAGGGCATCGACTCCTTCGAGGGCCTCGCCATGCACTCGGCCCGGTGGGTCGACGGGACGGACCTCACGGGGAAGCGGGTCGCCGTCGTCGGCACAGGCGCGAGCGCGTTCCAGATCGTTCCGACCATCGCCGCCGACGTCGAGCACCTCACGGTCTTCCAGCGCTCGGCGCCGTGGA
>ERZ795053.5563-NODE-5563-length-12938-cov-3.854925_pt1 | contig 12938 bp, 8 predicted proteins | sample MGYA00375137_ERZ795053 | MGnify/ENA primary metagenome ERZ795053 (study PRJEB30182, sample SAMN05720284) | activated sludge metagenome | isolation source: Anaerobic digester | place: Hong Kong | collected 2014-12-17 ... | reverse complement strand
CACCAGCGCGTTCCCGTGAGCTTCGTCGGGAACCAGGATTTCTCCCTTGAACCAGCCATAGTCCCATTTGGCGCCCCAGCGAGTTCCGGCCGGCATGGGTGAAAAGTCCCGGGTCAGGGCGTCTGCCAGCGAAAGGTGATCCTGTGTCATGAAACCGCTGACGGACAGGGCACCCAGCGGACGGTAGAACTGGCGTGCCAGCTCCTGACGCCACTGGTCGATGCGGTGACGCCATTCCAGTGTCAAAGCCATTAGTGTTCTCCTGGCTGAAAGCGACGATCTGAGGATCATCGCGACGTGCGATTGAAAATGTTGCCGGCAAAGACAGTAATTTCCCGACGGTCCGGATCATGCCCCAACTGAGGCATTATGTGCAACTTGCGGCGGTTGGGGCATAAGATTGGCCGGTTGTGTTGGTTCCATGTTATCCTGCGGCGGAACGCTGCGGCTGAATTTTCGCTTCAGATGCTGACGACAGGCACGGACGGTTGTCGGCAGTGTTGGCAGACCGGTGTAAGTCAGGAGGCGACAACGTGACCCGAATTTACGTGCCAGCGGCTCCAGGCAGCCTTCATTGCCGGGTGGCTGATGGCCTTCTTGGCAACGAGGACTGCTGAGCCGTCTTATACGCCACCCAACTACCGCATCGCTCACCGATGCGCTTCGGCAGCGGCGTGACCTGTCGTCTATGGATGCAATATACGGGTGATTTCCAATTACCTTGCAGAAGAAGTAAACTTTCTGCGTCTGTTGCGCATGGAATAGACGGACAACACCCCCAAGCCAACACCCAAGTGTTTGCAAAGAAATGGTAACTGTTCAGGCGCGCCATTCGAAACCGGGTTTTGTCCTGTAATCCAGCATCATGGCACCAAAGAAAGCGCATCTGCTGGAAAAATCGTTTCGCCAATAAATAGACCCGGTTTCTATCCTCCGGGCTCAACTTCCCCAAGAAAGGCACCAAACCCATGAAAAGATTTACATCTATCGCATTGCTGTTGATGGTGAGCATGCTGCTTTTTGCAGCCTGCCAGCCGGCAGCTATTCCAGAAATATCGACGCCTGAGGCGGTTTCCGCGAGCGCAACTCCCGCGGAACAGCCTTCCGAGGAGCCTGCCTCCCATGTCGCCGCGCCGGCCACACAGGACGAGCTGACCGCCAACCTCTGGCAGTGGACTGCGCTGACCGAAACCTCCCCGGCCAGCCAGTCAGTGGTCCCTGATCCGCAGAACTACACCATCACCTTCGCCGACGACAACACGCTGGCGATCAAAGCTGACTGCAACCAGGTTGCCGGCAGCTACACACTGGATGGCGCGTCGCTGACGATCCAGCTTGGCCCGGCCACGATGGCGTTCTGTGGCGAGCAGTCCATGGATCGGCAGTATCTTGGCCTGCTGGGCCAGGTGAGCGGCGCGATCATCAGCGAAACGGGCGATCTGCACCTGCTGCTGGCCGACAACGCGGGCGCGATGGCGTTCACGCCTTACAACAGCCTCGGCATCCGGCCCCAGGACATCAGCCTCGACACCCAGGGCCTGCCTTACTCCTGGCAGCCGGTGGTCGTTCCCGAAACACCTTACGATGCCAGCATGCCGCCCGGTCCGGTGGGACTGCCTGAGCACATCGAAATCCTCTTCGGCGTGACCGATCCTGCCGACCGCCAGCCCGGCGATCCGATCATGTACATCATCCCGGTCAACGCGTATCGCGCCCAATGGGATGCGGCCGGTAACCCCTCGGTCAGCAAGACCATCGACGCGATCGAGCAACTCGCCTATGCGCTGCCCAGCCCAGCGCCCACATCAGGCATGCCCGCTTTGCCATCCGAACAGGTAACAGGCTACAACGATCTTGCAGTGCAGGTGGGCCGCGCCGTTCCCGCCAACGAACTCAACCTCATCAGCTCTGCCCAGACCGGCTATCGCTTCGTCGGCCGCTGGATGCAGGACGCCAATCCGGTGACCAACCAGGGGCTGCGTTACGTCTATCAGGGCTTCACTAACGACGGCCAGTATCTGGTGTCGTTCTGGTACCCGGTCACCACCAGCGCTCTGCCTGACGAGGCCGGCCAGCTTTCGCAGCAAGAGATGGATGCATTCAACGGCGATCCCATGGGTACGATTGCCGCCAGCGCCGATGCGTTGAACGCGCTCGCTCCCTCTGACTGGGAACCGGACCTCGACACGCTGGACGCGCTGGTCGCCTCGCTGGAGATCAGCGGTGTGCCGGCAGCCGGCCTGCAGGACGTGACCTGGTTGTGGACCGAAGGGCCATCGCAGTCGGGCAGCAAGGATATCGTCGCGATCCCGGATCCCGCCGCCTATCAGGTGACCTACAACGCCGACGGTACGATCAACTTCACCGCCGACTGCAACAGCGGCGGCATGAGCTACGAACTGCGCCAGGCCGGCATGGCCGGCGGCATGCTGGCGCAGCCCGGCCCGGTGACCCTGGCCGCATGCGGCCCCGCCTCGTACTCGCAAAGCTTCATCAACTCGCTGATGGCTGCGCAGAACTACAAGGTGCGCGCCGGCGGCGGTACGATGGAACTGGTTCTGCCGGCCGGCGGCGGCTCGCTGATCATGATGACGGCGGAGGCGTTTGCGGCCATGCCGCCGGCAGTTGCGCCAGCCCCGCCAGCGCCTGAAGCGACAGCGACCAAGGCGCCCGCGGCCACGCTAGTCCCGATCCCGCCGACCAACACACCGGTCCCGCCGACCGCGACGCCAGAGCCCACCGCTACCGCGCAGCCGGTCATGCAGTTCAGCGCCAACCCGACCACCGTCGAGGCGGGCCAGTGCACCACGCTGGCCTGGAACGTGCAGAACGTGCAGGCTGTCTGGGTCTACCCGCAGGGCGCAAACTACGCCGACTATCCGGTGACCGGTCAGGGCGTACAGGTGCACTGCATCGATACAACGACAACCTACGAGATGCGCGTGCAACTCAGCGACGGTTCGACGCAGACGCAGCAAGTCACCGTCACGGTGAACCCCGGCAACCCGCTGGCCGGCACAGGCTGGTCGTTGAACTCCTTCGAGCCGGGCCGCGTGCCGTTGCCCGGCACGACCATCACACTGGCCTTCGATGACTCGGGCGCCGTCAGCGGCAACAGCGGCTGCAACAGCTACAGCGGCGGTTACACCGTCAACGGCACGTCGCTCTCCATCGGCCCGCTGATCTCGACGCAGATGGCCTGCGAGCCGGACGTGATGGACCAGGAACAGCTCTACCTGAGCGCCTTGCAGGGGGCAGCCAGTTTCGACCTGCCGGGCGGCCAACTCGTCATCTTCGACGCGGGCGGCCAGGAGATCCTGCGCTACAACGGCAGCTGACAGCGACGCTAGCCGTCTATCTGTGAACGCAAAGAGCGTCACTGACTGCTGGTCAGTGGCGCTCTTTTTGAGAAGTTCGACTTCTTTGGCAAAGTCGCCAGGAATCGCGCATTGCGCAACGTTTTCAACCTACTGTGCGTTTGTTAATTCAGGCAACCGATGCAAGACGTCTGCACCGATCAGGAGATGGCCCAACTGCTGGAGCGCGCTAAACGGCGAGACGCCGCCGCGCTCGACCGGCTGTACCTTCTCTACGTCGACAAAGTTTATCGCTATATCTGGTTTCGCGTTGGCGAACAGGCACTGGCTGAGGATCTGGCCATGGACGTGTTTGTACGGCTGGTGGAGCATATCTCCAGCTTTCGTATCCCGTCCGAGCAGCAGGTCGCGGCCTTTTCAGCATGGATTTTTCGCATTGCCGGCAACCGGATTACCGACTACTTTCGCAGGCAGGCGCGCTCAGACCGTTTCACGGAGAACAAGATGCAAGAGCTGGCAGGTAGCGACCAGACCTCATCGGGAAGTAGCAGGCTGGATCGCATGGCGACCCAGGATGAACTGCGGCAGGCTATGGCTTCGCTCAACGACAGCCAGCGCCAGGTGCTCTACTACCGGTTCGTTGCCGACCTGAGCAGTGCGCAGACGGCGAGAGCGATGAAGAAGAGTGAAGGCGCGGTCAAAGCGCTGCAGCACCGGGCGCTGGAAAACCTCCGGCGGGTGCTGAGCAACTCAAGAGAAGGCCAGGGATCAGAGGTATGACGTTTGAAGAGGCGTTGAACGATTGTCTGGAGCGGATGCGGCGCGGCGAATCGCTGCAATCCTGCCTGGCGCGCTTTCCGCAACATGCGGCCGATCTGGCCCCGCTGTTGCAGGTTGGCCAGATGCTGCGCTCAGCGCCGCCGGCCCTGTCCGCCGACGCCTTCAGTCGCGGCCGCGTTATTCTGCTCGACGCGGCGCTGGCAGACCATTCAGCGAGCGGGGGGCAGCGACTGGGCGACACGCTGCGCGGATTGATCGTTCCGCTGGGGCTGGCTGCGGCCGCGTTGGTGGTAATCCTGGTCATCGGAGCCGCCTGGAGCAGCGCGCCGGGTGAAACCCTGTACCCGTTGCGACGTCTGGCCCAGACGGCAGCGATACGCGTGTCCCCGGATGCCAATTTTCGCGCCGGCCAGCACCTGCTTCTGGCAGAGCAGCAACTGGCTGAACTGCAAGCCGGCTGGACCGACAGTCAAACCGTTGTGCTGGACGATGTCACACGGTTCGGCGGGGAGATAGATCGCGCGCTGGCTGAATTGGCGGTCAACCCTGAGTCCGCATCGTCGGTCACGTTGCAGGGCCTGGTCAGCATCGCCTATGAGGGCCGCGCCTGGCTGCTGAGCATCGCCGGCCGGTTGCCAGCCGGGCAGCAAGCTTCCGTGTCACAGATCACCCGGCAACTGGCGGATCTGGAACAGTGGGCGCAGGCCGGTCTGCTCGATCCGTCCACGTTGCGCGGCTACCGTTCCGACGGCGAGCCGCCCGCGCTGCCAACTCTGCCGGCGACGTCGACACCCACCGCCACCAAAGCTGCGCCGACGCGCCAGCCATCGGCCACTACCACAACAGTCCAGAGCGAGGCCACCGCAACGGAACTCACCACGGCAACGCCTCCATCACGACCAACACCAACTAAAACGCCGACCTTCTCGCCGCCAACACCGACGCCAGAGTCGTTGCCGCCGACAGCAACTGCAACATCGATATCGTCAGGTGTGTCTCAACCCACTGGCAAGCCGGTCGAACCAACCGGGACAACGCAGCCGGCAGCAACTGCGACCCCGCTACCGGTCAACGCCACGCCATCGCGGACGGCAACCCAACAGCCAGCCTCGGCTACGCCATCGCCGACGGCGACATACACGCCCAGCGCCACCTACACACCGGTTGCAACCCGCACCGCCACACCGAGCGCGACGCCGCGCCTTGTCACCCCCACACCAACACTCACAACAGAGCCAACCGAGACAGAAGAAGCCACGCACACTCCCGAAGCCACAGAGACACCGCGGCCTACTGCGACACTCGAAGAAACCGAAACGCTCGACGTTTTGACCTGGTTCTGATCATGTCAGTAGCGCACCACTACCAGCTTATCCGTCCCCGACTCCGCGCCCCACAGCTCGCCCGCCCGGCCCAGTATCTGGCGCACGGCCGCGCCGGCACTGGGCAACTCGAACACGTCGAAGCTCTCGCTGTCCGGGTCGAAGCGCACGATCGAATTGCTGCCAAAGTCGGTCAGCCATACTTTGTCTAACTCATCGACAAAGACCGCGTAGGCCTGTGGACGGTCGCCGGGCAGCCGCCACTCGCGCCACGAGTCGTCGGTCGGGTCGTAAACCGCGACCTGCCCTGCGTTCCACTCGCTGACCCATATGCGCCCTGTCGAGTCCGACCAGACGCGGCGCGCGCCCTGGCCTGCCGTCGGCGGCTCCAGCACCGTCGCCGCGCCGCTCGCCGTGTCGATGCGGGCGATGTGGCTGCCGGCCAGCGAGGCATAGTAGACGTCGCCGTCCGGCGTGGTGGCGATGCCGTATGGCCCCCGGCCCCTCGGCGCGTTGAACACCTCGACCACGCCTGTCCCGGGGTTCAGCCGGCCGTAGATGCCGCTCTGCCCGGTGAACCAGAGGACGCCGTTTCCGTCGAACGCTGCGGTGTTCAGGTTGGCATAGCCGGTGTCGGGCGGCAGTGGGTAGGTCTGCACCCGTTCGCTCCCCGGATCGACGCGCACGATGGCGTTCAGGCCGCCGTCGGTGATCCACGGCGCGCCGTCAGGGCCGACGATGACGCCGTGAGGCGCCGACCCTGCGCCGAGGGGAATCTGGCGCGTCTCACCGCTGACGGGGTCGAGCCAGCCCAGCGCGCCCTGTTGCTGCGCCGTGTACCAGACACCGCCATCGAGCGCGGGCGCGACATCGTGCGGATGCGCGCCCGACGGCACCGGGTATTCCTGCACTGATGGCGCGCGGGTTGCAGTCGGTTCGGCTGTGGGGACTGGTTCCGTGGGCGTGGCGGTGGGATCGGGCGTTGCGGGCGGCGGCGGCAAGGTTGGCGCGACGGTTGCCGACAGCGAGGTTGGCGTCATGGTCGCCGCGGCCGGTGAGGCTTGCGGCGTCGCGGCGGGCAGGCTGCCCTGCGGCTGGCCGCCGCAGCCGGCCGCAAGCAGCAACGCCAGGGTCATGACAGCAAAAAGGCGGACCGTTGGTGTTCGTTGGTTGATGAGTCGCATAGCTTGGTTCACTCCTCTCGATAAGGGACCATGACCACAATAAACCAGGCGCCCAATGACTGTCAAGCGGCTTCATCACAAATTGAAGATGCACTTAACAAGCATAAATGTTTATTAAGTGCATCTATTGTGTTTTTCAACCAAATCTCAACCGCGCCTACTCCACAAACAGCGGCACGATCTCGAACCGGTCCACATCCACCAGCCCCACGTCGGTCAGCTTGAGGTGGGGGATGACCTCCAGCGCGCTGAAGCTCATGGCCATGAAAGGGTCGTGCAGAGTCGAACCCAGTCCGTGCGCCGCGCGCAGCACCTCGTCGAACTCTGCACGCACCTGCCCGATGGGCTCCTCGCACATCAACCCGGCTACTGGCAGCGACAGGCCGGCCAACACGTGGTCGCCATCCGCGGCCGCCAGCCCGCCTCCCATATCAGCCACGGCACGCGCTGCGGTCATCATGCTGGTGTCGTCCGCGCCAACGACGACAATGTTGTGGTGGTCGTGGGCCACCGACGACGCCAGCGCGCCCCGTTTCAGCCCGATGTTCTTGATGAACCCCTTGCCGACGTTGCCGGTGGCGTGGTGCCGTTCGATGACCGCCATCTTTAGCAGATCGCGCGACACGTCTGCCACAGCCATGCCGTCTGCAAGCCGCGGTTCAAGGATCAGGTGCTCGGTGACCAGTTGATTCTCGATCGTGCCGATGACACGGACCTTCGTGCCCGCGGCGGGGATGGCCAGATCCACGAGCTCCCAGGCGACGTTCATGCACGACGGCAGCAGGAATTCAGGCGCGGCCTGCGCCGCGACCTGCATCTGTCCATCGCGCGCCACAAGCTGGCCGCCGACGTAAACCTGGCGTGCGCGCAGGTCGCTGAAGCTGTCGAAGACAACCAGATCGGCGCGGCGGCCCGGCGCCACTGCGCCGCGATCGTGCAGACCGAACCATTCAGTGGTGTTCAGCGTCGCCATCTGGATCGCGGTCACGGGATCGACGCCGTGGCGGATGGCCGTGCGGACCATGTAGTCGATACCGCCCTGGTCCAGCAGGTCGGCTGGCTGGCGGTCGTCGGTGCAGAAGCAAATGCGCCGGCTGTTGCGCGGGGTGACCAGCGGCAGCAGCGTTTCCAGGTTGTGGGCGTTGGTGGCCTCACGGATCAGGATGTACAGACCGCGCGCCAGCTTTTCCGCCGCTTCCTCCACCGTGGTGCACTCGTGGTCAGAGCCGATGCCGGTCGCGACGTAGGCGTTGAGTTGTTGGCCGGTCAATCCGGGCGCGTGGCCATCCAGCGGACGGCCGCGAAAGCCGGCGATCTTGGCCAGCACCTCGGCATCGCCGAAGACCACGCCGGGGTAGTTCATCATCTCGGCCAACCCCAGCACGCCCGGATCATCCAGCAGGGTCAGCAGCGCCTCAGCCGGCAGCGTCGCGCCGGACGTCTCCATCGCCGTGGCCGGCACGCAGGAGGGAACGTTGACCCAGACGTTCAGCGGGGTGTGGCGCGCCGCGTGCAGCATGTAGCGGATGCCCGCCAGGCCGTGGACGTTGGCGATCTCGTGCGGATCGGTGATGACAGTTGTGGTGCCCCTGGGCAGGACGGCGCGGGCGAACTGAGGCGTGGTACACATGGAACTTTCGATGTGTACGTGAGCATCGATGAAACCGGGTGCTACCAGCGCGCCAGCCAGATCATGCTCCTGGACAGCCGTGTAGCCAGCGCCTAATCCGACGATCACGTCGCCGGCAATTGCGATGTCGGCGCGCTCAATCTCACCGGAAAAGACATTGACCACCTGCCCGTTGCGCAGCAGCAAATCAGCCGCTGCGTCACCGCGTGCCGCTCGTATCAGGTCCGATGTTTCCATCTTGCTCCATTGCTCCTTAGGATTTCAAGCCGGGCGCCGACGGGGACTAACTTGCCGGCCGATCGAGTTTTATTTGCCACCCCACGCCGGATGGGCATATTCTGCGCCGTCCGTGGTCACGCGACGAACGTTCTGGCCGTCCGCGTCCATGATGTAAAGACTCTGTGGGCCGTCCCGGTTTGACATGAAGACGAGTTCCTTGCCATCCGGTGACCAGGCTGGCTCGCTGTCGTCCGAGTTTGGCTGGCTGAAATGCGTCGTTTCACCGCTCTTGACATCTAGCATCCAGAGATCGGCCAGGTTGTTCTGTTGACTCATGAACGCGATCTTGCGGCCATCTGGCGACCAGGCAGGGGTGAAGTGCCGGCCTTCCACGGAGTCGGTGAGGTTCGTCGCCTGCGCATCTTGAACCGGTTCTTGTGCCATGATGCGCAGTTTGTCGGTTACCTCCACGAACGCCAGTTGCTTGCCGTCTGGCGACCAGGAGGGATAGAGCGACTGGTCTTCCGGGTTGCCGGTGATGCGTTGCTGGTCGCTGCCGTCGGCATTCATGATCCAGAGCTCGAAGCCGCCATCGACCTCCTGATGCCCGCCTTGCTGTTGTACTTCGTAGGTGCGAGTCGACGCGAAGGCGATCTGTGTGCCGTCAGGCGACCACGTTGGCATGAGGCTGGCATAAGACGCATCTGTCAGCGCGCGCTGATCGCTGCCATCTGCGTTCATCAGCATGATCACCGGCGATCCCAGCCGCTCTGACGAGAACGCGATCTGCGTGCCATCGGGCGACCAGGCCGGCGTGCCGTCCCAGCCGGGATCATCGGTAAGGCGGGTAAGTCCCGTTCCGTCGGGGTTCATCACGTAGACATCGCTGTTGTCGTTTTCTTTGCGCTCGAAAGCCAGCCGGCCCGTTGGCTGCCTGGTTCCAACGCCGCTACAGCCCGCCAGGATCAGCCCTGCTGTCAGGCCAGCGAGCATCATTTTTCGTATCATGGGTCACCTTTTCTGCCGGCAATCAGCCGTTCATGGTAGTAGTCTAATGAACCAAGATTATACGCCCGCGGTCACAAATTCCGCAACCTGTCTCCGGTTAGGCTTTGTGTGAGGTGTTGGCTATGATATAATCCCAGCCAATGACAAAAGAAAACGATTTGCTATTCGATGAGATAACGATCAATGTTCAGGCAGGCGATGGCGGCAATGGCGTCGTCGCCTTTCGACGCGAGAAATATTCGCCGCGCGGTGGACCAGTCGGCGGCAACGGCGGTAAGGGCGGCGACGTCATCCTGCGCGCCGACGAGGGGCTGAATACGCTCATCCCCTTCAAATACAAGGTGCATCACAAGGCCGGGCGCGGCGGCCATGGCGGCGGCAAAAACAAACAGGGCAGAACCGGTGAGAATGTCGTCGTCACTGTGCCCATGGGGACGTTGGTCTATCTGCGCGATACGGGTGAACTGGTGGCCGATCTGGTCGAAAACGGCCAGGAGGCTATCGTTGCACGCGGCGGGCGGGGCGGGCGCGGCAACGCCGTATTCAAGAGTTCGATCAACCAGGCGCCGCGCCTGGCCGAACTTGGTGAGCCGGGCGAGGAACGCTGGCTGCGGCTGGAACTGAAGTTGATCGCGGATGTGGGCATCGTAGGCGTGCCCAACGCTGGCAAATCGACGCTGCTGTCGGTCGTCAGCCGCGCCACGCCGAAGATCGCCGACTATCCGTTTACGACCCTGGTCCCTAATCTCGGCGTGGTGGTGATCGATCACAAAGACTTCGTGATGGCCGACATCCCCGGTTTGATCGAGGGTGCGCACAGCGGCAGTGGCCTGGGACATCGCTTCCTGCGCCACATTGAACGCACCCGGATGGTGGTTCACCTGCTCAACGGGTTGAGTCCAGACCCGCTGGGCGACTTCGAGGCGATCAACACTGAGTTGGAGCTTTTCAATCCAGCGTTGGCCGACAAGCCGCAGATCGTCGTGTTCAACAAGATGGACCTGCCCGATGTGCAGTCGCTGTGGCCGGACGTGCGGGACGCGCTGGTGGCTCAGGGTGTGCCGGAGCCGCTGGCAATTTCTGCCATCACGGGCGAGAACGTCCAGACGCTGCTGCGCCGGGTGGTGACAGCGCTGGAGGCATTGCCCAAACCGGCGCCGACTGCTGTGCAGCCGGTTATCTTCCGCCCCGAGATGGACGAGGACTACTTCGACATCGAGCAAGCGGATGACCACTGGCGGGTTACCGGCATCCGCATCGAGCGCGCCGCGGCCATGACCAACTGGGACTACTACGAGGCGGAAATGCGTTTCCAGCGTATCCTCGACGCCATGGGCATCAGCAGGGCGCTGGAAGAAGCCGGCGTCGAAGACGGGGAAACGGTGGTTATTGGCAACGCAGAGCTTATCTGGGGCGAGCAGTAAGAACAGTGGCCGGAAGCGCGCCGGGTAGGCGCTGGTGAAGCGGCGAGGGAAATTGGGATTTGACTCCAAAATGGGATCGTGCTAGAAGAAGTGATGCGGACCATCGCCATACGGACATTGCGAGAGTGCTGGCAGCAACATCCTGATGTAGAGCAGCCGTTGCTTGCATGGTATGCCAACGCCAAACGCTCAGTTTGGAAATCACCGGCAGACGTCAAAACGTCGTATCGCAACGCCAGTATTGTCTCGGCGGATCGCGTCGTTTTCAACATCAAAGGCAACGATTATCGCTTAGTGGTGGCGATAGATTACTCTTATGAAGTGATCTATGTTCGTTTTGTCGGTACACACCGTGACTATGACAGGATAGATGCAAAAACCATCTGAGGCGAGCTATGGAAATCAAACCAATCCGCACAGAATTTGATTACGACGCTGCATTGACGGAGATCGAGAGTCTATGGGGTTCGCCTTATGGCTCTAGTGAAGGGGATCGTCTGGATGTGTTGGTGACACTGGTTGAAGCCTATGAAGAAAAGCATCATCCCATCATGCCGCCGGATCCCATCGAGGCAATCTTGCATCAAATGGAAAGCCAGGGTCTGGAACGTCGTGATCTGGAGCCGTTTCTAGGTTCAAGAGGGCGGGTGTCCGAGATCCTCAACCGCAGGCGTCCACTTTCCATCGAGATGATACGTAGTCTTCAGGCAGGTCTTGGCATCTCTGCCGATGTGCTGATTCAGCCATACGACCTGAAGACACGTCGTTAAGAAGCTGTTTGAAGACGGACCGGATCGAGCGTCAGCGGCTGCGCGACGAATTCGCGCATATTCTGGGCGCGTTCCCGTTAGTATTTCCTGACAGCCCTGCTGGCCAGCAGAAAAAGGCAGCGTTGTTAGCTGTCTACGATGAGACAGAGGAGTAGTGCGAGCACCACAGAGTGTGTGCGAGCGTCGCAGCCACGATCACAAATCATACAAAGGAGGCTAATCTACCATGACTACTTCGAAACAAATCTCGCGCGAATCGTTGAACGCTCTGCAAGCCAGGCTTCAAGGGGCTATCATCGCGCCCGGCGACCCGGGGTATGACAGCGCACGCATGGCGTGGAATCTGTCGGTCCAGCAGTTTCCGGCGGCAGTGATCATGGCAGCGGACGCGGCTGACATCGCCGAAGCTGTACGCTTTGCACGGCAGGCGGGCTTGAAGGTTGCCGTCCAGGCCACAGGGCACAATGTGATCCGCCCGGCCGATGGCAGTCTGCTGATCAACACGTCGCAGATGGCCGGTGTGAGCGTCGACGCGGCTGCTCGAACCGCGCGCATCGAAGCCGGCGCGCAATGGGGCGCGGTGTTGCCAAAGACGCAGGCCGCCGGACTGGCGCCGCTGCTGGGGTCCTCGCCGGGCGTCGGCGCGGTCGCCTACACGCTGGGCGGTGGGCTCGGCTGGCTGGCGCGCAAATATGGCTTGGCAGCCGACACAGCGCGCTCATTTGAAGTTGTTACCGCCGACGGACGCACCTTGCACGTCAGCCAGAACGAGAACGCGGATCTTTTCTGGGGATTGCGGGGCGGCGGCGGTGGCTTTGCCCTCGTGACCGCCATGGAGATCGATCTGTTCCCGGTCACAACGATCTTTGGCGGCAACCTGGTGTACCCGGCCGCGCTGGCAGGCGAGGTGTTGCGGCGCTACCGCGAATGGATCGGCTCGCTACCATTGGAGTTCACAACGTCAGTTGCGTTAATGAACCTGCCGCCGTTGCCGATGGTTCCTGAATTCCTGCGCGGCAAATCGGTAATCATGGTGCGCGGTTGCCACTGCGGCGCGCCGGAGGAAGGCCAGGCGCTGTTACAGCCGTGGCTGGACTGGCAGGCGCCAGTGGCCAATCTCTTCCGCCCGATGCCTTTCAGCGATGTGGCCCAAGTAAGCAATGATCCGCACGATCCCGTTCCCGGTCACACCACCGGCGCCTGGCTGCGCGACCTGAGCGATTCGGTGCTCGACGCCCTCGTTGAATACGGTGTCTCGAACAACGGCTCGTCGCCACTGGTATC
>ERZ795053.5562-NODE-5562-length-12941-cov-4.441797_pt1 | contig 12941 bp, 10 predicted proteins | sample MGYA00375137_ERZ795053 | MGnify/ENA primary metagenome ERZ795053 (study PRJEB30182, sample SAMN05720284) | activated sludge metagenome | isolation source: Anaerobic digester | place: Hong Kong | collected 2014-12-17 ... | reverse complement strand
AAGAATCAGTGGCCATCCGTCACCAAGTCCGCGGGCAGCATTCTCGGTGATGCCGGTCATCGCAAAAAGCACCGCGAGGATCAGCAATCCCGGCGCGGCGGCGGCCAGTGTGAGTGTCGCCAACGGCAGCGCCGTGCTGCCCTCGGGCCAGGCGGTCGAGCGGTAGACATTGCCCACGGCAAGCGACAGCGGCGTGATCAGTGCCACAAGGTACCACACGGCCCGGCCGGACTCGGCATCCGTTCCCGCACCGCGCGAAAACAGGATGAGCAGCACGCCCGCAAAGCCGATGGCCAGCCCGATGCTGCGCCACAGACTCGGTCGTTCGAAGCCGATGGCGTAGACGATCCCCAGCGTGATGAGCGGCGCCAGCGATTGCAGGATCGCCGGCACGCCGGACCCGGCCAGCGGAATGATCGCCACCAGCGTTCCGAACGGGATGGCAAAGGTGAACTGGCCGGCAATCAAGGCATAACGCGGTTCCCCGCGCCGGATCGGACTGGCTTGGCCGGTGACCCGCGCGATACCCCAGAGGACGATCGCCGCGCCAGCAGCCGACAGGCCCGTATAGGTCAGCGGCGAAAGACCCCGTTGGCCCGCGAGCTTGGCCATCGGAAAGATCAGGCCGACGAAGCCACCCGCCGCAAACAGCAGCAGCAGCGGCTCGAAGCGGCGCCAGCGCACCATCATCGCAGCGCCCTTCCTGCTTGAACCCGTATCCATTTACTGGATATGACTTGTCGCATATGAATGTCATTCCGAAACGGCAAGAAGACCGGAAGAGTCTTGGTGCCGCGTGATCCGAACCATTGGGAGCAGCATGGCACCGAAACCAAAAGCCAGACAAGAGCGGCAGCAGGACACCGATGAGAGTGCCGAATCATTGCGCGGCATGGATCGCTCGTTCGCCGTGCTCGAATATATCGCGTCGCAGCCCAGCCGCGTGGTGGATGTGACAAAGGTCTTGGGACTTCCATGGGCAACTGTTCACCGCACCATGACCCAGCTGGAAAAGGCCCAGTTCCTGCGCAAGGACCCGGAAACCAACCGTTTCGAGATTGGCCCGAAGCTGTGGCACATCGGCTCTGCCTATCTGGCCAATCACCGTGTCCTCAACACCTCGCTCTCCTACCTCAGCCAGTCACAGGACATCGAGGGCATCGCGGTTCAGATCTGCGAACGGATCGGCAACCAGGCCGTCGCCATCTATTCCGCTCAACGCCTTGCTGAGGATATCACCAAGGCCCATTTCGGCTTTCACTTTCCGCTCCACTGCGGTTCGAAGGGCCAGATCCTGCTGGCGTTCGAGACACCCGGCTTCATCGATGCCTATCTCGCACGCCCGTTGGAAAAGCTGACCAACGAAACCGTCACTGATCCGGACACGTTGCGCACCATGCTCGACGGCATTCGCAAGAAGGAGCTCGCCTTCACGGTCGGGGATGTGCAGCCCTTCACCGGCTCGCTTGCCGCCCCGATCCGCGACGGAACGGGCCAGGTGGTGGCAAGCCTCTGCTTCGTGTTCCGCAAGTCACTCCTGAAGAATGAAAAGCGGATGGAAGAACTGCAGGACCGCATCGTCCACACGGCGCACTCCATCTCCTTCGATCTCGGCTGGAGACCGGGGCAGAGCTGATTTTCTACGCCTTGCGTTCCTCGTAGGAGCCTTGGAGGTTGGTGAAGGTCTCCACCAACGCATCGACCACGGTTTCGATATAGGCCTTGCCGCCCTCCGCTGTGGCAACTGTCGGGTCTCCGAAGATCGCGGCATGGCCGGCTTGCGGGCGCGGACGCTTCATGTAGGTGCGGGTCGGATTGGTTGGCCCCACCAGATCCCATCCCACGGGTCCGTATTTGGCCCCCTTGAGCCGGTCCATCTTCACCAGCTGCGGGCGCGTGGCCAACTGGAAGCCGGTCTCGAACTCGCAACCGTGTCCCATCCCGCCGATCACCGATTTCCGCATGGCATGGACCTTTTCCGCCCCCGGCTCCCAATAGCTCACGGCGGAGACCTTGAACGTATGTGCCGTATCGAGTTCATCGACCAGATGACGGGCCACGGCATCATTGGCGGTGCCGTTCGGCCGGTTGCCGTTCAGGATGATCAGATGTTCGAAGCCCTGCTTGACCAGCGCCGATCCGATCTCGAACAGCATCAGCTGATAGGTCGGAATGCTCAACGAGATCGTGCCGGGGAAGAACTCGAAGGTCTTGGAGATGCCATAAGCCAGCGGCGGGGCCACCAGCGCATTGATGCGCTGGGCCAGAAGCCATGCGATGTGTTCGACCTGGTGGGTGTCGGTATCGGTCGGCATGTGGGGCCCGTGCGCCTCGGTGGCGCCGGTGGGAATGATCACCGCCTTCTTTTCGCCGATCGCATCTGCCACCTCCATCTGGGTCATGTAAGACATGCGGCATTCCATGGTAGTCCCTCCTCGTTGCCCGCGTGGCGGCATTGCCTCAATAGCCAATATACGGATATGGTATCCCATAATTGAACACGAACCCGGTTCGGGCGCAAGAACCTCCACCCCACCACTGCGACGAGGCAACATGCCAGAGCGCCAGCGCGATATTCTCTCAGAACTGCTTCAGGCGGTCGCCCATCGCAGCCGCAAGCTTCTCGGGCTCGCCAATGACGACCGGTCGGCCTTGCCTACCCGGTCTCTGGTCGATGCCCTGCTGTCGACCCACGGCGAAGCCTCGGGCGTGGCCCTGGCGCGGGTACTCCTCGACCGCTGGAACGCCATGAGCGAAAGCGGACGCCTCGAGTGGTTTCTCATGCTCGCGCGCGAACTGGGTCCGGACCAGCAGGCTCTCAAGGATGCGGTCGCGGCCTGGCTCGACGTACCAACCCCCGGCAACGCGGGCCGCCTCCATCAGGCGGCCGAGCCGCGCCGCCAGGAATTGTTCCGCCGCATGAACATGGCGCCCGGCGGCACCACGACCTTGGTGCGAATGCGGGAGGCATTGCTCGCAGAGCTCAAGACGGCGCCGGAACTCGCACCCGTCGATGCCGATTTCGAGCACCTCTTCGCCTCGTGGTTCAATCGCGGCTTCCTCCTCCTGAGGCGGATCGAGTGGTCCACGCCAGCCGACATTCTGGAAAAGATCATCCGCTACGAAGCGGTGCACGAGATCCGTGACTGGAACGATCTGAAGGGCCGCCTCAAGCCCGCGGACCGGCGCTGCTTCGCCTTTTTCCACCCGCGCATGCCGGACGAGCCGCTCGTCTTCGTCGAGGTCGCATTGACGCGCGGCATGCCATCCGACATCGCCCGCCTCATCGCAGAAGACCGTCAACCCATCGGCGAGGCGGAGGCAGACACCGCCGTCTTCTATTCGATCTCCAACACCCAGAACGGCCTGCGCGGGGTTTCTTTCGGCAACCTGCTCATCAAGCAGGTGGTCGAGGAACTTTTGCGCGATCTGCCGGGGCTCAAGACCTTCGTCACTCTGTCGCCGGTGCCGGGTTTTGCCACGTGGCTCGCAACACAGCAGGACGCCGGCGGCGATCGCATTCCGCCTCAATTGTTCGAACTCTTGAGCAAGCCGGATTGGCATCTGCAGCCCGACACGCAGACCGCCATTCAGCCATCACTGGAACAGGCGGCCGCCATCTACCTGATCGAAGCCAAGGCACCGAACGGCAAGCCTGCCGATCCCGTGGCACGCTTTCATCTCAACAATGGCGCAGCATTGGAACGCATCAACTTCTGTGGCGATCCATCGGCAAAGGGCATGCGTCAGTCACATGGCATCATGGTCAATTACCTCTATGACCTCGACGCCATCGACCGAAACCACGAGGCCTATGCCAACGCCGGCGAGGTCACCGCGGCAAGTGCGGTGCGGCGAAAATTGCGCAAATAGGGTTTTAGTCCTTACTGCGGCCGAGCAGCTTGGACTTCATCAGTTTCCACGCCACGCTGCCCGCGCTGATGCCCTGTGAATTTGATGCGCCCTCGCCTTCGTCAACGTCATCGCCGGCTTCGATGGCGGCGAACTTCGCTTCGACGTTCTTGACGAACTGCCCGATCAGGATCGCCGCCGTTTCATTGACGATGCTGGTTCGGCCGAACTGCGCAATGGGGCCCGAGAGCTGCAACTCCGCGTCGATGGTCACGCGCGTGCCCTCCTCGACCTCGACAAGATGATAATCCATGGAGAGCCGCGACCGGCTGCCGCCGCGCCTGTCGATTCCCCGGCCTTCGACATGGCCCGAGTGATCCGCCTCGTTTCGCGTAACCGTCGCCTCGCCGTCGAAATGGGCGCTGAACGGCCCGAGCTTGATCCCCAGCCGGCCGCCATAGACGCCATCGCCCTTGTCTTCGGTCAACTCCGCACCCGGCATGCAGCGCGCCACCACCGGAATGTCCTCGAACAACGCCCAGACAACGGGCAGCGGCTTGCTGACAGTGAACGGCTGGCTGATCTTCATCGGCGCTCACATCGACGGGACAGGCTGTGCGTGCCAGCCATGATCCGGATCGCTCCAGCCCGGCGGATGCTTCACCGCCCCTTTCTTCTTGAGCTTCTCGAAGTAAGGGCCACGATCAAACATCGGCGGCTTGCCGCGCGCCTTCGCCATCTGCTGGCGCAGCGCCTTCGTGGCCTTCACGTCCGCCGCGAACTTGCGGCCCACCTTGTTCAACACCACTCCATATAGTGCCTTGGCCTGCTTCTTCGACACCAGGCCGCATTGCACGTCATAGACCACGCGCTCCACTTCACGCTTCAGCGGATCACCCCAGCCGCCGCCACCCGTCGTCACGATGCGCACGCTGGAGCCGGGCTTCACGATCACCGTATCGGTCATGCCCGGATAGACCGTCTCCTTGCCGGACGGGTCGATGACGGACACCGAATAATTCATGCCGGCCTTGCCGCCATTGACGCCATAGCATCCGAGCAGAGACCGGTCGGCATTGGAGATCAGCCGGCATTCGCCGAGTGCCTTGATCTTCTTGTCGTAGCCCAGGCCGCCGCGGCGCAGGCCGGCCCCGCCGGAATCCTCGCGCAGCGCCAGTTGTTCCACCATGATCGGATAGCGGGTCTCGGAGAACTCCGCCGGCAGGTTCTTGGAATTGGGAACGATGTGCACGACATCCGATCCGTCCGCCCACGGACGGCCCGGACTGCCGCCGCCCAGCACCTCGCGGAAGAGATAGAAGTCTTCTTGCGTGCGCCCGCCGGTCAGCCCCCAGATGCGGATCGTTTCGTGATCGCCTGGCATCTTGCCGCCCGTCGCCTTCGACAGACAAGCAGCGAAAACCCCCAGCGAACGCAGCATCAGGAAAAAGCGCATGCCCGTCGGCTTGCCCTGGTGCGGCGTGATCAGCGTCCCTTTCTCGGGAAAGATCACGTCGATCACATCGAGCACGCCCTCGTTCGAGTCGATCTCCGCGGCCCGCTCCGGCGAGCTTGCGAGAGAGCGCATGCAGGGCGCCAGCCACTTGCGGAAATAGCGTCCCTCCGCCTCATCCAGCGCCCAGTTGATCGGGCCCTTCGCTTCCGGGTCCGTGCCGTTGAAATCGAGAATGATCTTCTCCGGCGTCTTGGTCATCTTGAGGCGCAGCGCATGAAGACGCGGCGCGTCCACGCCATCGGCCTCGATATAGTCCTCGAAGTGATACTCACCGTCCTTGATCTTCGGCAGGATCTCGCGCCGGAAGATCTCCGCCGTATTCTTGAGAATCTGGTCGAAGGCCGCCTCCAGCGTATCGACGCCATAGCGGTCGGCCAGCGCCACGATCCGGCGAGACCCGAGCCGTGCGGCACCGATCTCGGCATCGAGATCGCCGGCCAGATGGTCCGAAAGCCTGGAGTTCCGCGTGATGATGCGGAAGGCCGCCTTGTTGAGTTGCCCTCTTTCGTAGAGCTTGATCGGCGGAATGAGCACACCCTCCATCCAGCTGTCGGTGGCATGCACCGGCAAGCTTCCCGGCACCATGCCGCCGACATCGTCGTGATGGCCGAACACCTGGCTGAAGCCGATCAGCCGCTCGCCATGAAAGATCGGCACGGTGGTGCAAAGATCTGGCACATGGCCAATAGCGCCGCAGGAATTATAGGGGTCGTTCCAGAAGAACACGTCGCCGGGGAAGATGTCGTGCTCGCCGAAATACTGGAACACCGGCTCGACGATGGCGGAATACGACCGGCCCGTGAGCTTCCGCCCCTTGCCGTCGAACAGTGCCACGCGATAATCGTGCTGGTCGCGGATCATCGGCGAGCGCGCCGTGCGCTCCACCGCCGCTTCGATTTCAAGCTCTGCGGCGCGGATCGTGCCGTGGATCACTTCGAGTTCGATGGGGCCGAGCTTGGTGATGGCAGGCTTGTCGAGCATGGGCGTTCTCCTCAGGCCGACTTTTCAAGGATGAGATTGCCATAGGCATCGGGTGAGACCGACCACGAGAACGGAACCACGACGGTGGAACCATATTCCTCGACGATCGCCGGCCCTTCGATCCGCTGCCCTGCCGCCAGCTGGGTGCGATCATAGAGGGGGCAGTTCACCCAGCCGGTGGCGCGCCAATAGACCCGCCGCGCACCGAAAGGCTCGGCCTTCGGCTTCGCTGCTGTCTGCGGCTTGAGCGACGGGCGATGCTGCGTGCCCACCGCCTGGACGCGGAGATTCACCAGCTCCACATCCTGCTCGCCTTCATAGTTGAAACCGAAGGTCTGGTCGTGCACGCTGTGGAACTGCTTCCACATGTAAGCGACGGCATCGGAACCCTGCAGGTTGGCTGGAATATCGACCTGCACCTCGTGGCCCTCGCCGAAGTAGCGCACGTCGGCCACCAGGTTCACCGCGATCTTGTCCTCCGGAATCCCTTCCGCGCGGATGTCGTCGACGCCGGTGCGGGCGAGTTCTTCCCACACCGCAATGATCTCGTCGCTATTGGCCTTCGACTGCTGGCGCACGATGGTTCTGATGTAATCGCGGCGCACGTCCGACACATGCAGACCAAAGGCGCAGAGATTTCCGGGATTGGGCGGCGACACGATCGTCCGTATACCGAGGAAATCGGCGACCTCCGTCGCGAACAAACCACCCGCCCCGCCGAACGCCACCATCGCATAATTGCCGGGCTCGCGGCCACGGGTCGTCGTCACCTGGCGGATGCCAAAGACCTGGTTGACGGCGGCAATCTCGAGCGTTCCCGCGGCAACCTCTTCGGCCGGAATGTTGAACTGGCGGCCCAATTCCTCGTAAGCCGCCCGCGCCGCGGCAAGGTCGAGCTGGATTTCACCGCCGATCAGGCTGGCCGGCAGCCGTCCCAGCACGATGGCGGCATCCGTCACGGTCGGATTTTTTCCGCCCTTGCGGTAGCAGATCGGTCCCGGATCAGCACCGGCACTCTGGGGTCCAACCTTCAGCGAGCCGTAAGGGTCTGTCCAGGCAATCGAGCCACCGCCCGAGCCGACGGTCACGATGTCGAGCATCGGCGTCTTCACCGGATAGCCCTCGACCTGCGACGCCGACGTATACATGGGCTTGTAATTTTCGATGATGGCGACGTCGGTCGACGTCCCTCCGACGTCGATGGTGAGAATGTCCTTGAAGCCCGCCAGCTGCGCCATCTGGATCGAGCCCAGAAGCCCTGCTGCAGGCCCCGACAGAAGCATGGTCACCGGCCGCTCGCCCGCCGTCGAGTGCTTCACCACACCGCCGTTGGATTGCATGATCAGGAAAGGAATGGGTCCCGATTTCTCCCGGATCTTGTCGGCCGCATTCTGCAGGTAGGTCCTGCAGTAGGGTTTCACCAGCACGTCGACAAGCGTCGTCATGGCGCGCTCATATTCGCGGTACTCGGGCAGTACCACGGAGGACAGCGAGACGAAGACGTCGGGAAAGTGCTTGCTGATCAGGTCGCCAAGCTGCCGCTCATGCGCGCCGTTGGCATAGGCGTGAAGCAGGCACACCCCAATGCACTTGACGCCATCATCCACGAGTTCCTTCACCGCCTTGAGCGTCGCCTTCTCGTCGATCGGCTCCAGTTCCGTTCCGTCGAACTTCATCCGCCCCGGCACCTCGCGCACCAGATGCAGCGGTACAAGGCGCGGCGGCTTCACCCAGAAGAACGAATTGCCATAGCCGTCCGGCACCGATTGCCGGGCGATTTCGATCATATGCCGGAAGCCCTGCGTGACGATGAGTCCGAGACCATCGAACTTGTGTTCCAGCACCGCATTGGTGGCGACCGTCGAGCCGTGGAGCAGCATGCTCACCTCTTCGGTCCTGCGGCCCATGACGCTTAGGACCTTTTCGACTCCCGTCAACAGGCCCACGCTCGGGTCATGCGGCGTTGACGGTGTCTTCACGGCGGCAATCTCGCCCGATGCGTCATCGATGGCGACGATGTCGGTGAATGTTCCACCTGTGTCGATTGCAATGCGAAGTCCCATGCGCCTCCCCATTTATCCACATAATGGATATGATGTTCATATTATGCACATTGATCCAGTGAGTTCAAGAACCCTCGGCAACAAGGTCATCCAAGACAGACGAGAGGTCGAGATGCCGGTGTCGGCATTGCAGCGGGGTCATTCGTCCAAATGCACTGACGGCTTCAGCGGCCCCGAGAAAGGCAGTCGATGATCTGCGTCAAGTCCGTCACCACGTGACGGACCTCGTAGCGGTTCCAGTCATCCGGGCCATACCCGGCGACAACGAGTCCGGCCGCCCATGCGGATTTTGCGCCCGTCAGGCTGTCTTCGACCGCCAGAACCTTCGATGGCACCATGGCCAGGCGGCGGCAGGCTTGTTGATAGGGTTCGGGGCTGGGCTTGCCCTCCCTGACATCGTCCAGGCTGATGGAAAACGCCATGCAGCCGGCAATCCCGAGGGCATCGAGATTGGCATCGACGATGCGCCGCGCGGAGTTGGACACGCACACCTGCGCGACCCCGAGATTGGCCAGCGCCCGCACGGTTTCGACCGCCTGCGGCATGGCCTGAAGCTCCGCGCGATGGGCGGCGTAGTGGTCGTTGATCGCCTCCAGCCAATCCTGCTCGCGCAGCGTGCGTGGAAAGCGGTTCAGGAGCGCCAGCCACACGTCCTTCATGTGAATGCCGCGAAACGCCTGATCCGGAAGATCGCTGAGGTCGATCCCCCACTGCCGGCATCCGGCCACCAGGGCGCGGTGATGCAACGGTTCGCTGTCGACCAGCGTGCCGTCGACATCCCATGCAACGGCCTGCAGCGTCATGGCGCCGCCATTGGCGCGCGATCCCGCAGGCGAAGATAGAGATCGCGGTAGCGCGCATAGCCGGCATCGTAAACCGCGGCGTGACGCGATTGCGGTTCGATCCGTTCCCCGTATTGCACGAACCGTGAAACACCCGACCAATCCGCCGTCAGGCCCGCCCCGATGGCGGCCGTCCACGCCGCGCCGAGGCAGGAGCCGGGATGACCCGTGAGCTGCTGCACGGGCTTCTGCAAAACGTCGGCGACGATCTGCATCCACACCCTGCTCGCCGAACCACCGTCCGACACGATGTAGCGTTCGGTCCGGTGACCCATATCGTTCAGCACCTCCACGTGATGGCGGAGCGCATAGGCGTAGGATTCAAGCAGCGCCCTCCACATGTGGCCGAGCGTATGGGAGAAGGTCAGCCCGTCGAACACCCCGCGCGCGGCAGGGTCGTGGATCGGGGTCTTCTCGCCGAGGAAATAGGGCAGGATGATCAATCCGTCCGATCCGGCCGGGCACTGATCGGCCATCCCGTCCAGATGCTGGTGCACGCTTCGTCCCTCCTCGGCCGCGCGGGATGCTTCGGCGCCGGCAAAGGTGCGGGCAAACCAGTTCAGTCCCGAACCACCCGTCGCCATGCAGCCGTTCGGCATGTAAAGACCCGGCACAAGGTGATAGTCGAGGAACATGCGGGGATCGGGTGCGGCATGGCTGGTGGCAATCAGCACATCGACCGAGCCGCCGAACTTCAGCAGCACATCACCCGCATTCACGATCCCCGCAGCCAGTGCCGATGCGATGAGATCAGCCGCACCACCGGCCACCGGCGTTCCCGCAGCCAGTCCCGTCTCGGCGGCTGCGGCACCAGTCACCGCGCCCAGAATGCTGTGGGAGCGTGACTTCGGCGGCACTGCCCCATGCGGCGCATGGGCGAAGCGCAGCAACCGGTCGTCGAGCGCATCGGTGGAGATATCCACGAACCCCGCTTCCAGCGCCCAGTTCTGTTCGATGGCTTTCCGGCCGGTGAGTTTCCAGTTGATGAAGTCGTAGGAACCGAACACCGTCGCAATGCGCGCATGGACATCGGGTTCATGGGTTTCGATCCAGCGCAGCTTGGCGCCGATCAGTTGCTGGTTGATGCCATTGCCGGCCTTGGCGATGAAGTCCCCCTCGTCCCATTCGCGCCGCATCGCCGCGACTTCGGCACCACAGCGCCCATCGCTCTGCTGGATGCTCGGCCGCAGCAGATTGTCATCGGCGTCGAGCAGCACGGTGGCCGGCAGCATGCCCGTCACGCCAACCGCCGCAACATCATGGGGCGCGACGCCACTGGTCGCCAGCAAGTCCCGCGTGATGGCGCACACATTGGACCACCACTGCATGGCATCTTCCTCGGCCCATCCGGGATGCGGTGTCCGGAGCTCGACCGCGCGGCTGGCGAGCCTCCGGATCCGGTCCGGCAGTTCGATCAGGATGCCAATGGTCGAAGTGGTGCCGATATCAAGGCCGAGAACGACCGCCATGTCTCACCGGATCTTTGCGACCTTGTCCATGAAGCGCTTCACCCGGTCACCGTCGACCGCCTTCCACGTATCTCCGCCGATCTTGAAATGGGTGCCGATGATGGCACCGTCTGCAAGGCCCAGGATCTTGTCGACGTTATCGAGATTGACTCCGGTATTGGCAAACACCGGGGTGTCCGGAATGGCCTGCTTGGCGTCCTTCAGATTTGCCATTTCCACCGCCTCGCCTGTCGCCGGGCCTGACACCAGAACGATGTCGGCGAGCGAGGCGAAGACCGCGCTCTTGGCGCGCTGCGCGATCGTCCGCGATCCTGTGGGTGAAGCGAACTCCGCGTTGATGTTGTACATCATCAGCATGTCCTGGCGCTGGGCGTCGCTGCGGGCCTTGACGGCATTGAACGCATCCGGTGTCCATAGTCCCATGTCGGAATCATACACGCCCGTGAAGATCTCGCGCACGAAACGCGCACCGGACGCTACGCCCAGCGCGACGGTTGCCACCGGGTCCCACAGATAGTTCACGCCAAACGGCACCTTGATCATGCCCTTCAGCTCGCCCACCGCCACCGACATGGCGGTCAATGTGGAAGGCGATGCCTTGAGCAGATAGGGACGATCACCCTCATTGCCGAACATCACGGCGTCGACGCCGCCCTTCTGCAAGGCCTCGATGTCGCTGGCCGCGCTGTCGATGATCTTCTGCATGCCGCCCTTGACGTCGAACAGCGGCGTGCCCGGCAACGGCGGAAAGTGAACCATGGCGATGATGGGCTTGGTACAGCCGAATGTGGTCTTGATCATGATGGTCTCCATTCAGGTGAGTGCGGGCCGCGGCAAGGCTCTTGTCGATGCGGGGTCGAAGATCTGGATTTGCGACACGTCGAAGTGAAGCGGCACCGGCGTTCCGGGTCCGGCCAGGAAATTACGCGGCATGCGCGCATGGATTTCGCTGCCAGGCGTGTCTGAAAGCCCGGCCACCAGGATGACTTCGGGCCCGAGCACCTCTGTCGTGGTGGCAACGACGCCAACGGGCGCCGTGTGGCGGGCACCATTGGCGGTCATGTGGAAGTCTTCCGGCCGGAAGCCGATGACGACCTCCTTGCCGGCATGCGACGCATATCCATCGCGCAGATTGTCCGGCAGGTCGAAACGCAAGCTACCGAGAACGACGGACAGCCCTCCACCGTTGCTTTCCAGGCGGCCGTTCAACAAATTCATCGGCGGGCTGGCCAGAAATCCAGCAACGAACGTGTCCACCGGATTGCGATACACGTCCATCGGCCGGCCGACCTGCACGACCACGCCATCCTTCATGATGCAGATGCGCTGGCCCATGGTCATCGCTTCGACCTGGTCATGGGTCACGTGAACGATCGTCGTGCCAAGCGTGTGATGGAGCTTCACCAGCTCGGTGCGCATCGAGGCGCGCAGTTTGGCATCGAGATTGGACAGGGGCTCGTCGAGCAGAAAGGCCTGCGGCTCGCGCACCAGGGCCCGGCCCAGCGCCACGCGCTGGCGCTGGCCGCCCGAGAGTTGCGACGGCTTGCGGGTCAGCAGCGGCTCGATGCCGAGCATGGCGGCGATGCGGTTCAACCGGCTGTCGATTTCACTGGCGGCCACGCCGCGCAGTTTCAGCCCGAAAGCGAGATTCTGTGCGACCGTCATGTGCGGATAAAGCGCATAGTTCTGGAACACGATGGCGATGTCGCGCTCGGCCGGATCGACGGCGTTGACCCGCCGTCCGCCGATATAAATGTCGCCCGCGCTGATGCTTTCGAGCCCGGCAATCATCCGCAATGTCGTCGACTTCCCGCAGCCCGAAGGCCCGAGCAGGATCATGAATTCGCCATCGCCGATTTCCAGCGACACGTCGCGCACGGCCGAGAAGCCATTGGGATAGGTCTTGAAGATCTTGTCGAGAACGATGGACGCCATGAAAGCCCTCAGGTGAGTGTCCGCATGTAGCGATAGAGCCAGGCCGTGAGCGCCAGGATGAGACCCAGCAGGATCACCGACATGGCCGATGCCTCGCCGACGTTCAGACTGACGAAGGCCGTGCGATAGATGAAATAGCTGACGAGATCGGTGGAAACCCCGGGCCCGCCGCGCGTCATGATGTAGACGAGGTCATAGGTCTTGACCGCGAAGATCATGCGGATCAGCAGCGTCACCGCGATCACCGGCCACATCAGCGGCAGCGTGATGTGGAAGAAGGACT
>ERZ795053.5558-NODE-5558-length-12944-cov-5.962681_pt1 | contig 12944 bp, 11 predicted proteins | sample MGYA00375137_ERZ795053 | MGnify/ENA primary metagenome ERZ795053 (study PRJEB30182, sample SAMN05720284) | activated sludge metagenome | isolation source: Anaerobic digester | place: Hong Kong | collected 2014-12-17 ... | reverse complement strand
AATATGGCCGGAAAGAAGGGAAAGGATCTGGTTATAAGAGTGCCCGTTGGGACGATTGCATATGACGCGGAGAGTGGAGAGATCATTGCCGACCTCTGCAATCCCGGTCAAATCGTTGCGATTGCCAGAGGCGGAAAGGGTGGAAGGGGCAATGCGAGGTTCGTCTCTTCAACGAATCAGGCGCCCAAGGCAGCAGAAAACGGTGAACCTGGAGAGGAACTCTTTGTTCGGCTGGAGCTGAAGATTCTGGCCGATGTTGCACTGGTCGGGTTCCCAAACGTCGGAAAATCGACGCTCATTTCCGTTATGTCGAATGCTAGACCGAAGATAGCAAATTATCACTTTACAACCCTCTCGCCCAATCTCGGAGTTGTCATGGCAAATGACGAACAGGGATACATAGTGGCAGACGTTCCGGGTTTAATCAAAGGAGCACATCAGGGTGTCGGTCTCGGCCACAGCTTTTTGAGGCACATTGAGAGATGCAAGACTATAGTTCATCTCCTGGACATCTCTGAGAGCGAGGGAAGAGACTTCCTTCAGGATTATGACGATATTCGGTACGAGCTTGAATTCTACAAGAAGGAGCTGGCCGATAAGCCCGAGATAGTAGTTGCAAACAAGTGCGATCTTCTTCCTCAAGAAGAACGTGAAAACAAGCTGGAGATATTCAGGAAGAAGATCGGCAAAGATATTATTCCAATCTCGGCTGCTACTCGCGAGGGAGTCAATGCGTTGAAAGAGACGATCTGGAAAAACGTTGAAAGCGATAATTCCTACTTGTCGTCGATGAAGGTTGAAGAAGAGCTTCCTTTGCCCCAGGTCGAACCGGTTGTGCTTACCGCTCCCTATCCGGAAGACTTCAGAGTTGAGAAAGATTCTGAAGGCAGATATGTTGTTCTTGGACCGGCCGTTGATTTCTACACGAGAAAAATCAGAGCTTTCAAATACAGGGACCGTTTCATAATGGACAAGCTGGAAAAGGGAGGACTCTCTTCAAAACTTAGGAATGCGGGGATTGAGGAAGGAGACACTGTAGTTATTGATGACAAAGAATATGTGTTCAAAGATTAAGATAGGCATCTTCGGAGGTTCTTTCGACCCGGTTCATATGGGACATGTGGCTGTAGCGACCCGGGCGATCGAGAAACTACGGCTTGAGAAGCTTTATGTTATTCCAGCGTACATTCCTCCTCACAAAGTTTCCAGTACGGTTGCACCATACGACCTGAGAAGATCTTGGCTCAAGAAGGTTTTCTGTGAAGTCGAGCAAGCGTGTGTGTCTGATTATGAAAGAGAAAGGGGAGGAATCTCTTATTCACTCTTCACGGTCAGGCACTTCGCAGAGGTTCATGGCTGCAAACCGTTTCTCGTTATCGGCGAGGACAGCTTAGTTACTCTGGAGAGTTGGTATGAATACAAAGCTCTACTGAACGAAGCGACAATAGTGGTTTATCCGAGAAGTGAAGGCAGTGTGGACTTGCCCTCCGTCGAGAAAGTTGTCTGGCTGGACGCACCTCGTTTCGACTTATCATCGACTGAGATTCGGAAGAAGATTGTGGAAGGCAAGTCGATTGAAGGGTTGGTTCCCGATTCAATACTGGACGAGGTAACGACTTACTATGGATAAGCAAATCGGGCTCTCTCCCATGGCTGGATATACAGATGAGGTAATGAGGCAGCTTTCGCTCGAATGGGGAGCGGATTTTGTTTTCAGTGAGATGATTAGCGTAGAAGGTGTCCTAAGGGGATCGGGAAAAACAGACCAGATAATCCCGTCAGCCCCTACGAGAATACAGCTCTTTGGTTCATGCGTATCGAGAATGGCGAAGGCAGCCGCCCGGCTTAACGGCATAGCGACCTGGATCGATATTAACGCCGGCTGTCCTGTAAGAAAAGTAACGAGAAGAGGCGCAGGGAGCGCCTTGCTTAGAACACCTGAAAAAATCGCTGAGATGATTGTCGCCCTGAAAGAGACGGTCGATATTCCTGTTTCAGTCAAGATAAGACTCGGCATCGAAAACATCGAAACGGAAGCGATCATCTACCCGATATTGAAAGCAAAACCCAAAGCGGTCTTCATTCACGGCAGAACCGTATCGCAAGGCTATTCGGGGGCAGCGAATTGGGAAGAGATCGAGCGTCTCACCCAGATTCTTCATTCGGAAGGCATTCTCTCTTACGGTTCTGGCGATATGTATAGCCCTGAGGCGATCGCAAAGGCTTTGAGACAGTATTCGGTAGATGGCGTTGTCGTTGCGAGAGGAGCGATCGGCAATCCCTGGATCTTCAGACAGGCGAGAGACCTCATTGAGTTTGGCTCATACGATAATCTCACGCTTCCCGAAAGACTCAATTACTTTCTTATACACTTTGGAAGGCTTGCCGAGGCGGTTGGTGAAGAACAAGCCGTCAGAGATCTCAGGAAATCATTTGCCGGTTACACACGGAACATAAGGCATGCATCGAATCTCAGAAGTGAATACATGAAGTGCAACTCTCTCTCAGAAGTCAAGGAACTTTTCAGAAATTACATTCCAGAGCGGCAACTTTCCAAATATTGACTCCTTATTCAAGAAATTCAAATGCTTATTGTGTTTCAAGATCCGCTTAGCACGGCAGGCTGCCCGCTTGCAAAGTCGGGATAAGGAGAATTTCACGAGGCAGTGAAGGTTTTCGCCTATGATGCGGCCAGTTGCCCGGGAAGATGAATTCAAGGCATTGATGTTGCGTTGAGTTCTAGAAATGGCGATACTCACTTACTGTCCGTTTTGAGAAAGCGAGAAGAGCTCGGCGGTGAATACGGGTTGGCTGGAATGCGGCCCAAAGTCATCTGTGCTCTGTATGCGATCTCCTGATAAAGGACTCCCTTGTTCTTAAGCAGCTGTTGTTAGTTTCTCGCTTCTAAACTTCAGCTCGGCTACTAGCATTTCGTTTCCTCGGGTTATCTAATCGATCTCTCACAGCTGATCGTATGCCGGACATCTTCCGAAAGAGTGTTAGTTGTCGAACACAAGCTTTACTAACCTCCAAGGTATGATTTTTTCACAAGGTCGTTGTTAAGCAATTCCTCTCCTTTCCCTTCAAGGACGACCCGTCCCGTTTCAAGTACATAGGCATAATCGGCCAGCTTCAGTGCACCGAGGGCATTCTGCTCGATCAGGAGAATCGTCTTACCCTCTTCGTGAACTTTTCGAATTACCTTGAATACTTCGCCGACTATTACTGGAGCGAGTCCAAGCGATGGCTCGTCGAGCATAAGAAGATCCGGTCTAGACATCAGCGCCCTGCCTATGGCAAGCATCTGCTGCTCACCACCCGAGAGAGTTCCGCCCTTTTGATCCTTTCTCTCTCTCAGTATTGGAAAGAGAGTGTTCACCCATTCAAGATCCCTTTCGATTTCTTCAGAGTCTTTTCTTAGAAATGCCCCAAGCATAAGGTTCTCGATTACCGTGAGGTTCGGAAAGATTCTTCTTCCCTCAGGGACCAGAGTCATTCCTGCCCTCACGATTTCATTTGTGGACTTGTTTGTAATACTCCTTGACTTGAAGACTATCTCGCCATCTTTCACTTTCTTGAGGCCGCAGATGCTTCTCAGAGTTGTCGATTTTCCGGCCCCGTTCGCACCGATAAGCGCGACGATCTTCCCTTCCTCAACGTTGAAAGAGATTCCCTTCAGAGCATGGATGCCTCCGTAATACACGTTTAAGTTCTCTACCCTAAGCATACAAATCACCCGTTCCGAGATAGGCGGTTATTACATCAGGATTGTTCTGAATTTCCTCTGGAAGTCCCTTTGCGATTGTGACGCCGTGATCAAGGACGATAATCCGCTCGCATATGGTCATGACAAGGCTCATGTCGTGTTCAATCAACAGAATCGTCTGCTGAAAGTCCTTTCGAATTCTAAGGATCAGAGCCGCCAGGGCAAGCGTCTCTTCCGGGTTCATCCCCGCGGCCGGCTCGTCCAGCAATAACACTCTCGGTTGCGTCGCTAGAGCTCTGGCAATTTCGAGTTTTCTCTGAAGGCCGTAGGGAAGAGATCCGGCCAGGTCTCGCTCATACTTGTCTAGGCCAAGTGTCTTGAGCAGGGCTCTTGCCTTGCCGTGCATCTGCACTTCTTCACTCCTGTATCCCGGCAGCCCAAAGACGGCAGAAATAACAGAGGACTTCAGGCGCAGGTGGCAGGCCGTAAGCACATTCTCCAGAACTGTCAGCTCTCCGAAGAGGCGGATGTTTTGGAATGTTCTAGCGATACCGGCTGCGGTGATTCTATCTGTCTTCATTCCGGTGATGTCTTTTCCGTCGAGGAGAATCCTGCCTTCGCTTACGTAATACGTATTTGTTATTAGATTGAACACAGTTGTCTTTCCGGCTCCATTAGGTCCTATAAGTCCTACCAGCTCTCCCTCCTGAAGATCGAGATTGAAATCCGAGACCGCAGTGAGTCCGCCGAATCTCTTAGTTACTTGTTCAAGTTTAAGCAGACTCATCTGCATTCCTCCCTCTTGATCTGAATATCCATTCCCATGTGAACTCTTTGTGGCCAAAAAGGCCTCTTCTGAAGAAGATCACAGTAATTACGAGGATCAGAGCAAAGATCAGCATCCTCATGCCGGAAATCCCGGGTATCGTGAAGCCAAATATCGTCATGGGCGATTCCACGAACCTGAGCAGTTCCATCAAGAAGGCAACCGAAATGCCCATCACAACACTTCCGGTTATGCTTCCAAGCCCTCCTAGAAGGACAATCATAACAATTTGAAAGGTCAAGGAGATGTTGAAAGAATTCGGATCGATTGTCATCAGCAGACTGCCGAGTAGTCCGCCTCCAATTCCAGCGAAGAAAGCGCCGATGACGAAGGCCATAGTTTTGTGTTTGAAGAGATTCACTCCCATTGCTTCCGCCGCAACTTCATCCTCTCTTATTGACTTCAGCGCTCGACCGTAGCTACTGTCCACCAGCTTCTTTATGAAGAAGATCGTGAACAATGCCCAACCCCAGCTCCAGTAAAGATTTGTATAGGTGGGAAGTCCTTTCAGGCCCAGTGGTCCGTTAGTAACACTCTGGAGGTTGTTGAGTATTACGCGAATTATCTCTGCAAAGCCATAGGTTACTATGGCAAGATAATCTCCTCCGACTCGAAGGCACGGAGCTCCAACAGCGAAGCCCGCAATGGCCGCAACAGCACCGCCAACAAGTAGTGCAAAGAAGAAGGGAATCTCTATTTCGCTTAACGGCCATATTATCGGTTGTATGAAGAAGTTCATTGCCTTTAGAGATGGCGACATGTACAGTAACGCCGAGGCGTATGCGCCAAGAGCCATGAAACCCGCGTGGCCCAAAGAGAACTGACCGGTAAAGCCGTTTATAAGGTTGAGACTGACTCCCAGTATCACGTAGATAGCCGCAACATTCAAGATTCTCTTGATGAAAGCATCGATATAGTTCTCGGCAAGCCAGAGCAACATAATGAAGATCAGAAGACTAACTATGGTTAAGACCAACTTCATTCTGCGATCCATATAACTCACCTACTTGTCTTCTCGCCGAACAAACCCGTTGGCTTCACAAGAAGAATCATGACGAGAAGAACGAAGATTATAGCGTCTCTGTAACCTGCCGCCTCGGGGAAAAAGGCGACCAGCAGAATCGTAACCATGCCAAGCATTAATCCACCGACAAGAGCACCCACAATACTTCCAATTCCTCCGATTATCGCTGCAGTGAAGGCCCTCCAGCCAGGGAAGACTCCCATGAAAGGCCATATCTGTGGGTATCTAAGAGCCCAGAGAATTGCACTAAGTGCCGCGAGTGCCGAACCTATCGCAAATGTGAATGCGATTGTTCTGTCTACGTTTATTCCCATTAGCTTGGCTGTCTCGAAGTCTACAGATAGGGCTCTCATAGCCAATCCCATTTTCGTACGCTTGACCAGAAATGTTAGCAGAAGGAGTACTACTATTGAAACCACAATAGTAGTTATGGTTATCGCCTGAATTCTGACTCCACCAATAATGAATGTCCTGGTCAGTGATGGAGGCACATAGAAGGCCTTCTGCCTTCCGCCGAAGACAACCGTGGCAATGTTCTGGAGAAGAAAGGACATACCTATTGCAGCACAGAGCGATGAGATTCTTGGTGCGTCTCTCAATGGTCTATATGCAACACGCTCTATACCGACTCCCAGCAAGATAGTCGCGATTATACCGAACAGAACCGCCAGCCACCAGGGCATCATGAACAAAGTGAAGCCGTAGAAGACAAAGAAGGTAGCCATCATGAATACATCTCCGTGAGCAAAGTTAACGAGCTTGACTACTCCATAGACGAGAGTGTAGCCGATAGCTATAAGTCCGAATATGAAACCCAATGAGATTCCGTTAACAAGGTGCTGCAAAAAAACGCTAGAGCTCATCCTGCCACCACCTTTAGCTTAGCTGCCGCCCTTAGTAAGGACGCAGGCATTGGCCTGCGTCCGATACCTCCGATACCTGGAAAATCAATGTCTTGGCCTCATCTATTGGACTGGTTTTACAACACTTACAAACTTGAAGACTCCATCCTCGACTTTTCTAACAATCGCATCCTTAACCGCGTCGCCGTTCTCGTCTATTGTTATGTACCCCGTCACTCCTTCGAAATTCACAGTTGCGCTCAGAGCGTTCTTAATATCCTCAGGAACAGCCGAATTCGCCCTGATAATAGCGTCTACAGCCAGCATGAACGCATCGTATCCCAGAGCGGAAAAGGCGCTCGGTTCGACTCCGTGCTTGGCCTTGAAAGCTTCTATGAACTCGGCGGCTTTTGGCGTCGGTGCTACTGCTACGTCGAAGTGTGTGCTGAAGTAGCTGCCTTCGACGGCTGCACCGCCAACCTGCAGGAATTCGGGGACTTCCCAAGTATCTCCGCCCAAGAACTGAGACTCAATTCCCAGTTCGCGAGCCTGCTTAATGATGAGCGCCGCCTCTCCATAAGAAGCAGCAGGTATGAAGATTACATCTGGGTTTTTACCCTGGGCGTATGCCAGTTGAGCAGTGAAGTCCTGGTCACCCGTCTGATAAGAGATGACACCGCTGATCGATTTGTTGTCTCCAGTAAGCGCCTTGAAGGAATTCTGGAAGTAGTGCGAGAGTCCAACCGAATAGTCTGAAGCGATGTCCTGAATGATCACAGCCGTCTTCGCGTTGAGTTCATCAACAGCGAATTTCGCCATTACGCTTCCCTGGAATGGGTCAATGAAACAGACCCTAAAAACATAAGGCTTCCCTAAAGTAACCAGCGGGTTGGTCGGTGAACATCCTATCATCGGTACCTTTGCAGCATTTGCCACTTCACTGCCGGGTATTGCAACGGCACTTCCGTAACTACCGATGATTACCGATGCCTTGTTGAACTGGATCAGCCTTGAGACGGCGTTTGATGCTTCCACCTTCTCACTCTTGTTGTCGACAAGAACCAGCTCGATCGGTCGGCCAAGAACTTCTTTTACCTGCTCGGCGGCGAGAGTAACGCCTTCCATGGTAAGCTGGCCTCCGGCCGCGTAAGGCCCAGTCATAGGTTCGAAGACGCCAATAACGATCGGGTCAACTGCAAACAACACAAATCCCAGAAGCAGAACTACGGCTAGAACGAGAATTTTCTTCACTTGCCTCACCTCCACAATTATGATCGTCTATAGCCGAAGCTACCCCAGAATAATCGATAGTTACTCAAAGCACAGCTTAAGCATTAACATATTAGACTTGTCAACTATGCAGAATGAGAGCAACAAATGGGTGCGAATCAAGACTGCAGCAGTGGGCTTCATCACAAACCGGTACCCGATCACTAACTCAGGACAGAGTAGGGCATGTAATACTCATTAGATTAAAATAAAACATAACACTGCACTACTCGAAATGATAATACCATGTGAAGTAATAATGGCCTCTTCTCAAAAAACGCCTTTATTGGTCAATTGGAGCGAAGAAACCTGATAATCGGTTTCTATCTATCTGGAAACCAAAGACAAGCAGTCACAGATCACTAACGTTTTTGTTATGAATCGAGTAAGATAAAGAATTGGGAGAGATTGTTCCGTACTCTTTTTTTGAAGACTGCCGGCAAATAGTTTCAACAGTCCCTGAACAGAGTTCACTATGATAATGATCGGTCTATTGTCCTTTGTGTTTTTGTCCGGCCTCTTCATGTGGAAGCCATGTTCTCTCATGTTTTCTATTCGGTACGCTATAAGAAGGATTAAACAAGTCGAGCGCCGTCAACATCATCAATTGGTTTTAGATGACCGGCGGTGAGTTTTCTGAAACCCAAACCTTAACTTACAATTGGAATGTAGAGTAATAAATGAAAGGGGGGAATTTTGTTGGAATCGGATACTATGGTTGCAATAGTGAAGGAAAGGCGGGAGCCGGGCCTGACGCTGAAAAGGGTTCCGGTCCCGCGTGAACTCGGTCCGCACGACGTACTTGTGAAGGTCAAGCGAGCTTCCATTTGCGGGACCGATCTTCATATTTACGACTGGGACAAATGGTCGCAGGAGAGAATCAGGCCGCCTCAGATAGGAGGGCATGAATTTACCGGAGAGGTCGTAGACATTGGCGGAGAGGTCTCATCAGTTTCTGTCGGGGATTCTGTAGTCTCGGAAACGCATATTCCTTGCCAGAAATGTCTTCAATGCAAGACCGGGAAGATGCATATCTGCAAAGACATGGAGATCCTCGGTGTTCATAGAGATGGGGTATTCGCAGAATATGTTAGGGTACCGGAAGTGGTTTTGTGGAAAGTCGATCCTTCGATTCCTCTGGAGTATGCATCGATTATGGAACCATTTGGAAACGCAATCCACACTGCGCTGGTAACGGATCTCACTGGAAAGAATGTCTTGATCACCGGTGCCGGACCGATAGGCGTTATGGCAGTTGCAGTGGCGAAGGTTTCCGGAGCGGCACAGGTTATTGTGACGGAGATAAAAGAGTTTAGAAAGGGCCTGGCAAGAAAGATGGGAGCGGACACAATAATCGATCCCACAAAGGAAGACGTCCCTTCGAGAGTCAGGTCGATAACCGAAGAAAACGGAGCAGATGTTTTTCTGGAGATGTCCGGCAATTCAACCGCCTTTGAGCAGGGACTTCGAAGTCTTACGAACGGAGGCGTTGTCTCGCTGCTAGGGGTCTTTCCAGGTGATGTGTCATTTGATATAAACGGCCTGTTCACTTTCAAGGGCTTAACTATGTACGGCATAACAGGAAGAAAGATGTTTGAGACCTGGCAGGTGGCGACTCAATTGCTCAAGAACAAGAGGATCGACCTTTCTCCGGTTGTCACACATATTCTTCCGGCCGAGAGATTCGAAGAGGGATTCGACGCGATGAAGAAGGGAATTTCTGGAAAAGTTGTCCTCGAATTCTGATTGGTTTTACGGAGGTGTTTAGATGTTTGACTTTAATGTACTCAAGCAGGAGATGGAAGAGCTAGAAGAAAAGGGTTTGCTGGTGAAGATCAGAACACTGGAATCTCCCCAGGGCGCCTGGCTGAATATCGAGGGGAAAAAGGTCCTCAACATGTGCTCAAACAACTATCTCGGGCTATGTTTTGATGAAGAGCTTAAGGAAGCCGCGATCGACGGTGTCAGAAAATGGGGTGTCGGGCCTGGAGCTGTAAGATCGATCGCCGGGACACTTCAATTGCACAATGACCTTGAAAAGGAGCTTGCGGCTTTCAAGAGAGTTGAATCTACACTAGTCGTCCAATCCGGTTTCAATGCAAACCAGGCGGTGATTGCCCCGATCGTATCCGAAGAAGATGCGATTCTCTCTGACGAACTTAACCACGCCAGCATAATCGATGGAGTAAGGCTTGCAAAGGCCAAAAGATATGTATGGAAACATAAAGATGTAAATGATCTGGAGACTCAACTGAAAAAGGCCGAGTCCGATGGGGCAAGGAGAAAGCTAGTAATAACTGACGGCGTCTTTTCGATGGACGGTGATCTTGCTCCGCTGCCTGCAATCGTCGAAAAGACGAACAAATACGGTGCGATTCTGATGGTTGACGATGCTCACGGCGAAGGCGTCCTTGGGAGCCACGGGAGAGGAATAGTCGACCACTTCGGATTGCATGAAAGCGTGGATATTGAAGTCGGAACTCTTTCTAAGGCCTTTGGTATAGTCGGAGGATTCGTTGCTGGCAAGAAGACTCTGATCGATTACCTGAAGCAGAAGGCGCGCCCGTTTCTCTTCAGTTCATCCCTCTCTCCGGCCGAAACCGCTGCGGCAATAGCGGCCGTCAGGAAACTCTCTTCATCCGATGAGTTGGTCAGGACTCTCTGGAATAACGCGGATTACTTCAAGGACCAGCTGAAAGCGTTGGGGTTTGATACGGGGCATACCGAGACACCCATAACTCCTGTGATGCTCTACGATGCAAAGCTTTCCGCAGCGTTTTCCAGGAGGCTCTTTGAAGAAGGGATATTCGCAAGTTCTATCGGTTTTCCTACTGTCCCGAAAGGAAAGGCAAGAATAAGAGTCATGATAAGTGCCGCTCACTCAAGAAAGGATCTCGATTTTGCGGTTTCAAAGTTCGAGATGATCGGGAAGGAACTCGCTGTCATAAAGTAAAAACCTTTCCTTCACCGAAACTGAATATAATGGTCTTGTTGCGGCGGCGGATGCCGCTGCTTTTCGTGGAGGTGTGGCCGTTGTTTATAGCCCTACTGATGCTAGCCGCAGGTTTTATTCTGCTGATCAAGGGAGCCGATTTTCTTATAGATGGATCTGTGGCGATTGCCAAGAATCTCGGGATTTCTGAATTGCTTATCGGACTGACCATTGTTGCTCTAGGAACTTCCGCGCCGGAGCTTGCGGTGAGCGTTCAGGCAGCCGTCAAGGGCTCCGGAATCGCTCTCGGTAACGTTCTCGGATCTAATATCGCCAACATGGCGCTAATCCTCGGAGTCGCGGCTTTCTTGACGCCTCTTGGCGTAAGCAAGACAACTATGAGCTATGAAATACCATTTGTGATATTGATCACTGTTGCAAGCGGAGCATTGATACTTGGAAATGGCAACGGTCTTCAGCGAAGCGACGGAATAGTGTTGACTACTTTCTTTGTCATCTTTATGATGTATGTGTTCGCAATGGCGAAGAGAGACAGAAAGATCTCCGACATTGTTGAAGTAGAAGGAAAGAGAGACATAGAGCTCTTTGAGAAGTATCCGGTACTTGCCTGGCTGGCAACTATCGGGGGAACGGCCGGTGTAATTATCGGAGGTAATCTTGTGGTTAACGGGGGATCGTCGATAGCTCGCGTTTTCGGAGTCAGCGATATGGTTATAGGAACGACTATTGTTGCCTTTGGGACGTCTCTTCCGGAGCTTGTAACCACTGTTGCGGCGGGGAAGAAGAACCGCAGTGATCTCGCCATAGGAAATGTGGTGGGATCGAATATCTTCAACTTGCTTCTTGTTCTGGGAGTTTCGGCAACGATATCGCCTATATTGGCCCACAGGTCTCTCGTTGTCGAAATCTCTTTTGCACTGGGACTCTCCATAGTTCTGCCGTTGCTTCTGCTCAGAACAAAAAGACTTGACAGGCCAAAAGGTGTTCTGCTGATGATTATCTACTGTGCATTCATCGTATCGACAATAATAAGCGGCTGATGAAGGGCTGCTGAGAGGTTTACATAAATGATGCTAGGTGGTACGAATCCCGACAACTGCAGACAAGACCAGAAGCGAGAAGATCCTCTAGGACGCTAGCCCTATATGAAGAAGATAGTGGAATTCCATGCAGGACTCGTGGTTCTCGATATCTCTATTTGTGTAGCAGGCAGTGTCGAACCCGTTCAGCTCGAATCCATACTTGAGGTAGAAAGAGATCGCGGGAAAGTTGCTGCTTTGAGTTTCCAGTACTAGACGTCTCAATCCCTTTTCTTCTATTTTGCGGTATTCATAAGTTCCGTGCCAACGCCTGTCCGTCTATACTCCTTCCAGACAAGGATGTCCCAGATACGGAGAGAATCGTTCCATTCTCGGAAAGAGCAAAAGCCCCAGCTCCTTACCGTTTTCGTGAGCGCCTAAACAATGGGCGACGCCTTGAATGGTTCTTTTATACTGTGGGCAAAGCCTTTAATGTATTGGGCAGAAAACCTTTTAACGGAAGTTTGAATCGTCCATATGCCGCTTTACGTTCTATTGAAAGGTCAAAGTATCTATCACTTGAATACTCATACCTTACAACTCTCACGGAGAGTGATTAGGGATTGACTTCTCTTATCTCCATCTCTCCGCACTCCTCCCCATTTGCAAAATCTCGGGTCGAACAAAACGGAATTCATTTGACCATTAAGGACTTGCCAATCGTCGAAAGGTCAGTAGGGGAATACTCTTCTTCTATCCGTCGGCAGCGGCGGGTCTTCGATAGTGGCTTTTGCCAGTTCTGCAAAGTTCTTTATGAGCTTCCAGCCTGGCGGGTTACCGAGGAAACCTGCCTGGGTTTCCGGATGAAATTGAACGCTGTAGATCTCCTTTTCTTTGTGTTTGATCATTTGAATAGGGGTTACGTTCCCCCTAGCAAAGAGTTCGAATTGATCTGGAATCGAGGCGACGGCGTAGGCATGATTCTCCCATACGAGAAGGCTTCCGTCAAAGCCCTCGAGAACCCTGTCCTCTTTCACAAAACTTACTTCGTGCCAGCGGCGCTCCTCACTGTAATATAGAACGGAACCGTACACTCTCGAGACTATCTGATGACCCAGACAAATACCAAGTATCGGGACTTCGCCCCTCAGTATTATTTCTCCGCCCTGATAGACCTTATTGTTCCAGTCGATGTAGTTCCTCATTGAATCGCCGCCTGCAATAATAACGCCTGCGTATTCGTTTTCATCTTCGGGAAGCTCATCGTTGAATATCTTGAAGATCCTGTACCTGATACCCTGTTCC
>ERZ795053.5554-NODE-5554-length-12950-cov-4.401706_pt1 | contig 12950 bp, 10 predicted proteins | sample MGYA00375137_ERZ795053 | MGnify/ENA primary metagenome ERZ795053 (study PRJEB30182, sample SAMN05720284) | activated sludge metagenome | isolation source: Anaerobic digester | place: Hong Kong | collected 2014-12-17 ... | reverse complement strand
GGGATCATCGGCTGCGGTAATATCAGCAGCATTTACCTTAAATCGGATAAGGTCTTCCAGAACATTGAGATTGTGGGCTGTGCGGATCTCGAAATGGCACGGGCACAAGCACGGGCAGACGAATATGGCATCACCGCCTATTCTGTACGCGATCTGCTGGCTCACCCCGAGATTGAGATCATTGTCAATTTAACGATTCCGGCGGCCCATGCCGAAGTCAGCGCGGCCGCCATTGAAGCCGGCAAGGCTGCCTATAGTGAAAAGCCCTTTGCCCTGAATCGCAACGACGGGGAAGAATTGCTGAAGCTCGCCCGTGCCCGGGGCCGGCGCGTGGGTTGTGCCCCCGATACCTTCTTGGGCGGTGGTCTGCAAACGTGCCGCAAGTTGATCGACGATGGTGTCATCGGCCGTCCTGTTGCCGCCACCGCGTTTATGATGTCGCGCGGTCACGAGCACTGGCATCCCAACCCTGATTTTTATTACCAACCGGGAGGCGGTCCCATGTTTGATATGGGGCCCTACTATCTCACTGCGTTGGTCTCCATTCTCGGTCCTGTGCGCCGCGTGACTGGGATCACCGGCGCCGGCTTTGCCGAGCGGCTGGTCACCAGCCAACCGGGGCAAGAGCGCACATTGCAGGTAGAGGTGCCCACCCATGTGGCCGGTCTGCTGGAATTTGCCAACGGTGTTATCGGCACCATCATCACCACCTTTGATGTGAAGGCTTCCCAACTACCGCGGATGGAGATCTACGGCGCCGATGCAACGCTAAGTCTGCCCGATCCCAATACCTTTGGTGGTCCGGTCCGTCTCCGCGCGGCAACTGACAGCGATTGGCGCGATCTGCCGCTCACCCACATCTACACCGAGAACAGCCGCGGCCTCGGCGTTGCCGACTTGGCCGATGCCATGCGCACTGACCGGGCGCACCGTGCCAATGGCGAATTGGCCCACCACGTGCTCGATATCATGCAAGCGTTCCACGAAGCGTCGGAGCAAGGAAAACATATCGATCTGACCAGCACTTGTGAGCGCCCCGCGGCACTGCCGATTGGTTTGGAGCCGGGGCAGATTGCGTAGTGAGATAGGGCGGGGGACAGGGGGAGATCTGGTTGATGGACAGGTATCATCTTAATCATAGAGACCACAGAGAGCACAGAGGGTAAAGCTGTAACTTTCTCTGTGCGCGCCGTGCGCGCTGTGTTAAAAAAATAAGCTTTGTCAGTCAATCAGGGGGGCGTGTTCCCCCCACTGTCTCTATGCCGCCTCTGCCAGCACGGCGCCCAAGCGTTCTACGCCTTCCACCAATGCCGCGCTATCGTAGTAGGAGAAGCTGAGGCGCAGACAGTTGCGCAGGGCTTCTGTGCTGGAGAATTTGTTGCCGGGGCGGAAGCCGACCTTGTGCGCTTCTGCCAGCGGCAACAGATCGTTGGTATCGACCGTTTCCGGCAGGCGCAGCCAGTAGAAGTAGCCCCCGGTCGGCGTGCGAAAATCGACAAAGGCCGGCATGGTGCGGCGCAATGCCCCGTCCATCGCGGCAATCCGTTCCGCAAAGAGCACGCGTAACTTTTGGACGTACTGCTGCTGAAGCCCTAGTTCCAATGCGCTGCGCGCCACGCCGGTGCTCATTGGGTTGAGCCCCCCGCCGCTCTGCACAATTCCACTCTCCACCAAGCGATTGACCACAGCCGGCGCAGCCTGCACCCAGCCGAGACGCAGCCCTGGCGCCAAAATCTTTGAAAACGAACCGAGCGAGAGCACCGGCGCTTCCTGAACGTAGTCGGCGAAGGGACGGGGCGGGGGTTCGTGATAGTAGAGCAGTTGATAGACTTCGTCAGCCAGCAGGGTGAATCCGTAGGTTTGGCTGAAGGAAATCAGCCGTTCCCGTTGCGCCTGGGGCATGGTGACATTGGCCGGATTTTGAAATGTGGGAATGGTGTAGACAAGCGTTGGTCGCTCGCGTTGCAAGCGTTCTTCGAGCAGATCGAGATCCATGCCTTGCGCCGTGAGCGGGATCGGCTTGATCTGCAGCCCATGGTCGCGGAAGATGCGGTAGACCAGAAAATAGGTTGGCTCTTCCACAAAGATCAGATCACCCGGCTGGGTGTAGAGGGTACAAATGAGATCGAGCGCTTGTGAAACGCCATTGGAGATAAAGAGTTGCTCTGCGTTGACCGGCGCTCCACCGGAAGTGCGCGCGTATTCCGCTGTTAAGAATTGGGCGAGAGCATGGTTGAAATAGCCCTCACCTTCTTCGGGGCCATATTGCAAAAAGGCTGGGTCACCCTGTGCAAACCGATGGGCCGCCGCTTCACGTAACTCGGCAAGGGGTAGAATGTCCATGGCCGGCTGGCCAACGCCAAAGTCGATAATGCCCGCTGCCACTTCGATCTGTTGGGTGCGCATTGTTGTCATGTGAACTGGATCTTCCCTTTGCAATTGCGTATAATGATTGGTCCGTTATTGGGCCTATTCTACTATGGTCGGCCCGGTTTGGGAATGCCTGTTCCTGCATGAAAATAAGCTCATGCAAAGGGTCGTGGCGCAGCGCGGGCCATAGAAAAGGAAACGCTCATCTACGAAAAGTGTGCAAACCGCCGTTTTCGCCGGAGGCCCAATGGCGTATTTGCACACTTTCGTCTGATGAACCAAAGGAAAAAGCGAGAGGAGAAAGCTGTGAGTTTCGGCATTACCAAAACGATTCCGTCCAAAGAGGGCCGGCAAGCGGTGGATGCACTCTATCAGCTTGCCGGTGAATATGAATTTCACATGGCAGGCAAACCTTCGAAACTGAAGGTCGGCGACTATGTGTATACGATTTTCCAGGATGAACTGATCGGGCGCTGCCGGATCAAAGAACTGATTGCAGGGGCGACCAATCCCGATTCCGGTAAGCCGCGCACGTTGATAATGGTAGAGACGCCGGGGGAAAAGCTGGCCCAGCCGATTCCCAAAGCGGGACATCGCGGCACCCGCTATTATGATGGCGCTGACTGGCCGGCTTAACTACTTCTTGTTACGGAACGCCTATTTTTCACGCAAAGACGCGAAGCTCGCCAAGAAATACCAGAGAAAACTTTGCATTCTTTGCGCCTTTGCGAGAGATTTTTTGCCTTTCGCAACAAGAACTAGCTAAAACGTCAACTGTCCGCCGTCGATGACCAACTGATGGCCGGTGATAAAGCCCGAGTCGGTGGAGGCGAGAAACGCAACCGCCGCGGCAACCTCCTCTGGTTCGCCAAAGCGTTTGAGCGGGATCTTCTTGAGATAGTCATTGGCCCACTCGGGGTTATTCCGGCTGGATGCCGTCAGTCGCGTCTTGATCAAGCCGGGACAGACGCTGTTGACGCGGATGTTGTGGGGTGCCAAATCAATGGCCATCGTCATGGTGAGACCGACGACGCCAAATTTTGAGGCGTTGTAGTGGGCGAGATTGGCTTCGCCCACCAGCCCATTGGTGGAGGCCATGTTGACAATACGCCCCGCAATGTCTTGTTCCACCATGGCGCGTGCCACGATTTGCGAGCAGAGATAGACTCCCGTCAGATTGACCCCCAACGTGCGTTGCCACGCCTCATCGGTGACCTCCAGAAACGTTTCGCCAATCGCAATGCCGGCGATGTTGCAGAGCACATCGATCCGGTTGTGGCGTGCGATGACCTGGTCCACCAATTTCTGCACCGACGCCCGATCCGTGACATCGACAGTACCGACCTCGGCTTGGCCACCGCTTTCGGCAATGGCATCGGCTGTCTGCTGCGCTGCTCTGTCATCGCGATCCGCAATGATCACAGTCGCGCCTTCCGCCGCCAACCGTTTGGCCGACGCCGCACCGATCCCATTGCCGGCGCCGGTGACAATGGCCACTTCCCCCACAAAACGTTGCATAGCTTATCCCTTTAGACCCTGCGTGGCGATACCTTCAATAATATACCGTTGTAGCAAGAGGTAGAGCACGAAGATCGGCAAAATTGTCAGCACCGCCGCGGTGGTAAAGAGATTGTACTCCACAAAAAACTGCCCCACATATTCGACCAATCCGACCGTCACCGGATACATTTCCGTGCGTTGTGCCACGACGAGCGGCCAGAGCAGATCATCATATTTGAAGATGAACATGATAATTGCCAGCGCGGCCACGTTGTGGCGCACCAGCGGTGCGACAACGCGCCAGAAGATGCCAAACTCGGTGGCGCCGTCAATGCGCGCGGCGTCGAGCAGATCACTGGGCACGCTGATCATCGCCTGGCGCATGAGAAAGACCCCAAAGGGCGAAATGACCCACGGCAGAATCATCCCCCAATAGGTATTGATCATGGGGATGCCGGTCCAATCTTGGATACGCAGCAGCACGTTGAAGAGGGGCAGCAGATAGGTTACAAAGGGCACCATCGACGCTGCCAACATCAGCCAGAAGGTAATATTGCCGAGCCGCGAGGCGTCTTTAACGATGACATAGCCGAGCAATGTACTCGTAAAGATAACCACCACCGTTGTGCCGGCTGAATAGATAAAGGAATTGAGGAAGTAGCGGGCAAATTTGCCGCTCCACACCTCGGGGTAATTGGCCAGTGTCCAGGTTTCCGGCCACCAGGTCGGCGGAATTGCGCGCAATTCCGCCGCGGTCTTGAATGACGCAACAACCACCCAGTAAAAGGGCATAAAAAAGATCGCAGCCCCCAAGAGCAAAACTGCATAAACTGCGATCTTGGTGAATAAGCGGCGCAACCGCATGCCCGAGGTTGCGCGTGATGTCACCGTCGCCTGCTGTTGGATCGTACGCTCTGCTGTCGTCGCCATCTCTGCTCCCTATCCCCAACGTATCGCCGTTACCCGTTTTCCCGCGCCATTGCCCACGCTTTCACCGGAATATCCGCATCCTGAGGACGCCAGTAGCGGGAGACCGGATGGATCAATGGATCTGGTCCGTTGTACCCCACGCTGCCATCGCCCAATTCCCCCAGTAGTTGCCGCTGCACCGGATTGCAGCCGGCCAACACCGCCGGTTCCTGATGATCATAATCGGAAGGGCGGATCCAGCGATAGTTGTAGCCATAGTAGAGACATTTGCGCGCGTGGTCAGAAAGGTTGGGTGTCACGCAGTGCAACAGCGCCGTCCGCCAGACCAGCGCCGTGCCGGGGCGCACATTGACTTCGACAATATCCGCCGGGTCGATGAGCAGTTCGCCCTGTTCATCCCGTTGTGCCCGGCGGTGGCTGCCCCGCACCACACAGATCGCACCACTGTTGTGTTGGGTGAGATCGGTCAGATAAAGGCCAACTTTCATCTCCATGTAGGGGATCACCCCGTCAACGGTCGGCCACCCATAGTTGGGTGCGTCTGAGTGCCAGGGGAAAAAGCTATCACGTGCCCCCAATGCTTTTTCGGTATCGGCTGCACGCATCGGTGGTCGCACATCGAGATGGGAGGTGCGGATCTGAATGTTGTAGCCAATCAGATCGACCACCAGCGGCAGTAACTTGGGGTGATCAATCAGATCGCGAAAGATCGGGTGTAACGCCACCACATTGCGCCACTGGAACGGGTCATGCGGACCCAAATTGCGCAGCTGCTGTTGTTCGGCGTAGAGTTCATCGATAACGCTAACCAGCGCGTCAATTTCTGCCGGCGATAGCGCATCTTCGACCAGGAAGAAGCCATCCTCTTCAAATTGCTGGCGTTGTTCTGCGGTAAGTGTCAGAGAGCCATTGGTGGCCGATGGTGTGCCAAGTGTAGCCATGTTGTCCTCTTGGTTGTTCTCAACAAGATTGTGACGACTAACCACCCCCTCCTAACCTCCCTCGCAAGCAGGGGAGGAACATGCCTCTCCTCCTTCGGGTGCACTCTGGGCGCTGGGGTGGGGTCACTCGTTACGTTTCACTCAATACTCATATGTCGCCCGAATAAAGCGATATTGGATATAGCCCACGCCCACCATAATCACAAAGTAGATTGCGGCCATGGCACTGCCATAGCCTTCGTGGCCATAGGCGATCGCATTGTTAAAAATGTGAAACGCCATGAGATTGGTGGCGAAGTTTGGCCCCCCGCGGGTACCACCCCCAGCTTCGGCGGTCATGACATAGACCTCGGTGAAGGCCAGAAAGGCACTGAGGGTGATGATAATCACAACAAAGGTGATCATGGGGATGAGCAGGGGGATTGTAATGTGGCGAAACCGGTGCCAACTGTTGGCGCCATCGACCTGCGCAGCTTCATAGTAGACAGTGGGGATCGCTTGCAGGCCGGCCAAAAAGAGCACCATTGCGTAGCCGGCCTCTTTCCAAATCCGCATGATGGCCAACGAGCGCAATGCCCACTCACTGCTGTTTAGCCAGCGGATTGGTGAGATGCCCACCGAATCGAGCATGACATTGAGAAACCCTTGTTTGCCCGGCAGGTATAGGTAGCGCCAGACCAATGCAATGGCAACCAACGGCACCACATAGGCTGTAAAATAGGAGACGGTGAAGAAACCACGCACAGTCGTGTTGCGGATCGAATTGACCGCAATCGCCAAAATTAAGCCCAGCCCCACAACACCGGGCAAGACCATAAAGGCAAACGAAAAGGTGACACGCAAGGATTTCCAGAAAACCGGGTCGTCGAAGAGCAGTTTGCGATAGTTTTCCAATCCCGCGAACTCAAAGATCCCTGGCTCCTTTACAAAGAAGCTCCAGTAGAACATCTCCGCAATCGGAAACCAGATCATAAACCCCATAAAGGCCAGCGAGACCAGGAGCACAATGCGCCCCATGGGATGTTTGGGTAACCAGCGTTCTGTGTACATAGGTTGGGTTGTCGGTAATCAGTTACCAGTCGTCAGTTATCAGTCCCGCCAGGGCGCAAGCGCCCTTCCAACGGGCAGTGACAAATGTTGTCACTTGAGAGTTATCAGTCGTCAGTAATCAGTAATCAGTAATCAGTGAACTGACGACTGACGACTGACGACTGTCCACTGTCCACTGATTACTGGTAACTGCGATTTACCCCGCTGCGGTCAGCCACTGCGGATTCGCTTCGTAATCCGCGGCGCTCAAAATGCTCCACTGGGGGTTGGCGGCGAGGAAGGCGTTGGCCTCTTCGTCCGTCCGCTTCAAAACGGTGGCGATGTCTTCGCCTTCATCGAGAATCGAGGGCAACGCCCGGCCGATGATATCACCCAGTTCACGGGGGTTGAAGCCCCAATCCACGCTGTTTTCCGGGCGGTTCTTGATCGCCACTGCCGCCCACTGCGGCCCGGACTCCGCAGAGAAGTTCGGATCATCCCACATGGCTTTGAGGCTGGGCTGCACGCCACGCAACTTGCAGTAGCGGGCCAGATAGTCGGGGCTGACGAGATAGCGGTAGAAGGTAAAGGCCGCGTCCAGATTGTTTTCTTGTTGGGATGTCACCGTGAAACCCACATCCGGCCCACGATTGCCATAGACCGGTTCCCCGGTAAAGGTGGGATCCGGCAGGATTCCCCACTCAATATCGGCATACTGTGTATCCATAAAGCCGTTGAACCACGTCCAATTGTAAAGGGTCACGGCATTGCCGGCGCCAAAGCGGTCCCGTGAGCCAATCCCTTCGGCGATACTGTCGGTTTTGTGGACATTAAAGAAGTCCATCATGAATTGGTAGGCCTGTACCCCAATATCGTCGCCGACACGCGTTTCGCTCTTGGTGGCAAACTGATTGCCATCGATCGGCCCACCTAGCTGCTGACGGACCGCGCCGACCAGTGATCCCTCATTGCCGCCATAGAATGCAAAGCCGGAACGGGTTAAGGTATCGCCGTCCCACTGTGTAACATCCTTGGCCCACAGAATGAAGTCATCCCAGCGCGTGGGAATATCTTCCGGGGTGTAGCCGAGTTCGTCCAAGAGGCCCACATTGTAGTAGATTGCGCCGGCAAAGACACCGTTGGGCAGCCCATAATATTGACCTTCGCCGCCGGTGGGCGAGATACGATAGAGGTCGGCCGTGAGGGAACCCATCTCTTCGTTGACATTGATGACTTCCGGTGGGATGGGCAGCAGCACTTCCTCCTTGGTCAACGTGTCGAGGAAGGTCTCGTCAATCGAGGAGACATCGGGCGCATTGCCCGCGGCTTTGGCCGTGAGCAGTTTCTGTTGCAGTTCGCTCTCCGGCACAAATTGCATCTCGACCTTGATGCCTTCGTGGGCCGCTTCAAATTCGGGAATGGCTGTCTCTTCGGTCATCCGATTGATCGTCAGGCGGTCGGTGAACCAGGCGATCAGATTGGTGACATCGCCGCCGGCGGCAGCACCTTCGGCGCCGCCAGCTTCGGGTGCTGCCGCCGGTGCACAGGCCGCCAAGGCCAGACCGGCCGCCGCGGTGCCGGTTAGCTGTAAAAAGGTACGTCGACTCAATGACTTCGTGCGCTCCATAGTGCCTCCTTGCATTGCGAACAGTGATTCGATTGGATCTTGAGCAAATGTCAAGCTCTATCCGAACATTCGGTTGTCGCCCAAAGGGAACAGAGAATGTTTGGACAGACACTTCGCTGAGCTTGTGGGGGATGCGGGGAGAATTTGGTGGCTAATGATAACGTGTTTGAGAGGAATGCGCAAGCGGGATTTTTGGCATGGGCCAAGGCAAATGTTCAAGAACTGAAATCCATCCTCTTTTCATCCTCTCAGCGTTCACAATACGAATTTTTCGCCACAGAACAGATGAGGCTAATATTGAGAATCCCTGGCGACTTCGAAGGGGAGTATCTCACATTGGGGCAGCTCGAGTGCGTCGCACTCTCGTGGTAGAAAAAACTCGCCCCGCAACCGAGATGCTCCCACTTCGAACTAACTATTGACGCGACTCGCGATTTCCCGTAAACTATCTTCAACACACCAACGACAAAGACTCAATGCCCAAGGACCCATGACCCCACTCAACTACCTTGATTTCGACCTCGCCATCGAAACCCTCGACGCCACTGCCAACCGCCATCGCGTCCGCGTGCTCAACTCACCGGCGGGGCAGGCAACGGGCGAGTTTACGTTGCCCTTTGACGAGCGCGATTTGGAACTGCTCTTCCTGCGGTTGGGGCGACCGCGGCGCAGTGTGCGGCGCATTGGCTCACCGGAGATGGCCGCGGCGCAACAATTTGGCAGTACGCTTTACCAAACAGTCTTTACCGATGGGGTGCAGAATTGTCTGCAACGTAGCCTAGACGCTGCGCGTAGTCAAGGACGGGGTGTCCGACTCCGCTTGCGCCTGAGCGACGCCCCTGTGCTCACCGACCTGCCCTGGGAATTTCTCTTTGATACCAACCACAGCCACTTCCTCGCCTATTCCACCGCCACCCCCATCGTGCGTTACCTCGACCTGCCCCAGGGGATGGGGCCGCTCGCTGTTGAACCGCCACTCAAGATCCTGGTGATGATCGCCAACCCACGGGACTATGGCTACGAACCGCTGGATGTCGAAGCGGAATGGCAGAAAGTACACAGTGCGCTAGCCGAGTTGGAAGCACAGGGCTTAGTTGAGGTAACCCGCCTCGAAGCTGCCACCTTGAGCGCGCTGCAACGCCAACTGCGCCGGGACAGCTACCATATCTTTCACTTTGTCGGCCACGGTGGCTTTGATGAACAGACGCAATCGGGTGCCTTGCTGCTCGAAGATGAGGATGGACGCAGCCGTATGGTCAGCGGTCACTATCTGGGCGCGCTGGTGCGTGACCACTTCTCGCTGCGGCTGGCGCTGCTCAATGCCTGTGAAGGGGCACGCACCAGCCGTGTGGATCCTTTTGCCGGGGTAGCGCAACATCTGGTGCAACAGGGTATTCCCGCCGTGATCGCCATGCAATTCGAGATTACCGACCCCGCGGCGATTACGCTGGCGCACGAGTTCTATGGCGCGGTGGCCGACGGCTATCCGGTCGATGCCGCGCTCTGTGAGGCACGCAAGGCGATCTACGCGGCGGGGAATGATATCGAGTGGGGGACGCCGGTGTTGTATATGCGGGCGGTCGATGGGGACTTGTTTGATGTGGCGGCGTTGACAGAGGCACGCAAAGATGCCAAGGCGCAAAGGGATGCCGCGACGGTAGAAGCGCAGACACCAGCGGCGGCAGTGGCACCGATTGTCGCGTCGGAGATCGTCGATACACCAGAGCAACCTGTGGCCAAAGGTGAGGTGGCAGAGCCACGGCAATTTGCTGGAGAATTTACAAGTAGCGAAGTTGCGCAAACTCTCGAGAAAAGTGAATTCACCGGGCCTGTTGCGCGTGATCAAGAGCGAATTGCTCACGAAAAAGCAGAGAGCGCACGAAACCGAAAGCGGATTTTTGAAGATGATGAGTCGTCATCGCAACCCACCCCCCAAGTTGTAAAACCAGAAAAACGACGCTGGTGGCGCGTGGTGGTTGCTGGGGTTGCTCTGATTGCGGTGATCTATTTGAGTGCAATCGGGATAAACAACTACCAGACAACCCAACGACAGAATGCAACACGCACTGCCGTAGCACGAACGGCAACAGCGATGGCTCATGTCCAAGCAACGCGACAAGCAGAGGTCCAGCCCGCTGCGACAGCACTGGCAGAGCAAGCATCAGCAGCCATGATTGCAAAAATCCCGGCTGCACAATCGCTGGTTGATGAGTATGGGATGTACTTTGTTGAGATTCCCGGTGGCGAATTTACGATGGGCAGCACGGACGCAGAGATCGATGCGGCATTTGCGCTTTGCGAGCAGTATGATGCCAGTTGTTCGCGCGATTGGTTTACCGATGAGGCGCCGCAACAGATCCTCAACCTTGACGCCTTTTGGATCATGCAGACGGAAGTAACGAATGGACAGTTTGCCGCCTTTGTGGATGATAGCGGCTATACACAAGAGCAATGGTGGAGTGAGGCCGGCTGGGCATGGCGCGGCGAGAATGATATTACACAACCAAGGTACTGGGACGACACGGACTGGAATCAGCCGGACCATCCAGTCGTCGGGATTAGTTGGTATGAGGCAACGGCCTATGCCGCGTGGTTAGCGGATAAAACGGAGCTGGAAATCCGTTTGCCGACCGAAGCGGAGTGGGAGAAGGCGGCCCGCGGGACAGAAGGTCGTATTTTCCCATGGGGCAACGAGTGGGACGGCACGCTTCTGAATTACTGTGATGAGAGCTGTACCTATGATTGGAAGGATGAAACGGTCAACGATGGTTACGTGACGACGGCGCCGGTTGGCAGTTATCCTGGCGGCGTAAGCCCCTATGGTGCGCTGGATATGGCGGGGAATGTGTGGGAATGGACGAGCAGTCAGGACGTTGCCTATCCTTACGATACAAGTGACGGACGTGAGGAACCTGAAGGAGACGCTCGCCGGGTGTTGCGCGGCGGTTCGTGGCTCAATCAACCGATCTTCGTGCGCGCCGCCGGTCGTCTTAGGAATCTTCCCGACGTTTGGTTCATCAATCTAGGAGTGCGATTGGTGTTGGCAGTGGCCCCCCGATAAGGTAGTTGACTTCTGATTACTGAATTTCTGGATTCTGACTAAACAAGCCTATGTAGAGTGGAGGTGGCAGTGAAGCGGGGGTGTGGGGGGCGTGCCCCCCACCGTGCACAAAAATAAAATTAGAACACTTGTTCTTAATTTTGCCCAATGTGAAAAAAGATTGTATACTCTATGACACATAGGGTAACAATTTGATTGTTGCAAGCATTGACCCAAAAAACGTCCCAGGCACGGGCCACAAATAGTTTGTTTTAACCAGTCTGTAGCTGGCCCGTGCCGGGGACGTGGATGGATATGAATTCGCGCAGATGGGGATCGATGAAGACCTTTCGTAACTTATATCCACAGGTGTGTGATTTTGAGAATCTCTATCTTGCCTACCGTGCTGCCCGCAAGGGCAAGCGAGGCAAGGCAACGGTTGCGGCCTTTGAATTCAATCAAGAACTGGAATTGGCCCTGTTGCAGGAAGAGTTATCGGCAAAAACATACCAACCCGGTCCCTACAACAGTTTCTACGTGCATGATCCCAAGAAGCGATTAATCAGCGCCGCGCCCTTTCGCGATCGGATTGTGCATCACGCGCTCTGCCGGGTGATCGAGCCGATCTTCGAGGCGCGTTTTATCCACGACTCCTATGCCTGTCGCATCGGCAAGGGGACACACAAGGCGTTGGACCGGTGTCAGCACTTTGCCCGACGCTATCAGTACGTGTTGCAATGCGATGTCAAGCAGTTTTTTCCGAGTATTGATCATGCGCTCTTGCGCGCCCGGTTGGCCCATTGGATTCGCGATGACGATCTTCTCTGGTTGATCGACCGCATTCTCGACAGCGGTATCGGCGTCTTGGCCGAAGAGTACGAGATGGCCTGGTTTGCTGGTGACGATCTGACGGCGGCGTGGCGGCCGCGTGGCTTGCCGATCGGCAATCTCACGTCGCAATTTTGGGCCAATGTCTATCTGGACATTCTGGATCAATTTGTGAAACGGGCGTTGAAGGTCCCGGCATATTTGCGCTACTGTGATGACTTTCTGCTCTTCGGTGATGACAAAGCGCAGTTGCGGGAATGGCGCGCCGCGGTAATCGAGCAGGCCAGTGCGTTGCGGCTCACGCTCCATGAAGGACGTGCGCAGGTCTTTCCCGTGGCAACCGGTATCCCGTTTTTGGGGTTTCGCGTCCATCCGACGCATCGGCGCATCAAACGGCGCAAAGCGGTTGCGTTTGGTCGGCGGTGGCGCGCGGCGCTGCAAGCCTATGCCAACGGGAGAATCAGTCGTGAGCAGTTGGAGGCATCGTTGCATGGTTGGATTGCCCATGCTCGCCACGGTGATACCTATGGGCTGCGCAAGGCACTCATTTGGTCAACCGCCATTCCCAAACGGCAACTCACACTCTCGACAAATCAGGTATGAATGATGCAAGAATCACCCATCTTTGCCCGTGTACATGATCTCTTGCTGTGGCTCATCCCGCAAACGCTGCGTTTTCCCCGTC
>ERZ795053.5551-NODE-5551-length-12955-cov-4.747907_pt1 | contig 12955 bp, 12 predicted proteins | sample MGYA00375137_ERZ795053 | MGnify/ENA primary metagenome ERZ795053 (study PRJEB30182, sample SAMN05720284) | activated sludge metagenome | isolation source: Anaerobic digester | place: Hong Kong | collected 2014-12-17 ... | reverse complement strand
TCAAGGACAGGCGGTTTTTCCAAAGACCCTTTTGATTCTTTGAATGTAGGAGATATGGTGGGGGATGATTTATCAAATGTTATGAAAAATCGGGAGAAAATTTTAAAAAACACTGAAGGAAATAAGATTATTTTTCTAAGACAGGTGCATGGAAAAAGATGTATTTTAGCAACTTTTGACAATGCGGATAATCTTTATGAAGCGGATGGGTGTTATACAAGTGAAAGAAATCTTGTTCTTGCTATTGCGACAGCAGACTGTCAAGCAGCTGTTTTTTATGATCCGGTAACAAAGATGATTGGCGCTGCTCATGCAGGATGGAAGGGGCTTATGCAAAATATTTATCAAGAGATGGTCAATATTTTTATTCGGCATGGAGCAAAATCTGAAAATATCTTAGTGGCAATAGGGCCTTCATTGCGGATGGATCATGCAGAGTTTAAGGATTATCAATCGCATATCTTGGAAAAATATTGGAATTATCGAGAAGGAAATTTTTTTGATTTACCTCGAATTGGAAAAGATCAGCTATTAGAGGCAAAACTTTTGGAGCAAAATATTGAAATCAGCCCTTATTGTACCTTTTGTGAAGAAAAGAAGTTTTTTTCTTATCGTCGAAATCAAAAGACAGGTCGTTTCGCAACAGTGATCATGAAGAGGTAATAGTGATAATCACACCTCTTAAGATCAAGGGCTCTTTCGTTATTGAAAGCATGCTGCATAGAGATGATAGAGGATACTTGTTTGAAGCTCAGACGACAAGCATGCATCAAAAGCTGAAAATACCTCCATTTGTTCAATCAAATGTGTCTTATTCGAAAAAAGATGTGATTCGGGGAATGCATTGGCAACAGGATCAATATAAATTAGTAAGATGTTTGTCTGGAAAAATTATCGATGTGATTGTTGATATGAGAAAGGGTAGTCCCACATATAAAATGTGGGACAAGATTGTTTTAGATAGTAAAGAAGCTAAAGCTCTTTTGGTTCCTCCTTTGTGTGCACATGGATTTTGCGCTTTGGAAGATTCTTTGGTCTTTTATCAGATGACTCAATCCTATGATCCTGAAAAAGAGAGAGGATTTGATCCAATGGATCCCGATATTCAGCTTATGTGGCCTGTGAAAAATCCAATATTATCTGAAAAAGATTTGAGGTCTGTAAGTTTTGCAAAGAGTCTTTTATGAAAATTTTACTTTTGGGAGGTTCCGGTAGGTTAGGTCAGGCTTTGCAAAATGATTTAAAAAAAGAGGAAATTGATTTTGATGCTCCGGGTTCTAAAGAGCTTGATATTACAAATAAAACTGATTTTCAGAAGTTTATGCAAAAAGGATATACGCATCTGATCTTAACAGCTGCCATGACAGATGTTGAAAAAGCCGAAGTGTTTAAGAATGAAACATTGCTTGTGAATAGTTTCTCTTTAGAAAATATTTGTCCTTTTTGCAAGCAAGAGAAGATTCGTTTGATTTATATTTCTTCTGATTATGTTTTTGGAGGAGGGAAAAAAGAGATCGGGGAAGAAGAAAAAAGATCTCCTGTGAATCTGTATGGCTATTCTAAAATGCTTGCAGAAATTTTGATTCAAAAAAGCGGTATTCCTTATGTGATATTGCGGCTGTCTTGGTTATTTGATTTTATTGGGACTAATTTTTTTACGACTGTTGAAAAGAGTCTTTTTCAAAATAAAGTTCTCTATGGGAATGTATTAGAAATGGGAAGACCTACATATGTTGGAGATGCTTCTAGAGCGACTATAAATCTCCTTGATGAAGAAGGTATTTTTCATTTTGGTTCGAAAGAGGGAATCTCACGTTTTGAGTGGATGGTTGAAATAGCAAATATCATAAAAAAAGGGAAAGGACTAAATGTTAGGATTGAACCGAAATCCCCTGAGTTTTTTAATTTGAAAGCAAAAAGACCACTGTTTAATATTCTAAAAATCGAAAAATATTTAAAAAAATATTCGATTCCTTCTTGGAAGGATCATTGGAGGTTTTATGATGAGAAGAAACCCTAAAAGAATTCTGGTTACAGGTGGACTGGGATTTATCGGCATGCATCTTATAGAAGTATTATTAAACGATCCTAGAAATTTTTATGTTGTCAACGTAGACAAGCAGAATTATGCAGCCAATGTTGCTGATTTTTCCTCTCATGACTGCTATCGATTTTATTCGCTTGATCTTTGCGAAACTGATAAATTATCTTGGTTGATCGAATATGAGAAAATCGATTTGATTTTTCATTTGGCAGCACAAACTCATGTCGATCGTAGCTTTGACTATCCTTTTGAATTTGTACAAGAAAATATTGTAGCTACTTTAAGCCTTTTAGAAGCAATTAAAGATTGTCCTGCGGTTCATTTGCATCATGTGTCTACAGATGAAGTTTTTGGGGCTACATTAGAAAAAATTAAGGAAAACAGTCTTTATTATCCTTCATCAGTTTATTCTGCTACAAAAGCTTCTGCTGAAATGCTTGTTCACGCCTATGAAAAAAGTTTTGGTCTTTCAGCAACTATTTCCTATTGTAGCAATAATTTTGGTCCTTACCAACATGTAGAAAAATTCATCCCGAAAATTATTCAAAATGCACTCGAAGAAAAAGAGATTCCGATCTATGGAAAAGGGGAGGAAAAAAGGAATTGGCTTTATGTTAAAGATCATGTGCAAGGACTTATGCAAATTGCTTTTGAAGCTCCAAAAGGAAGTCGTTATAATATTTCTTCTAAGGAGAAGATTTCTAATTTAGATCTTGCAAAAATGATATTGGAGAAACTTTCACAAAAATGTGAAAAGTCTTTCATGCATTTACTTCAATTTGTTCCCAATCGGAAAGGACATGATTTCACCTATTCTTTAGACACTGAAAAAATAGAAAAGGAACTTAACTGGTTCCCTCAAACAGTTTTTGAAGAAGCTCTTGATGCAACAATTAATGAATATTTCGATCTTTTTAAGGGGAAAACTTTAATTGATCAATTACCGATTGGATCATCTTCAGCCAATTGATGGATTCTTTTCCCATTTGTGTCATGATGAAATACCAGCTGACGGTCAGAAGAGCGAGGCCTACCCAGGATTTCAAAGAGATTCCTAAAAAGACGATTTGCACCTGTGGAGCTAAACGGTTAGCGATACCTAAAAACATTTCTGCCATCAAAATACCGATAATAGAGGGAGCTCCTAATTGAATAGAGAGTTTTAGAGTCTGATTGATTAAATCAGTCATTGTTTGCCAAAAAGGAAGATCCAGATTAAAGAAATGTGGGCTGATGAAATCGTTGACCGGAATGATTTCAAAAGAGGTTGTTAAAGCATCGATAAAGTAGAAGGGACCACCGATAAAATAAAAAATCGTGATGAGAACGTAGTTATATAGAACTCCGACAGGACCTGTTTTGGATGAGGTTGTAGGATCTGCTACTTGCAAAGACTGGGCTCCTCTTATATGGTCTATCAGGCTTCCGGAAGTTTGAGCGATGTAAAAAGGAATTGTAACAAAAAAAGCCAAGATAAAACCAATGACAAGTTCTTTGAGCATATAGCCGGCAAAGGCTAAATCAAAAGGAATCTCGGTTTTAATGCTTAATAAGAGTTGGGGGAAAATGATGGCTATAAGACTGACACCAAACATGATTCGGACAGGTCCAGGTACATTTTTTCCTCCAAAAAAGGGAGCTAGATACATGATAGGAATGATGCGTCCCATCGCAAGAAAAAAGATGGCAAGTGTTGTGAGGGATTCAAAATTTTTAAAGGTAAGAAGAAAAGAGAGGTAGTTGTCGGTAGAGGTGACGATTTCGGGCATAGTTTAATTCCATGCAGGGAAATTATTAAAAATAGTATTTGCAAAATGCATGATTTGGGCTCCTAGCCATCCTCCAAGAATAATCAGCGTAATGACTACAGCAAAAAGTTTTACAGTAAAGGAAAGGGTTTGTTCTTGGATTTGGGTTGCAGCTTGAAAGATCGCAACCATCAAGCCTAAAACCATGCTGATTAATATCGGAGGTGCCGAAAGAATTAAAATGAGCATTAAAGCTTGATATGTTAATTGAAAAATTTCGGTTTGGAACATGATTTTACCTAAATGTTAACATCAATCCTTGTACAAGTATTGTCCATCCGTCGATCATCACAAGTAAAAGTAGTTTGATCGGCAGAGCAATGGTTAAGGGAGAGAGCATCATCATCCCCATGGCAAGAAGAATATTTGAGGTAACAAGATCGATTACAAAAAAGGGTAGATAAATTAAAACGCCTATTTCAAAAGCTGCTTTTATTTGAGTCGTGATAAAAGAGGGGATCAATACTAAAAAGTCTTTTACGCTTAGCTGGGATTTGTAGGGTTCCGGAAAAATTCTGTAGGCGATCTGATAGAATTTCAAAACATGTTTTTGAGAGGTATTTTTCTCTAAAAAATCCCTCATAGGTTCTTTGGCTTTATCAACGACTTGGATCAAGTAGGCAGGTGTTTCACTCGACATGATTTCTGTCGGAGATTTTGTTTGTATGACATCTTTTGCTGAATCATACATGGCGACGCCTGTTGGAAACATCACATAGATGGTAAGCATAAGTGCCATACCATTAAGCACTTGGTTGGGAGGGGCTTGTTGGACGCCTAAAGCATTTCTCAAAAGGGATAATACGATAATGATTTTAACAAAAGAAGTTAAAAGCATGATGGCAAAAGGCATTACTGCAATTCCTGCCAAAATCAGCATTTTTGCAGCAACAGAGGGTTCGTTATATCCAGGAGTGCTTATTGCAAAAACGGATGTTGAGCAAAATAAGAAAAAGAAAAAGGCTAGCCAATATTTTTTATTCATAGGGTACTATTTTTTTTTAAAACGTTCAAAAGCAGTTTCTAATGCTCTTAATTGATTGTCAAGTTGAGCATTGATAATTCCAGCTTCTGTTTCGATAATGCAGCCTCCAGGCTGTATATCGCTTCTGGCTTGGATGGAAAAATGTTTAGCTTGATCTAGAAGCGCCAATATTTCATTTTTGTGTTGTTGAAGAATTGCAAGTTCTTCTTTATTAACATATAAAGTAATCTGGTGATGTTTGATTACAGGTTGAATAGCTTGTTTGATAATGCTGACAATAGCCTTCTCATTGATTGCAATTTCTTCACCAACAATTTTTTTTGCAGCTTTTAATGCGATAGGTAAAACTTTTTTTTCTAAGGATTTTTCAATCTCTTTTAGGATTTTTTCTATTTTGAGCATTTCAGCGTTCAGTTTTGCAAGCCCTTCTATATAACCTTCTTCATATGCAGCTTGTTTCGTTTTTTCCGCCTCTTTTGCCACTTCTTTTTTATATTCTATTACATCTTGATGAACTTTTTTTAAGATGGCATTGGCAGTTTGTAATTTGGAAAATTCTTTTTCAGGAATAATTTTTTGTCCTGGAGCTGTATGAATAGATCCATCTTTGATTAGTGAGAAATATTTCATGATGGGTTTCCTTTGTTTTGAATAAACAGAATTGCTTTTTCTAATTCTTTAGAAAGAATAGTCAGAGCTTCTGTCGGCGGTTTTTCTTTTGCAAAATTGAGTAAAAGTGTTCCTCTGCCTATATCGAGAATATGGGCGATATGCCATATGAAATCATAGCATTCATCGGATAATGCCATAGCAAGGCGTTGGATACCTCTACGATGTAATTGTGTTAATAATGAATGCTTATCATTGATAATTTTTACAAGTTCCAGAGGAGGAAATGCGATGTTTTCCTCGCCATAATAAATTTGTTTGAGATATTTTTTTTGTAATGGAGATATACATTCATTGACTTTTTGCATGATTTCTTTAGAAACAGTTTTTTTTAGTGCTAATGCTAGATCATGCATCGACAATAATTCGATAAGTTGTGTGAGCTCTTTTTTTGATAAATCAAGAAAAGATGCTTTTTCTGAATCTTTTAAAAGTGTTTTAGGCAGTAGTGAAAATGATTGGTGCAAAAGTTTTTTAAGAATGAGAGAGGAAATGAATTTTTTTCCTATATTTGAAATTTCGCAAGTCTCTTTGCTAAAAGACATTTGAGAGGCTATTTTTTTTTGGGCGGATTCTGAAAATATTTTAGAGGTATAAGAGGGAGGTAAAATAGAAAGATGTTTTAGAATAGGAAAAAACCAAGAATAGTGTGTCATCTCAAGAAGATAGACATAGCTAAAATCTGAAAAAGAAATTTCTTCAGTTTTTTCCTTTAAACTTAGTTTTTCTTCATCAGATAGAAGAGGAAGTAATCTGCTTTTCTTTTCTTCTGAAAGGAAAGAAAAAAAATAGCTGATGAAATTCATTACATTTCTCCTGGAGGAGGTAGATTATTTTTCTTCTCAGTTAAATGCTTTTGGATGATTGGATAAAATTTATAAATTAAAAATCCAATGAGACCTCCGAAAGCTAAAATAAGAAGAGTCATAATGAAAAAGATCACTCTGAAAATGGTTGCAGATTTTTTTGTCATTACCATAGACCAAATTTTCACATATTCTTTTGTATGTCCGGAGGAAGAAATCATTTCCATGGATTCATCCAGTTCAGCACTGTCGATAGAAGATCTATCGGTAATGATTGCGACATCTTCAAATCGTAGTTTTTCGATACTTCCTGCAAGGAGTTTTTTAATTTTAGTGTTGAGGTGATTATTGGGATTATCGAATGCTCCGCGATGTTTTACATAAACAGCCGCTTTGATTTTTTCTTGTTCAGCGCCGGTAAGAGGAAGATTTTCCGATGATGGGAAAGAAATTTGGACATCGGCATCGAGTACTCCATCGATTTTGCGGATGATACTAGAAAGTTCTTGTTCCAATCCCGCTTGATAACGAATGGTTTCTTCTTTATCGGTACTCATAAGACCAGATTTTGCAAAGAGGGTAAGCAAAGAAGTGCTTTTACGTTTGGGAAGGCCTGCCTGATTTAAGACTGCCATCGCTTTGATTTGACTGTCTTCGTCTACAAATATATTCCATAAAACTTCTGTTGTGCCAGGGCCTGTATCTCCTGAGGAACGGATTTTTTGTGCTGCAATACCCTTGGCTGCTAGATATACAATGATTTCATTCGCTTCTCTTTCCGTAATGTCGTTGACAATTGATTTGGTTTCTCCACAGCTTGTAAAAAGTAAAAAAAGAGGAGCTATTAATAATAAATAAATTAGTTTCTTTTTCATAATATCCGGTCATTTTTTTTATATGCTATCCTATACTTTTTATAGCATGGCGTTTCTTTGAAAAGAACTTCTTTTTTTTAATTTAAGAATCTTTATCGGCTAGAAAAATTTCTGCTTTTTTAAAAATTTCATCGGGAGAAATTTGTAACATGCAAAAAGATGTCTTGCAATCTCTTTTCAGGCAGGTTTTGCAAGGTCTTTCTTTATAAACGATTGCTGAATTTTCAATATCAAGAGGGCCATAGCGTTTGGAACTTGTGGGACAGTAGATGGCAATAGTTGGCGTTTTTTGTGCATAACCGATATGTTGGGCTCCTGTATCATTTGTTATGATTAAATCAATTAAAGATAAAGTTGCGATAAATTGCCTTATTGATAAATTTGTAAAGGAAATGGCTTCAACTTCTTTTTGTATTTTTTCGATATAAGGTTTTTCTTTTTTTGTTCCTGTTAAAATAATACAAGCATCGTATTTTTCTTTTAATAATTTCGCAGTCGCTATATAGCCATGGAGCAAATATGCCCGAAAAGGATCTTGGCTGCCTGGATGAATACAAATACAAATTTGATTTTTCGGAAGTCTTTTTTTAGCTTCATCTATTTCTTCTTTTAAAAGAAAATATTCCATTTGCGTTATATGTGGAATATTCAAGGGATCAAAAAGAGCTAGTCGAGCTAGAATCTCATGAGATTCATTTTCATAAGAAACAAATGAACAGAGATTTTTTAAATTGATTTTTTCATTTTTTCCACGTGTATGAACATGCTCAGCTTTGATGAGATGAGGAAGGCAGAAGGAAAGTCTTTGAGAAGCATGTAAAATAAAAACAATCTGTACTTTTTCTTTTAAAAGATTTTTCCAAAGGGAAAAGAAGTTTCTTTTTTCATAGATGAAAATTTTTGATATGGCAGGGTTTCCTTGAAAAATTTGCTTACCTGTATTTGAAGTCAGACATAAGACTTCGCTTTCAGGATACGCATTTTTAAATGTTCGAATGGCAGGTGTCGCCCATAAAGAATCACCTAAGGCTGTTGTTGAAATAAAAAGAACTTTCGGCTTTTGAGGATTCCAACTGTTTTTTTTACTGCATTTATTTATGACATAAGTCAGCTTCGTTAAAAGAAAATTTTTTGCATAATTTTTTATATTCATACAAACATGATATCGATTTGAAAATTTTTACAAAAGAGCTATTGCTTTTTGTAAAAATTAAAGAAATATTGTTATGATAAGTAAAATAAATAGGAATCTTTAGATGCGAATTTTAAAAAGCTTTTTTATAATAGCTTGTCTTTTCTTTTTTTCAGGATGCACGCAAACAAGACAAAAAATAACCATAGGCTTGGATCCATTATTTCCTACGCAGAATTTTGATGAAAAACAAAATGATGTTTATGGTTATTTCTCAGAACTTCTGCTAATGATCTCAAAAATGGAAAGAGTGGATTTTGAAATTGTTGAACATAATGAAGCTTTGTTAAAAGAAAATTTGCTTAAAGAAAAGTATGATATGATGGTTTCTTTTATGAAACCTTATAATTTTAATCGTAGCCAGTTTTCTCTTTCAGAAATATTTTTGCAGACAGGTCCTGTATTGATAATCAGGAAAGATGATTCTTATAAAAAGATTGGGGATTTTGAGAATGCAAAAGTAGGTTGTTTAAGTGAAGAAGCGGTTCTTTATTTGCAATCCTTTCCCGATATAATGATTCAACAATATGATTTTGCTTCAAAGCTACTACAAGATCTCGTGAAGAAAAATATTGATGCGGCTTTGCTTGGAAGACTTGCTGCAGCATCATATGTGAAAAACATCTTTTTTACATCTTTGAAAATGATTGATCGTCCTTTGATCGATGAAGGAATGCGTTTTGTTTCTTTAAAGAAAAATAATCATAAAATTAGGTTTTTGGATAAAATTTTATCCAAACCTATTATGAAAAAGAACATGTTGAAGCTTCAAGAAAAGTGGAATTTAATCTAGTTCTTTAGGGGGAATGTAACAGCGATCATGTTCCAAGTAGTCTTGAAGGACTTTTTCATGAACTTTTTCGTTGAGTTTACATGTTGTGATTTCCCAAATTTTTTCAGCGTAGTTTTCTATGACAAGATCTGATGAAAAACGTCCCATGCTGGCAATATTTTGCAAAGCATATTCTGCCCATTTATTTTGGTCGAGATAGAGTTCTTCTACTTTTTTCTGAGTGTTATAATAGGCATCTAAGTCATGCAGAATAAAATAACGGTCACCAGGGGGATCAAAAGGACCGTTGATAAGGGAATAATAAATTTTACAGAAAGCATCATGTTCATTTTTACATCTGGCGAATGTGCCATCTTTTAATGCGTGGACGGCATTGCGAATTTTGGGATTATTATTGTATATATTTTGAGGATAGTAGGTTTGATGGGTTTTCATTTCTTCAATTTCTTCAGCTTTCGCACCGAAGCTGAAAGGCCACCACTTATCGGTAACCGCTTCGCGCATTTCTATATTGGCCCCATCTTCAGTTCCGATTGTTAAAGCGCCGTTTAATGCCAGTTTCATATTACCAGTTCCAGAAGCCTCTAAACCGGCCTTTGAAATTTGCTGTGATAGATCAGCTGCAGGAATGATGATCTGGGCTTTAGAAACATTGTAGTTTTCTACAAAAGCCACCTTTAGTTTCGCATTTGTCTTGGGATCTTCGTTGACTTTCCTAGCGATGGCAAAAATTAGCATAATAATATATTTTGCCATTTCATAGCCGGGAGCTGCTTTTCCAGCGAATACAACCATCCTTTCAATTTGTCTGGAATCTGGATTTTCCAAAAGCTCTTGGTACAGTATGATGGTATGTAAGGCATTCATGAGCTGTCTTTTATACTCATGGAATCTTTTGATCTGCACATCGACAAGGGCGTTTTCGGAAGCGATTTGCGAATGCTGAACAATTTTTCCTTTCCAGTCTCTGATAGGGTTTTCTTTCGATAGATATTCGAAAAATTCTTTTTTATTTTCTTTTTTGATTCGAAGAAACTCTTCTTGAATAAGAGGATCTTTTGCCAGGTCTTTTAATTTTTCAAGTTTTGGAAGATCTGTAATCCATTCAGGACCAATTTTTTCATCTAAAAATTTTGCAAGTCTTGGATTTGCTAAAAGTAACCATCTGCGTTGGGTGATGCCGTTGGTAATAGAAATAAATTTTTCCGGATACATCTCGGCAAAATCTTTGAAGATATTCTTTTTTAAGATATCTGTATGAAGAGAGGCAACCCCGTTGACTTTTTTAGATCCGTAAATGGCTAGATTTGCCATTTTGATCTGTCCATCTTCAATAAACGACATGCGTCTCACTTTTTCTTCATCTTCTGGATATTTAGTGCGAATTTCATGACAGAATTTTTCATTAAGTTTTTGAATGCAATGATATTGTCTTGGAAGTAATTCAAACATTCGATGTTCGTTCCATTCTTCTAAGGCCTCTCTCATTACGGTATGGTTGGTATAGTTGCAGGTGTTTTGGGTGATTTCGACAGCTTGGTCGAAAGGAAGATCAAAGTTTTTTACTAAAATTCTGGTTAGCTCTGCGATGACTAAAGCCGGATGGGTATCGTTAATTTGGATTTGGGCATATTGAGGAAGGGTTTGGATGTCGTTATGGACAAACATATGATGTTTAATAATATCTTGAAGTGATGCGCTGACAAGTAAAAATTCTTGTTTTAGTCTGATTCTTTTTCCAATTTCATGGTTATCATTGGGGTATAGAACATCTGTTAAAGCGGAATTTTCTCCTGCCTGTCCCAGCTGTCCGGCATTGAATCTTTGAAGAGCAAAGTTTCTAGGGGATTCCTTTGTTGACCAAAGTCGCATGGAAATAACGGGATAGATACCATCTTCTCTGTATCCGATGATAGGGAAGTCATAAGGAAGTGCTCTGATCTCTTCAAAATCTTCCAAAAGAAATGCGTCATTGCCGTAGCTGTTGATGCTGGGGATTATTTTACCACCTAATTTAATCGTATTGGCATGACGGTCTTTACGGAATTCCCAAGGGTTTTGGTTTAAGAGCCAACAATCTGGTCTCTCGATTTGAACGCCATTCCAAAGCTCTTGTTCGAAGATTCCATATTGATATTTCAATCCATAACCGAAACAAGGATATCGCAAAGTTGCAAGTGAATCTAAAAAACAGGAAGCCAGTCTTCCAAGACCACCGTTACCTAGGCCTGGATCGACATCACAATCCAAAATATCTTGAAGGTTTCTGTCGACTTTTTTCAAAATTGCTTTGACTACTTCCATTTCCTTGATATTGGTCATGTTATTTTGGAAGAATCGACCGGGGAGATATTCCATGGAAATGTAGTAGATGTATTTCGATTTTTCGGCATCAAAGCTATGCAGAGTCGAGGTCCAATGGAGCATGATCTCTTCACGAAGTGCATAACATAGGGCAAGATAAAATTCTTCATTTGAAGCTTCAGTTTCAACTTTTCCTAAATTACTGATTAAAAAATGTTTGATTTTTTGCACCAGTGAAGTTGCTTTTTGATTGATGTCGTCCAAAAGATTTTCCCCATTTAGCTCTTTTGCTTTATATATATAATTTTTTCTTTAAAAGCAAAAGTTGGAAATTAGAGAGCTTCTCTTAAGTCGATTTCTAATTCGAGGATGTAAGGAATATTAGGTAAAATATGGTGTACTTCTGGTAATCGTTCGGTACAGAAATAGGTTTTTATTTGTTGTTCGAATCGAATGCTTTCTCTTGGATCCAAAATGATAGGATTTGATAATAAGGTTGTATATTCATATGTTTGATCTGAAGGACCTTGAAAAAGTTCTGTTTGAAAAATAGAAGCGTTTCTTCCAGGAATATTAGTAATTCTTTTCATAGATCTTTTTTGTGTATCAATAATGGTAGTTACTTTTTTTTGTAATGTTTTTTTAGGTAAAGAAGCGAAGGTATCTGTTGGAATGGATCTAATAAGAGCTTGAATATCTTCTTCAGGGATAAGTTTTGTTCTACAATTAGAAAATTCTGTTATTTCATCTGTAGCTGTTTGAATGATCCTATGAGAAAAGTCTTCTTTGGCATAGGTTACTATTTTGTTCTTTGATACATTATCAAACAAAAGAGTTAGTTTGCTTTGATCGGGATAGATAATTTGAGATGTTCTGAGCCTGTCTGTTTTTTTCTGAAGAAATATTCGGGGGGAGGTTAAGTGATAATCCAGAAAAAGACTTTCTGTGATTTCTTGGCTAATTGTGGTGTTAATATTTGATTCAATTTGAGAAGTTAGAAAAAGTCTTTGTATCAATCTTTTTGAATGTGAAGTTTGTGCAATTTCAAGCATTTGAAAAGATTTTGTTTTAAGAAAAGATTGAATTTTAGTTTCTAGGATGTCAGATAGATCTTGTTTGAATTGTTTATCACTAACTGAGCTTTTATCCAGAAAGGGATTTTGGGGAATAATTAGTAAATCTTCTTCATCAGGTAGAGGTTCCTTTGGATTGCAACTCGGCGTAGATAATTGTGAGATGGTTTGTGTAATTTCATGAGTGTCGCTAAAAGGTCTACTGGAAAATAATAAATAATAACTTAAATGGGAATGATATATGGTGAAAAATAATGCTTCAATATTTGGTCTTGAAGAAATAGGCTCAAGGGATAAAAAGTTTTCGAATTGATCTTTTTCAATTCTTGCTTTAATGGTTCGTAAAGATGTAGACATATATATTAGTTGTAGTCGATTGATTTGATTATTAATTATAGCGTCTTGT
>ERZ795053.5550-NODE-5550-length-12956-cov-3.613208_pt1 | contig 12956 bp, 12 predicted proteins | sample MGYA00375137_ERZ795053 | MGnify/ENA primary metagenome ERZ795053 (study PRJEB30182, sample SAMN05720284) | activated sludge metagenome | isolation source: Anaerobic digester | place: Hong Kong | collected 2014-12-17 ... | reverse complement strand
CCACATTCCTGCTCCCGCAGGTGCCTTGGAGTTGGCGGAGCGGCTGCGGACCGTTTCGTTTCCGGAACTGACAGAGCTTCCGGTATCCCTGGTCCACGGCATCAAGACGCTCGACGATGCCGGCGCTTTGATCGATGCCATGCGAGGGGAGGAAACCCTTTGCCTGGGGTTGGCGATGGGAGAATGGAGCGGGCGTGCGTTCACGGTGCTGAACCTCGGGTCCCACTGGAAGGCGATCACCGTATCCCGTGAGGGACGGATTCTCGCCAGTCGGACTGGTTTGACCGGGGAACTGATCCTCGCGATCCGGGATCACACCATTCTCAGCGATGCAGTGGTGGCCGGGAAACCCGCCGAATTGCCCTGGGATTGGGTTCGCCGGGGACTGCAGGAATGTCGCCGGGAAGGGCTGCCCCGCGCGCTGTTTGCCACCCGGGTCCTGGCGTTGCGAAATGAAGGCACCGCTCTGGAGAGGCTTGCCTGGCTGATCGGCGCCTGCATCGAGGCGGATTTCGCCCCGCTGCTCACCGGCGGCTTCCATCTCCGCGAAAACCCCTTGGTTTTGGCCGGACCGGCTGCCCTCGCGGGCGTGTGCGGGAAAGCACTGAGCGAAGAATTTGGCGTGGACGTTCCCGCCGTGATCCTGTCCGAAGCCGACCGGGAAAAGGCTTTCCTGGACGGTCTGCATCACCTCCTGGAGAAGACCGAACCTCCCTCATGAAAACCGAAGAATGGCGCGATCGCCTGACCTTGTTGCTTTCGATGGTGGCCCTGATGTGGTTGGTTGAGGTTGCAGACCGGATGCTCGGCTCGTGGTTTGAGCCCGATCAATGGGGCATCGTGCCACGGCAGTGGCGGGGGCTTTGGGGATTGCTGACCTCCCCTTTTTTGCATGCCGATTGGGGGCATTTGGCCGCCAATACCGTTCCTTTTCTGGTTTTGGGAGGGCTGCTGCTCACCCGGAGCATGGGGCAGTTCCTTCAGGTTACCGTCCTGGTCGCCGGGTTGGGGGGGCTCTGCGTATGGTTGCTGGGGCCGGGGGGCACCGTCCACATTGGTGCCAGTGGATTGATTTTTGGCTACTTTGGATTCCTCCTGGTCGCCGGATTGGTCGAAGGCAGTTGGACTTCCCTTTTCATTGCCTTGGGAGTTGGCTTCCTCTATGGATCCCTGATCTGGGGAGTGCTGCCTGGCGAGCCGGGGATTTCCTGGCAAGGACACCTCTTCAGTCTGCTCGCGGGGGCCTTCGCCGGATGGGGCAAACGCAACCGGGAACCGGCCATCCGACTGGAGTGATCGGGGAGAGGACATGAAAAAGCCGCGTCCCGGGATTTCCGGGAAACGGCTTCTCAATCATGGAAGATGGGGGACAGGTCAGCCTTTGAGCTGCCGATAGAGGTCGTAGGCCTCCTCCGGTTTCGCACCCTCGTGAACGACGGCACGGACGGCCTGGACCATCGCGATGGGGCTGTCGGCCTGGAAGATGTTTCGGCCCATGTCGACTCCCGAGGCTCCCTGCTCAAGGGCGTTGTAGGACATCTTGAGCGCGTCCAACTCTGGAAGTTTCTTGCCGCCGGCGATGACGATCGGCACGGGGCAGCAGCTGGTGACCGTCTCGAATTCCTCGTCGGTGTAATAGCATTTCACGAGATGGCACCCCAGTTCGGCCATGATGCGGGTGGCAAGGCGGAAATACTGCGGGGTGCGGGCCATGGCCCGGCCGACGGCAACCACCCCCATGACGGCGATGCCATAGCGGTTGGCCTCGTCGATCAAGCGGGTCATGTTCTCAAGGGTCTGGCGCTCGTGCTGACTGCCGATGAAAACCTGCACCGCGAGGACGCTGGCATTGAGTCGCAGAGCGTCTTCGATGCTGCAGGCGAGACATTCATTGGAGAGGGGTTCGTAGCCGGGGCGGCGCAGACCGGGCTCGCTGCCGGTGCTTTCCCATTCATCCATCAGGCTGACCATGCTGGTGCCACCGCTGGCGCGCAGGGCGATGGCTTTCTGGGTGCTGGCCGGTACAATGGAACGCTGAATTCCACGGGTCAGCATCAGGCAGTCCACGTAGGGCTCGAGAGGGAGGATGGTCTGGTCGATCCGTTCCAGCCCCGTGGTGGGCCCCTGGAAATAGCCGTGGTCGAAAGCCAGCATGAGCGTGCGTCCATCCTTGGGGTTGAACACGCGGGAAAGCCGGTTTTTCAGCCCCCAGTCATACTGGTGAGATCCTTTGAGAAAATAGCCGGGACTCTCCTGAGGAATCTGAGTGAAGAATTCCTTGTCTTTCTTTTCCTGCTTGGTGCCGTCGATGTCTGCCATAGTGGTCTGGGTGGTTGGGGGTTCGGGAAGGTGGCCGGTAGGGGATCGGTCAGCCCATGTGGGCCACGATGTTGTCTCCGAAGGCGGAGCACTTGATTTCCGTGGCACCTTCCATGAGCCGGGCGAAATCGTAGGTGACGCGTTTGCTGGCAATGGCCCCGTTCATTCCTTTGATGATGAGGTCGGCGGCTTCCGTCCAGCCGAGGTGGCGAAGCATCATCTCACCGCTCAGGATCACCGAGCCGGGGTTCACTTTGTCAAGATTGGCGTACTTGGGAGCCGTGCCGTGGGTGGCCTCGAAGATGGCGTGACCGGTGGTGTAGTTGATGTTGCCACCGGGCGCGATGCCAATGCCGCCGACACAGGCGGCGAGGGCGTCGGAGACGTAGTCACCGTTCAAATTCAACGTCGCAATGACCGAGTATTCAGCCGGACGGGTCAGGATCTGCTGGAGAAAGGCGTCCGCAATGACATCTTTGACCACCACTTTGTGGCCCTCTTTCTCAAAGACCTGCCAAGGGCCGCCATCGAGGTCCTTCGCCCCGTATTCGTTCTTCACCAATCCGTAGCCCCAGTCGCGGAAGGCGCCTTCGGTGAACTTCATGATGTTTCCCTTGTGCACCAGGGTCAGGCTGGGCAATTTGTTGGCGATCGTGTATTCCGCCGCGGCTCGAACCAACCGTTCCGTGCCTTCCCGGGAGACTGGCTTGATCCCGATGCCGGTGGAATTGGGGAATCGAATTTTCCCAAAGCGAGCGGCAAAATGTTCTTCGAACAATTGCAGGAATTTTTTGCAATCTTCCGTGCCTTCCTGGAATTCAATGCCGGCGTAGATGTCTTCCGTGTTTTCCCGGAAAATGACCATGTTGGTCAGTTCGGGTTGTTTGACGGGACTGGGGACGCCGTCAAACCAGCGCACTGGGCGCAGACAGACGTAAAGGTCAAGAATCTGACGGAGCGCCACATTGAGCGAACGGATCCCTCCACCAACCGGGGTGGTGAGGGGGCCTTTGATCCCCACGAGGTATTCCCGGAACGCCTGCAGCGTGTCATCAGGCAGCCAGGCTTTGCCGAGATCCGACACCCTGTCCTTGAAAAGTTCGTATGATTTTTCTCCGGCATAGACTTCAAACCAGGAAATCTTGCGTTTTCCGCCGTAGGCCTTTTCGACCGCGGCATCGAACACCACCTGGCTGGCTTTCCAAATGTCGGGGCCTGTTCCGTCACCTTCGATATAGGGGATGATCGGCTGGTCGGGGACTTGGAGCGCTCCTTCGGAAGAAAGAGTGATTTTTTCACCGGAGGGCGGGGTCACGTTCTGGTAGGACATCGGAAGGTGGATAGGCTGTGAATAACTTGGGGAAAAATCGCCTCCCGATCCTGAAACGGGCGTTTGTAGACCGCGAAAAGCCTCCGGTAACGAAGGTGGGCGAAAGTGCGAAGTGTAGCTCACTTCTCGTTTTTCGCAGCCGTTTTTTTCAACAACTGAAAAAAGGCTGGAATCATTGTGGGACTAGGCGGCGGTGCGGGCTTGAGAAAAGGATTTGGAAGTTCGGAATTGTTCCCGGAAGTGGCGGAATCGTTGCCGGCAAGGGGATAGGAGGCGATTTTGGATCCCTGCATTTTGGGTAGTGGCAACCTTGTGGGAAAAATGTGAATAACTGGTGGAAAACCAGGCCTCTCCGACCAAAAAGCGAACCGCGATTGCGCCTTCCTGCCGACTTTCGATCAGGGGATTCCCGCCCGATGTCTCCAAATAGCACGGTATGGTCCTTGATTTCATATCCTGAACGACGGATACTTCTATTTACCCCTATCACATGGAGTTTGACTGGCTGGACGTGCATTTTGACCTGAAACAGGTCGGCCCAAAAGAGATCGCGGAATCTTTTGAGGATCCTTTTGCCATTCGCCTTCTGCCTGACGCCGCGGAGTATGGCGGGGCGGAAGCACGGTATTTCAATTTGGGCCGGACCTTGGCGAGTCGGGGGATCTTCAGTGTTTTTTGGACGGATGGCAAAAATTACCGGGTCATCCTGGCTCGGGAGTTTACCACGGAGGAGCAGACCTTCTATGAACGCAAAAACGCCGAAATGCTGTGACCTGACCCAACGACCCGCAACAACGCTGTGAACACCATAACAAGCTGGAAAGAAATCCCTGTCCTTGACGACGAAAAAGCCGAAGCGGCCTATTGGAGTGAACACAGCATCGATGGAAGACTCATGAATTCGTCGATCCACCGTCCTGCGGTGAGAGAATCGACCACGGTGACCCTTCGCTTCGATCCCCAAATGCTGTCCCGGATCAAACGCCTCGCGAGAGCCCGCTATCTCAACTACCAGAGCATGATGAAGCAATGGCTCAGTGAGAGGCTGGAGCAGGAAATTCACTCCCAGCCCTGAAAGGAAGGAAGTTCCTTTCTCCTTGGCGACAGTCACTGCCTCCCGCGGGTTTAGGTCAAGCCGGGACTGACGCCGGCTTCCCCGGATGGCTTAATTTGGCCCTGGTTTTGGCCGCGGGAAGGCCTTCGTAAGGGGCAACTTTCGGTATACTGGGGCAATGTCCCTACCAGGTCAGGAAGTATTCCCGAATTCAAAAAAAAGCCGAGGCGAAGGGGAGAGCCTCTATATCCTCACAAACAGGATCTCGCCCATCCGGACACTTCCGGATTGGCGCAACTTTTTGATGTGATCGATGAGGTCGAGGACCAGTCGATGCTCCTGGAACTCTTCGGCGGGGATGGTCTCCACCACATCCAAGAGGGACAGTTCAAGGCTGCGGAAGTCATGCCCTTGTTCCAAGGCCAACAAAAATCTGCCGGGCGCCACCTCAATCAATCTGAGAAACGGAATCTTGGCCAATGCTTTGCAGGGCCCCACGATCAGCAATCCCGTTTCCGGAGCCACTTTGATGATCTCGGAAAACGCCGGTTGGCAGGGTTGGTGCAGGGCTTCTTCCGTGAGTTTGACAATGGCCCGGCTCCGATCCGGATCGATCCGCTTCAAGTTGTTCAGGGTCGATTCCGGCAACGTCAGAGTCACAGGGCGACTTGGTTCCTTGTATTTGGGCGGACGGCCAAGAACTGGGCTCCTTTCGGATGGAACAGAGCGTCTCACTGAAAAGGGAAGGGGAGAAAGGGGACGGTTCTCAGGAATTAACCAGAACTTCCTGCTGGCGGAGCATGTCATGGTAAGGAGTGTTGGGCAGCTCCACATCGGAAAAGCGGATGGGGTCATCCTTCTTTTTGGCGACGAGGAGTTTGGCGTGCTGTCCCTCGATGGGCTCCAGCCAATAAAAGGGAATCGCGTCTTCCTTTTCCGCCTCTTCTCTGGCATTGACCATGCAATAGACCTCATCCCCTCCGATGGCGTGATGGATGGTGCTGCCAGCGGGGAGATCCTTTTTGGCATAGGCATAGACATCATTCAGCTTTTTGCCCAAGGGGGGCGGAATCACTGCCCGTTGATCGAAATAGCACTGCGCAATGGCGCGGGGCGTTTCGAGGTGACAGAGGTGATAGGGACGGAAAAACAGATAATAGGGACGCTTCGCGCAGACTTTGTAGTAGTTGAGGAGGAAGTCCTGCTGGTCATCATCGCAATAGCCCACGATGTAAACGCCTCCGCCAGGCCAGGGGACTCCCTCGGTGTAATCGACGCGGCCTTGGTCGCCATATTTCGAAAAATCGAAGGCGTCGAGGATCTCCCGCATGTCCTTCACTTTGGGGCCTTCCATGCCGGGCTTGATGGGAGTGAGGCCAAGATAGTTGCCGATCAGAGCCTGCTCGATGTTCATCTTGGAACCGTCCGTGTAGCTCAGGGTTTGAACCACGCTGCCGCGGTTTTTCTCCGCCCAGGGACGGGCATGCTCACTGTCCGCATGGCGATGGAGGAATCCCTTCATGTTGCCGGCTTGAACGATCCGGAAGCCCCACAACAGGATTTCATCCGCCATGGTGGCGAGGACCCCGTGCTGGTCCCCGGCATCGGAGGAGACGACCACCCCTTTCTTTTTCGCCTCGTGCGCCAGCAGGGTGCCGAAGACAAGATCCACTTCGGCGTTCATCAGAACGACGTGAGCCCCTTGGGCGATGGCGGCCAGACAGTAATGGGAAGCTTCAAAAATGGTGTTGGTGCATTCTACCAGCACGTCAATCTTGGTGTGCTTCAGCAATTCCAGTGAGTCCGTGGTGGTCAGTAATTCTCCCGGCTGCCATTCCGGGGGATTGGTCGCATCTTTGACCGCGACTTGTTTCAGTCCGGTCTGGCCTGCCGCACGAGCCAATGCCTCCTCTCCGATGTCGCCCAAAAAAACCAGGGCCATCCCCACAGTCCGGGCCACTTGGAGGGCAACGCCGGTTCCCATGGCGCCGCAGCCAATGACACCAACACGAATGAGCTTACCCTGCTCCTGGAGTGCGCTTAATTTTCGTATCATTCAGGTGGAATTTTTAAGTGGAAAAACAGATTAGGGGAACTTTTTGCGCTGAAAGTCACCTGCGGCAACCTTTATTTATGATTCCGTGACGTCTACCCAAGATTGGGTCTCGTGGCTGCGAAGAACAGCTTCACAAAGGGCCACCTCGTGGTGACCGTCGGCTGCGGAGGCAAAGATGGCCGGCGTGGAACGCCCGCTGGCGATGTGCTCATAAACCGCCCGGTAATGCATTTTGTGGGCGTCGGAGAATCCCTCGGGGTGTCCACCGGGGTAATCCGTAAATCCTGCGACGTCCTCGGAAAATCCCGCAGTGGCCCGTTGCAGGATTTGGTTGGGTTCATCACGGCGACCGACATGGATTTCATTGGGTTGCTGCAGGTCCCAGCGCACGCTGCCCCGGGTGCCGTAAATGCCGAGGGCAAGAGAGCATTTCCAACCGGCTGCCACTTGGGAGATTGCGGCATTGGCGTGGACCCCGTTGACAAATCCGTGCTCAGCCTCGCCGAAGCGGAGCAGCACGCTGGCAAAATCCTCCGTGTCCACTTCGTAGTCGACCATGGTTGCCGGATCCGCTTTCGCAAAAGTCATCACTTCGCCGGTCGGTCGCTTCCTGGTTTTGTGGAAGGTCTCCAAGGTGGCGAACACAGCCTCCGCTTTGGCTCCCAGAATGAAAGAAACGGCATCGATCCAATGGGTGCCAATGTCGCCCACGGCACGGAGTTTGCCTCCCTCGCTGGATTGTAGCCGCCAATTGTAGTCGGTCTCCTCGAGCAGCCAATCCTGAAAAAAGTGTCCCTGGACATGGATGATCCGTCCGAGATCCCCCCGGGCCACGAGGGCACGCATTTGAAGGACCGCAGGAAAGAACCGGCACATGTAATTCACCGCAAAGACCCGGTCCGAGGCCTTCGCCGCGGCGACCACCCTCGCGGTGTCCTCGCTGGTCATGCCGAGGGGTTTTTCGCAGATGACATGCTTGCCGGCGGCCAGCGCGGCCAGGGACTGCTCGACGTGGACTTTGTTGGGAGAGGTTAGATGCACCACATCCACATGGGGGGAGCGGAACATCGCGTCGCAATCATAGTCACCATAGACTTCCGGGATGCCCCAGAGGTCGGCCAGGGACCGGGCATTTTTGGTCGAACCACAGATCGCGGTGACCTGGATGCCCAGCCGCTTTAACGCTTCGATGTGAACGGGACCGATGAATCCGGTGCCCACGATACCGGCCCGGAGATGATGCAGAGGAGTCATTGTGAGTGCAGGGGAAGGGTGGTTTCAGCGCAGGAGCTCCGGGTAATGCAATTGGGCCATCGTCCGGCAACGGGCCATGACATCGGAGGTCAGCGCGTAAGTCAGGACGTCATCGAGCATCGTCCGGCATTCGTCGGTGTGGAGGCGGGACACCGCGCGACGAACCCTGAGGAGCTGGGCAGCTCCGACGGACAACTCATCGACCTCCGCACCGATGAGGAGCGGCGTCAGGAGCACATCGCCTGCCATTTCGCCGCAAATGCCCACCCAGATGCCATTGCGATGGGCGGCGGAGACGACATCACGGATCAACCGAAGCACGGCCGGATGCCCCGGCTGGTAAAGGGCGGCCACCCTTTCGTTGACACGGTCGACAGCCAGGGTGTATTGCACCAGATCGTTGGTGCCGATGCTGAAAAAGTCGACTTCCTTGGCGATTTGGTCCGCAATGAGAGCGGCGCTGGGAATTTCTATCATGGCTCCCACCTCGATGCCGCGATCATAATCGATACCCGCCACATCAAAGTCGTGTTTGACGTCGTTGAGGAGTGTTATGGCTTCGCGAACTTCGTTCAAACAGGAAACGAAGGGAAACATGATCCGGACTTTTCCCCGGGCGCTGGCGCGCAGAATGGCCCTGAGCTGGGTTTTGAACATTTCGGGCTGGGCCAGCGAGAGACGAATGCCGCGCCAACCAAGGAAGGGATTGGGTTCAGGCTCGTCAAAAAGTTCCGGCCACAATTTGTCCCCTCCGATGTCGAGTGTGCGGACAATGACACCGTGGGGGTGCACCGCCTCGGCCACTTCCCCGTAATTCTCCGCCTGACGGTCCTCGCTGCGGAGTTCCTCGGCATTGAGGTAGAAAAACTCCGTGCGATAAAGCCCGATGCCTTCTGCTCCCTGTTCCTTGACTTGGGGCAGTTCGGAGGTGAATTCGATATTGGCCGCAAGGACGATGCGACGGCCATCGGCGGTGACGGTCTCGAGGTCGCGCAAGGAGCGAAGGTCCGCGTCGACAATGCCTTCTTCGGCTGAAAACCGGGCATACTGTGCCAAGGTCTCCGCGCTGGGATTGACAATGAGAAGTCCGTGGTAACCATCGAGAAGGACATCGTCCCCCGGGTGCACGACATCCTCCAGATCGTGCAGGGCGACCACTGCGGGGATGTTGAGGGAACGTGCCACAATGGCGGAGTGGGACGTCGGACTGCCCGCTTCCGTCGCAAAGCCCAGAATCAGATCACGATTGAGGGTTGCCGTGTCGGAAGGCGTCAGGTCATGGGTCAGTAGGATGGAAGGCTTTCCGGGATGGATGCCGGGGGTGCCTTCACTGGGTTCAGGGCTCCGGAGATTGCGGAGGACCCTGCTGGCGACATCCTCGATGTCGATGGCCCGCTCCCTCAAATAGGGATCCGCGATGCGCCTGAGAGATTCGATGTAGCGCTGGGAGACTTCAAAATAGAGCCGGTCCACCGAGCGTTTCTCCATTTCCAGCAGTCGCAAGACCTCATCCAGGACCGTGGAGTCTTCCAGAACCAGAAGATGGGCATCAAAAATACCGGCATGTTCGGCTCCCAAGGTAGACTCGATTTCTTGCTGGAGGGCGCGGATCTGCTCCCTGGTGCGGGTCAGGGCCTCGTGAAACCGGGCCTTTTCCTTCGGAACCATGCTTCGCGGGATTGTCCGCGACTCCGGTTCCTCAAAGTCGGTGGTCCGCAGGTAGGCGGTGGCGCGAACAATGCCCGGAGACACCCCGGTGCCTTGCAGGCGTTTTTCAACTGGTTGGTCGGTTTCTGATCCCATGCGGCACGCCGATATTACCAGATGCCCGGCCCTGCGCAAGCGATGGGAATACCGGGTTCGCCCCGGGAACCCGAAAATCCCAGTGTTTCGAGGAATTCCAGTCAGGGATCCATGCGGAATCCGCTGTCGACCAGAGCGCCCAGACTGGCCAAGGCTTCTTTTTCGTCATCCCCTTCAGCGGAGATATGAATCACCGAGCCGTGCTCGGCGGCCAACAACATGATGGCCATGATGCTCTTGCCATTGGCATTCTCGTCGTCCTTGCTCACCCAGATTTCACTGCGGAAACGGTTCGAAATTTTCACAAACATCGCGGCCGGCCTGGCATGCAGGCCTTCCTTGTTGACGATCGTGAAGTCTTTTTCGACCATGGGGAAGGGGAGTCGGGCGGGCTCTGAAAAGGGAGTCAGGAAACCGAGGTGCGGCGCTCGCTCATCATTTTCAGCAATTTTTTGTTGAATTCATCGGCCGTATCATGGCCCAGACTTCTCAGTTTTTGATCCAGGGCTGCCACTTCCACCAATTGTGCCATGTCCCGCCCAGCGGCTACGGGTAGCTCGATATGGGGAATTTTCAAGCCCAGCATGGGGTAATACTTTTTTTCGATGCCCAAGCGCTCAGGATCAGGCAATTCGGAGGCCGGTTTGAGGGTCACCACCAGATCCAGACGTTTTTCTGTCCGGAATGTGCCCACGCCAAAGAGTAGGGCCACATTGATGATCCCCAAGCCTCTTACTTCCATGTGGCATCGTCCCAGCTCGGGAGCATTGCCCACGATTTCACGCCCTTCGACATTCCGGAATTTGACCATGTCATCGGATACCAGGCTGGCCCCGCGGGAAATCAGGGAGAGCACGGTCTCGCTCTTTCCGACCCCGCTGGCGCCGCGGACGAAGATGCCAATGCCCATCACATCGACCATGCAGCCGTGTTCGCTGGAGGTGGGGGCGAAATCCCACTCCAACCGGACCGTGGCGGCATTGATGAATTTCATCGTGGCCATGCTGGTCTCAAAAACGGCGATGTTGTATCGGTTGGCGATGTCGACCAACCCCCGCTGCAATGGTTCTCCCCGGCTCACAACAATGCAGGGAATGTTGCGCTTGCAGAGGGATGCAAATCGCTGTCGCTGGGCATCCGGCGTCAGGTTCTTCAAATAGGATCTCTCCGACTTCCCCAGCACTTGGATGCGTCGATAAGCGAAATACTCATAGAAGTCCGCCAGGGCCAATCCGGGACGGTTCACGGTCGGTTCCGGGATGGGCCGGTCTAAACCCACCCGGCTGCCCAGAAGGTGGAGTCTCAGCTCCTTGCCATGCCGCTCGTAAAATTCACCCACCGAAACCATCGGGGATGCGCTGGGCTTACCGGGGCGTTTTCGTTCTTCTCGCATGGAGAGGAGCTGGATCGGGGAATCAAGCCTCGGCCCGAGGAGTGGACTGAGGTTCGATAACTCCGTAATCCCCGTCTTTGCGTCGGAAGAGGACGCTCAGGTGGCCGTTTCCGGCGTTGGTGAAGACGACGAAGCTCCGTTCGCTAAGTTCCATATCCATGATGGCTTCTTCCGGAAAGAGATTCCGGATGGGATATTTCTCCTCATGAATGATCAATGGAACGACTTCTTCCTTTTCGTCTTCCGGGAAATTCTGGCTGTAGACAGTCTCGTGCAACAATTTGGTTTCTCCCCGTTTGGGCCGGTGGGACTTCAACATGCGGGTCTTGTGTTTCCGCATGCGGCGGGCGATTTTGCTGATGGTCTCATCAATCGAGGCATACATGTCGCTGGTTTCCGTGTCGGCCTCGATGGTGATGTGGTTCGCGCAATGGAGTACGATTTCGGCAATATGGCGGTATCCCTCCACGTCGAGGAGCACTTTGGCCTCGATAATTTTGGGATAGTCTAGGTGAAGCCCTTCCACCTTTTTCTGGGCATATTCGCGCATGGCCTCGGTGACGGAAATGTGACGGCCGGTGACAGTGATGGGGAGGTTGACGTTGGCTACCTGCATGGTTTGTGGTTGGGTTGGGGGTGAGTATGTATCCTTAAAGAAAATGTGGTTTTTCTGCTGCTGCAACTGTTGATGAGGGGGCTTCCGCGGATCACATCGAAAAGTGTTCGCCCAGATAAAGCTCCCGACTCACGGGATCGTTGATGAGGTAATCCTGGGTGCCTTCACGGAGGACGCGGCCTTCAAAGATGAGGTAAGCTCGGTCCACGATGTGAAGTGTTTCGCGGACATTGTGGTCGGTAATGAGAATCGCCAGTCCCGACTCCCGAAGGTCACAAATGATGTCCTGGATTTCTCCGACCGCGATGGGGTCGACCCCGCTGAAAGGTTCATCCAGCATGAGCAAACTGGGTTCCGTGACAAGAGACCGGGCGATGGTGAGTCGGCGTTTTTCGCCTCCCGAGCAGGTCAGCGCGGTATTCTTGGCAATGTGCTCGATGCCAAACCTCTGCAGCAGGTGCTGGCACCGCTCCCGACGCTCTGTTTTGCTGATGGGTAGCGTTTCCAGCACCGCCATGATGTTTTGTTCCACCGTCAGCTTTCGGAAAATGGATTCTTCCTGAGGAAGATATCCCATTCCCAGACGGGCTCTCTCATACATGGGTCGGCGGGTCACATCGTGACCTTCGAAGAGCACCGTGCCGTCGAAGGGGGGGACCAAGCCGACGATCATATAGAAGGTGGTGGTTTTGCCCGCTCCGTTGGGACCCAGCAAGCCCACGATTTCACCCGGACGGACGTAAATATCGACTCCGTTGACCACCGCACGGCCATCGTAAACTTTCACCAAACCGCGCGTCGAGAGCAATACTTCCCCCTCGGGCAGTGCCACCGACTTCTGACTTTCCAAGGAACGGGCCAACTCCTGACGCGCAGCCCGGTCCACGGTGGAGGAACTGGCTCTGGCCACAATGGGCTGAGATCCGGCTTCCTTGTGGGCATGGTGCGATGGTTCGGCGGTCCGGGTTGGTTCCCCTGCCGGGGCGAACCCATGGTCAGCAACGCGGGTGTCTTTAGTGGTAGGAAGCGTGAATTTTTCTTTGATGGGAAACGGCGCCGGCTCCGGCTCCTCATTATAGGAACCCGCGCCCCCAGAGGAAGCGTCCCTATTTTTCGACGCTTCCGAAGTGG
>ERZ795053.5548-NODE-5548-length-12967-cov-4.367952_pt1 | contig 12967 bp, 13 predicted proteins | sample MGYA00375137_ERZ795053 | MGnify/ENA primary metagenome ERZ795053 (study PRJEB30182, sample SAMN05720284) | activated sludge metagenome | isolation source: Anaerobic digester | place: Hong Kong | collected 2014-12-17 ... | reverse complement strand
GGCCGCGGTCAAGCACGTTGTCGAGCAATCGGTTGACAATGGCGGTAACTGTTTGCCGCATCCCCTCCACCCGTTGGGGCGTAAACGCCTTGCCCACCAATCCGCGCAACCGCGTGTGATCCGGCGCTTCGTGTTCCATCAGGATTTGCCCCTGAAAGTTATTGTAGGCTGGTAGTCGTGGATCCGGCGGCGGCCAACCAAGCTCTTCGCGTGAAAGAATGTGTCTGATTGACCGTCCCAGCCGTTTGTCCCGCAGCAAAAACGCAATGTCTTCATAACGCGTGAAAAAGAGCTTGCGCCAGCGCGGCTCCCAGAAGATCGGCGTCTCTTCCCGCAACTGGGCCAGCAGCGGGTAAGGGTTGCGGATAAAGGTTGGATCGTTGAGATCGAGATCGAGTACGACTACTTGATTTTGTAGTATCACTATGATATCATTTCATGATGCCGAGAAAAGTGCGAGACCTCATTGCCGATTTGAAAAAGGCTGGTTTTATTGACCGTGGTGGCAAGGGTAGCCATCGAAATTTTGTCCACAGCCAAGGTCTTCGCATTACGATTTCCGGCAAAGAAGGTGATGATGCCAAGCCCTATCAGGAAAAGGCAGTTCGTCAAGCGTTGGATGAGGTGAACCGATGAGACTTTCTGATCGCTATTTGAAAATTGTAGAATGGAGTGAAGCCGACGGCTGCTATGTTGGTCGTTGTCCAGGACTGATGTTAGGTGGTGTGCACGGCACCGACGAGGTCCAGGTCTACCGCGAACTCTGTGCGGTTGTTGAAGAATGGATTGAGATCCATCAACAGGATGGTATGCCATTGCCCCCATTTACTGCACCCAAAGAGTATAGCGGAAAGTTTATGCTGCGTCTCACCCCAGAACTACATGAACGACTGGCTATCCGCGCGCTGATGGCAGGTGATAGCCTAAATAACTATTGCAAGAAAGTGTTAGAAAGCGCTGATCCCTAATCGAACTTACGCAATTGCCGCCGGCTCAGGACGAAGCTCAGCCACCGGTAATTGCGTAAGTCATATCCAAGATCCCTTCATCCATTGCCGGTTGGAATGTCGTTTTCTCTCCTCCACCTCCACCTCCACCGCCAACGCCAATACAACCACCGACTTCGCCGGCAACTGAATCGTCAATTGCTCCCCAGCCAACTGCGCGCCGGTAAATTCGGTCGGCTGCACGCGCGCCGGCTCGTCAAAGGTATTATGCGCATTCATGGTCTCCGCCGTGAGAATGCGGCCACTGACCGCGGTGGCACCAAGCCCCCGCACGTTGCACTGCACCGTCTTGGCGTTGTTCGGATCAAGGTTGCTCAACGAGATGTGGACGACACCTGCGCTATTGCGCGACGCAGAGGCGGTCAGTGCCGGAATCGCCGCATCGCCATAAGTATACTCGTCGCATTGCAGGTCAAGCGGCAGCAGTGTGGCGTCCTGGTGCACCTTGTACATCTCAAAGAGGTGGTAGCTCGGCGTCAGCAACATGCGGTCACTGCCCTCTTCGGTCAGGATCATCGCCTGGAGCACATTGACGGTCTGCGCGATATTGGCCATGTGGATGCGGTCGGCACGGGCGTTAAAGATGTCAAAGTTGAGCGCGGCAACAAGCGCGTCACGCAGCGTGCTCTGCTGGTAGAGAAAGCGCGGATGGGTGCCCGGCTCCACAGCAAACCAGGTACCCCACTCGTCGACAATCAGCTCAACATCACCGGCGGGGTCATATTTGTCCATGATCGTGAGGTGGCGCGTAACCAGCTCTTTCATAAAGAGTGAATGTTGCAGGATCTGGAACCACTCATCTTCGGCAAATTCCGTCGCCGACAGCGATGTCCCAGGAGGGCCGCCACGCGTGTAGAAGTGGAGCGCCAGCGCGTCAAAGAGAAAACGGCCCCGGCGACCCCGCCCATTGGCCATCATCGTCTCGGTCCAGCGGTAGTCATCGTTGCTGGGACCGCAGGCAACCTTGTAGATCACATTGTCGCCAAAGTTGCGCACATAGGTCTGGTAGCGCCGGTAGAGATCGGCGTAATGCTCGGGGCGCATGTTGCCGCCGCAGCCCCAATTCTCATTGCCCACGCCCCAATATTTGATGCGCCAAGGTGTATCCTGGCCGTTGCTGCGGCGCAGGTCCGCCATCGGGCTGACGCCGTCAAAGGTGATGTATTCGACCCACCCCTGCATCTCCTGCACCGTGCCGCTACCGACATTGCCACAGATGTACGGCTCACACCCCAGTTGATTGCACAGCTCAAAAAATTCATGGGTGCCAAAGGAGTTGTCTTCGGTGACGCCGCCCCAGTGGGTGTTGATCATCGTCGGGCGCGCGGCTTTATCACCGATGCCGTCCATCCAGTGATATTCATCGGCGAAACAGCCGCCGGGCCAGCGCAGGTTGGGGATGTTGAGGTTGCGCAGCGCGGCAACCACATCGTTGCGCATGCCGTTGGTATTGGGGATGGGCGAATCTTCCCCGACATAGATGCCGCCGTAGATACAGCGCCCCAGGTGTTCGGCAAAGTGGCCATAGATATGAGGACTGATGGTGTGTTCGCCGAGATCGGCGTTGATGGTGAGTTGGTTCACGGTGGAAATGCCTTCTTGGTTCGTTTGGTTGGGTTTGGTGTCGATGGTTGGGGGAAGCGCTTGATTGGGATCCAATCTTACCACGGCGGCGTGAAATTGACCATTGGCTGGGGATGAAACTCACAGGTCGGGCCAGTCAAATTCCCGTTACGCTGGACCATGATACATACTGTTGTCGGTCATTGCTTTTCCGCAAGCTCATAATAATCTTTACGCAACTGCGCTTCGCCTGCCCAATCGTTAAACTGCTGATAGAGTGCTCGCGCCCGTTCACAGTAGTCGTTTGCTTGGATTAGGTTGCCGGTCGCCAAATAGGTCAATGCCAGGTTGTGCCACACTCTGGCAATGGCATGCCAGTTCGTGCGCTCGCGATATTGCTCTTCGGCTTTGCTGGCGTACACAACCGCTTTCTCAAATTCACCTGTAAGTCGATAGGCGTAGGCCATATTGCTCCAAACGGTGGCGATTTCAGCGGTCTCGCCCGTCTCCTGGATCAATGCTTCTGCCTTTACCAGGTAGCACAATGCCGTTTGTGCATACGCCATTTCACAATACAGCAGCGCCAAATTTCCATAGCCAGTGATTAGACCGTGATAATCCGGCATGATGGTCCAGAGCCGGCAGGCCGCCAATAAGTGGGTTTCGGCAGCGGGCCAATTTTTCATACGGATCGCCAGCACCCCTAAGTGATTATAGGTATGGGCGCGCCCATGATTGCTCTCCAACCCCTCAAACGTAGCAAGGGCGTGGCAACTCAGCACTTCACTTCGCCACCAGCGTCCGCCATCAATATAGAAGTAGCCCAGATTTGAACAAGCCCGTGCCAGTTCATACCGGTTGCCCGTCCGCCGCGCCAGGCGGATCCCGCGCCGATAATAGCGCACCACATCCTGCGCTCGGCTCTGGCGTTGACAGAGTTTGGCCAGCAGCGCCGTCAGGGTAATCTCACCGCTCTCATCACCCACCCGTTGCGCGGCGCCAATGGCCCGCTGCAAGACAAGATGCCAGGCTTCCCAATGACCACGCCGTTCCATGTAGGGGGCAAAGGCGATGATCAGGTCGCGCACCACCACCCATGCCTCCGCCAGGTCCAGCCCCAGCATAATCGCCTTGAGAATCTGCTCCTGCTCCGCGTCCAAGGTGGCAATTTCCACCATTTTCACCGCGGCATGGTCGCGCCAGTGGTGGAGGCGTGTTCGTAAATAGGTACGGAAAAAGTCAGCGCCCTGTTGCGGAGCGTTTAAGGTGTCAACCATTGCACCACCTCCCGCAGCAGAAAGGTCTCCGTCAGTCGGTGGAGGGTGTAGCGCGGCTGCTCGAGATCGCCGCGCACCTGGACGAGCGAAAGGGTCAGCAGTTGCGCCAGTGCCCGCTGCAATGTCGTCGCATCAAAAAGCTGCAAGGCGGCCAGTTGGCCATAGGTGCTGTTGGACTCGACCGGCAACACGAGCAACAGACGACGACCGGCATCGTCCAGCAGTTGCCAGGCTTGCCAATAAATATAGGTGTAGAGGTCGTGAACCTGGTGGCCCTGGGCTTCCTGTAGATTGGTCAACACCTGTGTCAACGGCAGAAAGCGGGCTTGCCCGATCACCAATTTCAACGCCAGCGGATTGCCCCCAACCACCCCATAAATCCGCTCTAACTGTGCTTGGCGGGCATCGATCAGCGCTTGAATGCCGCGCACTTCCGCTTCATGGCGCAGGAACGCCAGGGCGTCGATCGTATTCAGTTCGTGCAGGCTGTAACAGAAAATGCCGGACTCGCTCTGCAAACTCCAGCGACTGGTGAGCAGGAACTTGCTGGGGTTGGCCAGTTGGCGCAGAAAAGGCAGGAGCGCCGTGGTATCGGCGACCGTTTCCAGATTGTCGATCACCACCAGATGGGGTTCTGTTTTAAGCAGATCGATGAGCAGCGCCCGCTTTTCCTGGTGCGATGTCGTCAGGGGCGGCTGCGCCAGCAGTTGGGCCAGCAGCAGCGCGGTCAACATCTCTTCATTGAGCGCCGGCTGGGTCGTCACCTGCAGACCCGTTGTCGGCTGAAATTCTGTTTGCTTAGCGCTGACCCAGGCAAGATTGGCAAAGCGCGCATTGGCCGCCATCTCATGTACCAAGAGCGTGGCCAACGTCGTCTTGCCGAGCCCGCCGATGCCGTCAATCGCCACCAACCAGGGTGCGGTGGCCATACAAAGCCGTTCCGCGAGGGTCGCCTGTGCCTGCGTAATCCCAAAGAACCGGTGATCCGTAAGCGGCTGGAGGCGGTTGCGGAGTTTATGGGGAGTGGAGGGGATGACCGGATGACCGGATGTCTGGATGACCGGATGACCCGAAGCGCGCTGTTGCTGGTCATCCTGTCCTCTTGTCATCCTGTCCTCTTGCCCTCTTGTCATCCGGTCAGGGAATTCACCGCGCCGGATCTTCGTGACAAGCGTAACCGTCGCCGCGTCGGGTTCGACATCCAACTCTTCGTGGAGCACGCGGCAGCAGACTTCGTAGTGGGCCAGGGCGGCGCTCCGTTTGCCGGCGAGTGCCAACGCCCGCATCAATTGGCGATGCGCGGCCTCGCGCCACGGTTCCAGCGCTAACTGGCGTTCTGCGTACTGCTGCGCCCGCTCATGATTGCCCGTGGCTTCATGGTGGACGGCCAATGTGTGCAGCGCATCCATTGCCTGGCGCTGCAACTGTTCGCGTTTGAGCAACAGCCACTCTTCAAATGGGCGGCTGTCGGTCCAGCGTTCGCCGGCCAGCAAGGGACCGCGATAGAGCGCAGTGGCTTCTGCCAACTGGGCACAACAGGTGGGACAACCAGCCAACTCGGCGTGGGGATGGGCGCTGCACGCGGCAAGCAGTTGTTGAAAGCGCCACACATCGACCGCCACCCCGGCGCCGTCGAGCTGGATCGTTTGCCGGCTGATCTGGAGAAAGGGGGGTGTTGCCTGCTGATCAGCCAGCGCCCGGCGCAGACGGACCAGGGTTTGGCTCAAGTTGAGCCGCGCAGCCTTTTCGAGATACTCCGGCCAGAGCAGGTCGGCCAGCGTTTCGCGGTGGTGGGCGCGCGTCGTGGGCTGTGCTTGGGCCAGGCGGGTTTCGAGCGCCAGAAAGATGAGCAGCGCACGGGCCGGATTGGTAGCAAAGCGGGCCGGCTGCTGGTCGAGGGTAACCTGAAATTCTCCCAGACAGGCAATGGCAAGGCGCATGATGGGTGGTGTCCTGTGTTGACCAAAGTCTGTCCGCGGTGGGCAGGCTGTTTTATAAAGTTTGTTCAGGTGCTTAACGGTAACAGTATATCTTAGAAAGTTTGTTTGTGCAACAAGCGTAAATTCTCCACTTCCCCACTTGTTAAAGTACTGTCAAGATGGCGATATGGTTTGTCATGCTGGTGTCACGCTGATGTCACAGCTGTCTGCTACAGTAGGAACCAACACCATGTACAGCAAAGACGCTTTCCTCTATCAATCCTACTTGCTGCGGCTCTGGCGCGATAGCCCGCAATCGCCCTGGCGGGCTTCGTTACAAAGTTCGGCGACCGAGGAGTTGCAACACTTTCTCACGGCGGAGGATCTGTGGGCCTTTCTCAAGGCGCAGATGAGTGCGAAAGAAGAGAAGGAGGCATAGGAGCCGATCGCGGATACCGGTATGTGAAAGAGGATGAGTAGGAGAATGATCAATGAGGGATTCTCTAAATAATTTGCGCCGGTATCGGCCAGTCCCGATCGCGGTTTTTCTCGTCTTTGCGCTCTCTGTCCTTTTGGTTGGGGCGGAGCATGGACCAACCGCGGACCATTGCCTTGACGTAGCCGCGCCGGGGGTAGATTGGTCCGGTTGCAATTTGCGCAATGCCGATTTGCATGATGCTGATTTGCAGGGCGCCAACTTGCGCAAGGCCGATCTACGCAAAGCGAACCTGCGGGGCGTCAATCTGCGTGATGCGAATTTATATCGCGCAGATCTGACGGACGCGACCTTGTCCACTGCCGATCTGCGCGGGGCCACGCTGCGGGAGGCCACGTTGACGGGCGCGACCTTACAAAAGGCCAATCTGTGTGAAGCCAACCTACGCAAAACGATCTTGAGCAATGCCGATCTCACCGCGGCCGATTTGAGCGATGCCTATCTCAGCCGCACCAACCTGCGCGGTGCCATCCTGCAGTACGCAACCCTACGCCGCGCCGTGCTAAGCCCTGCGCTTCTGGAAGGGGCCGAGCTCCAGGGTGTCGATCTGAGCAACGCTGTTTTGCGGCGTGTCAACTTGCGCAATGCCAAGCATCTACCCGGCAATCTGGTTGGCGCGGTCTGGTACGACAGTATCTGCCCCGATGGTGTAAACAGCGATGACCATCAACAGAGTTGTGCGGGGCATTTTGGGGAGGAATAAACGGTTCTCATGATCGGTGCCGCGTTTGTCATGCTGGTGTCACATTGGTGTCATGGGTGTCTCGTATACTGGCGGTTGCCACCCCCTAGATAGAACCAATGCCATTTGAGTTGTATGGCAAAGGGCGCAATGAGCAGACACACCTATGAAGTCACTGGCACGCGCAAGCTGACCAGTTTGTATGTTATTGAATTAAGTAAATACACAAGGAGCAAGAACAATGAATGTCCTAAAAGGGTTGCAGAAGTTCCTGATCGCGATCGCACTGGTCGTGCTCTTCGCCACCTTGGCAACCGGAGCTAGTTTTGCAAAAGATAAAAAAGATGATGACGATGGCAACGTAAATGTAGCGCTCAGCGACGACACCAATCCCACCAGTTGGGCCGTGATCGCCTCCACCAATGCCGTGAAACATAAGAAGGTCACCTTTCATGTCACCAATATCAGTCTCTCGGCCACCCGGCCCCATGAGTTAGTCATCATTAAGACCGACCTCTCCCCTGACCAATTGCCCCGCTTGGCGAATGGCGCGGCGGACGAGAGTCAATTGCAGGTCATCGCCCGTACCGACCGCTTGACGCCAGGGGCCACTGCAGACCTCAAGCTCAAATTGAAGAAGGGCAATTATGTGCTCATCTGCAATATTGGTGGTCATTATGGGTTGGGAATGTATACGGGTTTTCGTGTCGGTAAAGATGATGATGACGATTAACGCTTGTCGAGCGGTGGGGTGATAGGTAAGAAATCCCACGGGGGAACTTGACAATCTTGTGGACCTGGGACGGGGATTCCTTGCCAATGGTAGGCATTGTTGAGCGCAGAGGGCAGTTCGGCATGCTCTGCCGGCAGCCAAGCCACGTTTCAACAGGAGCATAAAACAGCGCAGTTGCGGTGCAGGCACCGCAACTGCGCTGTTTTGATTTTCACCGGAGATATCCACGTGGCCTGCGTTGATAGGTGATGCCTTGTTATGGGTATTGTTCCGGTGCAGTTCCATGCTGTTCGATCACTGCTGGACTTCTCATCATCCAGCGCCACTCGGAATTGGTACACACCGTCGGTAACGAAACACCTAAATATTCCCCCGTCCGCAGCGACCGCGTGCCGGGCACCATGTAGTGGATCGCCAGGGCACGGCACTGATAGTCCGTCGTGTTGGGCTCGGTGTGGTGAAGCATCTGGCAATGGTGGATGGCAAGGACGAAATTTTCTACCACTCTATCCATGGCGGGGCAATATACGTATAATACCCCGACCCCAACTGCGCCCGCTCATGCCGATAACCAAAATCCTCCTGCGGTGAATAGGCCCGGCGTCCAGCTGGATTGGGATTTTGCGCCACAAAAAAGGTGCCCTTGTCATAGTCGATACAGCCGAAATTTTCGCGGAAATCACCGATGATGTCCGCGGCAATCTGCCAGCGTCCAAAGAGGCTGCCTGTTGGCAATTCACTGCCCGGCAACCTTATCTCATTGCCTTGGGCATCGAGCCGATAAATACAGAAATCTTTGCGGTGGGCAAAACAAGTAGTGCCGTCGGCCTCCCAGCCAATCGCAGCATAACGGTGCGCCTGATGGCGGGTCAACTCGATCCACTCCCGCCCATTGGGGTAAAAGACCGGGAAGTACTCCAGTTCCCCTTTTTCTGCGGCGTGGATCATGAGCCGCTCGTCCGGTTTGCCTGATTCGTCGAGAGCATAGCGTCCAATCCACGACCAATGGGCGTGACCAAAGGGTACCTTCCAGAGCGTCTGCCCCTGTGCATTAACCAGGTATACGCCAGGGTTTTCTTTTTCGACAAGGTAAAGCACTTGCAAGCCCGCTACATCGGGCAAAAACTTGGCCGGCTTGGAGACATCAGTGTGCCCAAATGGTTCGGCCTCCCAGAGCACCGAGCCATCGCCGCGATAACAGATACCGCCGGCGATCACCTCCATCATGCCATCGCCATCGACGTCGTCAATATCAAGATTGTGGCTGCCGCCGCGGGCCTGTTCCACCTGCCATTGTATCTGACCGGTTGCGCCATCAATGGCCGTCAGCAACAAGTCGCGATAACAGCCATCTTGCACGACGATCGACGGTAGCTGGTCCATGCCACGCAAATAGCCCACCGTAAAGACGACCCGCGGCCGTGTTCCCGGCCAGGGTGTTTCCCAAACAATCTCGCCAGTTGCGCCGTCAACCGCGGTTAACATCTCATCCGGTCCGGCCTCGCTGTAAAAATCATTGGGGAAGGGCAAGCCCGGTCCGCTGTGGTAGAGCACTTCGCTGCGTCCATCGCCGTTGATATCCCAGACCGCGACGGGGACATGGTTCATGCGTTTGTCCCAGCCACCGCTATCGGGCAGGCCGGTATCCCGTTGCCAGAGCAATTTGCCCTCAAGCGTGTAGGCGCAGACTTGGACGCGCTTCTCATGCGATTCGAGCACCACCACGCCACTGCGCCCATTGTTTTCGAGATCGCCAATCGCAAAGCGGTAGGGATAGACGTTGGGCGGCGGCGTATAGGTGAGGGGAAATTCAAAGGCCAGGTTGGTTGGTGGCGCGAAAGAATCGACGCTTACCGGCAACGATGGTCCTGACGGGGTAAGCACGCGATACTCGTAGACTGCCGGCACCGGTACCGTGTCCATCAGATCGGTTGACGTAACAATCGGTGTTTCGGGCCTAATGCTTTGCCACGGCAGGCCAGCCAACCGGCGTTGGACGACAAAGGGTTCGTCTATCGCATCTGTGCCAAGCAGCCGCCAGGAGAGGTAGATCTGGTTGTTACCGCGGGGAAGGGCGGTGAGAAAACGTTCAATTGGTTGAGTCATAAACCATTGTCCAGACGGTAACTGCTAACTTTTCAAGGTTATTTCTCTTCGTGTCTCAAGGCGCGGCACCGATCTGCCAGTTGCGAATCGCGTCAATCGGGTAGAGCAGCATGAGGATATTGAGCAGCAGGCTATCCCGGATCCAGAGCGTGAGCGTCACCTCCGTGAGCACAAAGAGCGCCAGCGTGCGCCAGAAGCCGAGCCGCCGCGCTAAGAAGACGCCCACGCCACAGAGCAGAATATCGCTCATTGAGTTAACAATTGTATCGCCATCGTAGCCCAATGCCAATGTCGCTTCGCGGTAGCGCTGGATCACTGCCTCGGTGTTTTCGCCCACTTCCCACGCCGCTTCGACCAGGATCGTCAGCCAGAGTTGCCAGCCGAAAGGCAAGCGCGGCAGCAGCCAACTGGCGACCCAAAAGAAGATGAAGCCATGCAAAATGTGCGTAAAGCTGTAGGGGTCAAAGAGATGTTGCGAGTTGTCCGCACTCCAGATGTCGCCCGCCCAGAGGTCAACGCGGCCACATTGGCAAATCCACAGCCGACCCTGCTGATCAAGCAGAAATGCCGCCACTGCACAAGTCAGCAAAATCGCTATCCACGGCCAGAACCCTTTGATTTTATTATTCATCTTTGCACTCGGGGATCAGCACTTGAAAATTAACAATTAACCGTTGATGATTGACGATTCCTTAGCCCTTCAAGCCGCTCAACACAATGCCCTCGACAAAGTGGCGTTGGGCAAAAAAGAAGAAGAGCAAGATTACCGGCACAATCATCGCCGTGGACGCGGCCATGAACAGATCCCAGCGCGTGTTCATGACGCTGCGAAAGGTGGCCAGCCCCAGCGCAACCGTAAAATTGTCGTCGGAGCGCAAATAGAGCAGCGGGGCCAGAAAGTCGTTCCAGGTGTTGAGAACGGTGAAGACTGCCACGGTGACCAGCGCCGGTTTCGTTTTGTGCTCCTCTGTACTTCCTCCTGATTGAGAAGAATACGATACAACTTGCCGCGGACGCAGAGCGTCCATGTGAGCATTCCACGCAGAGCGTGGAACGAGAATTACCCGGCTGTGCGGTTAAACCAGACGGTCATTTCGCCGATGCCGCGATGGGCCCAGGCGTAGTAGGGGATCAGGGTGATGTTGCCGCCCTCTTGCTGCGCCTGGATCACGGTGACGTCATTCAGCAGGTCGGGACGGTTGATTGCGGTCAGCACGGCGTCATCGGTCAACGGTGTTGCCAAAACGGACCCACCGTTGTCAATCGCTTCGGCGCAATAGACCAATGGCCCCCGTTCAAGCGCGACCTTGTCGTCATTCTCGCGCACGTTGACATGGCTCATGACCCGCTTGATCTCCATTGGCAGTGTTAATTCGACCACGTCACCGGGGTGCCAGGTGCGCGTGAGATGGGCATAGCCCTGGTCAACTGTGAAAGCAATTGAATCGCCATTCACGGTAATGAGTGCCCGTTCAGTCGGCATCGAAAAGTAGTAGTAAAGGCCACTCGGCACTGGTGCACTTTGTGCCCAACCGGGAATGCGCAGACAAAGCGTGAAGTCCGCTCGTTGTGCGGGCTCTACCTGCAAACGAATTTTGCCGTCCCACGGGTAATTCGTCTGCTGGGTCACCTGCACCGCGGTCTCCTGCACGGTTACAGTAGTTTGGCTAGCGATAAAGAGATTAACATAGAGCACAGCGTCTGTCTGCGCATAGATGTAGCCACCCAGCGAGGGAAAGACGCGCACCACATTCGTCGGGCAGCAGGAGCAGTTGAACCAGCCCAGCCGTTCGCGTGAGTTGTCACGGTTGAAGCGGCTTTCACCGTCAAATTCGAGCGGATTGACATAGAAAAACTTATCGCCCCGAAAGTCCACGCCCGGCAAAAAGCCATTGTAGAGGGAGCGTTCGAGCACATCGATATATTTGCCGTCGCCGTGTAGTTGGAACATGCGTTGGTTCCAAAAGACGTTGGCAATCGCCGCACAGGTCTCGTTGTAGGCGGTAGCGTTGGGCAGTTCGTAGTTGTCGCCAAAAGCTTCGCCGTGGTGGCGCGCACCGAGGCCACCGGTGATGTAGAGCTTTTTGCCGACCACATTCTCCCAGATGCGGTCAATCGCGTCGATATAGCTCTGCTCCCCGGTCAATGCCGCCACATCGGCCATACCGCTATACATGTAGAGCGCGCGCACCGCGTGGCCGACTGCCTCATCCTGCTCCGTCACCGGCCGGTGATCCTGCATATACCCCGGATTATCAAAGTTGATTTGCGCCGGACGATGCTCGTGGTGGCCCCGTTCGTCGAGGAAAAACTTGGCCAGCCGCAGATAGCGTTCCTCGCCGGTGACGCCATAGAGTTTGACCAGCCCAATCTCAATCTCTTGATGGCCGGGCACATCATGTTTTTTATCGGGGCCAAAGACGCTGTCAACCAGGTCGGCATTCTTCAGTGCCACATCGAGGAGCGAACGTTTACCAGTGGCAAGATAGTGCGCCACCGCGGCTTCGTAGAGATGGCCGACGTTGTAGAGTTCATGGTTCACCCGTAACTGCGACCAACGGGTCCGCCCTTCGCGGTCGTCGTGGAGCTTCTCTGGTGTGCCGTTGCGTTCGGCAATTGTGCGCGCGGTGTAGAGATAGCCGTCGGCTTCCTGCGCGGCGGCGATGCGTTCGATTAAATTATCGAGATAGGCGTCGAGTTCGGGATCGGGATGGACTTGCAGGGAATAGGCCGCACCCTCAATGATCTTGAAGACATCCGAGTCATTGAAGAAAATCCCCACGTGGTCACCGGCCAGGCGACCGGCGGCTTTATCAAAGTTGGTGATGCGGTCGGTCTCTTCGCTTTTTTGGAAATCATAGCCAATCGTCACCGTGCGGTTGGTCTCAATGCGCGGCGACCAAAAAGAATCATCAATGGTGACATTGGTAAAGGAGATGGCGTGGTATTGGTAGCGAACGGCTTCGCTCATGGTCGTTTCCATTCCAAGTTGCTTTCACAGGACTTATGCAGAACGCTGGTTGCGTGGCCCGCTTTGGGGCGTATCGAAACTGAGGGCTGCGTAACGCCTATTCACTTACGATTCTAGCTATCGTAGGGTTTTGAGCAGTCGGCGTACGCCAGGGGCTAAAGACCCCTGGCTACGTAACGACGCCCGGTAAACCGGGCTTAACGTGCCGGGAAA
>ERZ795053.5547-NODE-5547-length-12967-cov-6.261540_pt1 | contig 12967 bp, 8 predicted proteins | sample MGYA00375137_ERZ795053 | MGnify/ENA primary metagenome ERZ795053 (study PRJEB30182, sample SAMN05720284) | activated sludge metagenome | isolation source: Anaerobic digester | place: Hong Kong | collected 2014-12-17 ... | reverse complement strand
TAGCGTGTACCTTCTCGTCAGCTATATGATGTAATTTAAGAACATACTTTGTTCCAACGGTAATCTTTCTTGGGAACTTGTTTCCTGTCCTTCCGTCATAGAGATCTTCTTTCTCAGCCATATCAACATTTGCTTTCTTCAATTCTTTCTTCAACCACTCTAGATTTTCTCCTTCAAAGATAGGGAATGCTAATTTCTCATTCAATATCTTTGCGTACTTACCGAAGTGAACTTCTTCCGCTTGTCCCATGTTCATTCTCTTTAGAAATGTTGGAGTTAGAACAATATCAACTGGTTCTCCATCTTCAGTAAATGGCATATCTTCAATTGGTCTAATTGCAGCAATTGTGTTTTTATCTCCATGTCTTCCTGCAATCTTGTCACCAAAGTCGATCTTCTTTGTATTTGCGACCCAGACTTTTACCTCATGTAAAACCCCTGGTCTTAATTTGTCCCCCTTATCTGCAGACAATACCTGACTTCTAATAACAATTCCTTCTTCCCCATGAGGAATTCTCAAGGAGTTATCTCTCACATCACTAGCAGATTCACCAAAGATTGCTCTAAGAAGCCTCTCCTCAGCAGTGAGTTCTTTCTCTCCCCTAGGAGCAACAACTCCGACGAGAATGTCGCCGGACTTAACCTTAACTCCGTCTCTTATTATTCCTCTGTCATCTAATTTTCTAAGAATTCTTTCATTAACATGTGGAATATCTGCGGTTATTATCTCTGGTCCTAATTCTGTATCTCTAACAGATACCGTGTATTCTCTAATATGTATAGATGTCAAAAGATCTTTTCTAACTATTCTTTCAGAGATGATAACTGAGTCCTCGTAATTATATCCTTCGTAGAACATGAGTGCTGCTTTAAGGTTTATACCTATCGCAAGCTCTCCATTTTCCATTGTAGGACCATCTACAAGTGTATCTCCTTTTTTAAATTTGTCTCCTATATTAACGATAGGAACTTGAGAAAAGCTTGTATTATCATTACTCCTATAGAAGGTTATAAGGTCATAATCTTTTAACCCCGCCTTCTTATATTTAACAGATAGTTTCTTGGCATCTACATAGAGAACTTCTCCGTCATCTTCTGCAAACACACCCCATGAAGCCTGTCTCCCGACGACTTCTTCCATTCCTGTTCCAACAACTGGAGCCTGTTGCTTTACCAAAGGAACTGCCTGCCTCTGCATGTTTGATCCTGTCAAAGCACGCATAGCATCGTTGTGAGAAACAAAAGGAATTAGTGCCATACCAAGACCTGCCTGTTGGCCAGCTAAAACATCTACAAATTTAACAATGTCTACATTCTCTATCATGAAGTCTCCTCCGTGCCTAACAGGAACAAGAGAATCCATAATGTTGTTGTCCTCGTCTGTGGTAATAGTTGCTGTAGAGATGTAGTGTTTTTCCTCATCCATAGCATCTAGATACTCTATATCCTCCGTTATGAATGGTTTTACTTTGACTTTCTTTAGACCTTTTATCTTTGTAATTTTTTCTGCTAATTTCTCATCTACTTTTTCTCCCTTCTTTGCGATTAATTTCTTTCCGTCTTTTACCGTTTCATCGACGATTCTGTGCATCAAGTTTGCCTTGTTGTTATTAACCTCGTTTTCAACTCTTCTGTATGGAGCTTCTAAGAAACCAAATTCATTAATCCTTGCTAACATTGCAAGTTGAACAACAACACCAATATTAGAACTCTCCGGACTTGTTACTGGGTCAAACTTGGAGTAGTGAGAGTTGTGAACCTCACGGATTGAGAATGTTGCTCTCTGCTTTGCTATTCCTCCTGGTCCTCCTGCCGTAACCTTTCTCTTATTCTCCATCTCAGACAATATGTTTGTCTGATCCATGAAGCTAGAAAGTGCGTTAGAACCGAAGAAGGACTGGATAGAAGCGGAGATTGGCTTTGTACTTATAAGCATAGAAGGTGTAACCTTTGCATCTTGTCCGTACAAACTCATCTTGTCTCTAATGTTTTTCTCAAGTCTCCCTATTCCGTTATTAAGTTGTCGCTCTAAAATTTCTCCAACACTCCTGATTCTTCTGTTACTTAAATGATCGATGTCGTCAGGCTCAACCTCCCCATTATTCATCTGGATTAATCTCTTTACTATCAAGGTGATGTCAGAAGGATAGAGCCTTACTTGATCAGGATCGTTAATATTATAATCAGTACCGAGTTTTCTGTTTAATTGGTATCTACCAATTCTTCCCAAGTCAAACTTTCTAGAATTAAAGAAGTTACTCTTTATATATCTCTCTGCACTTTCTAACGTAACAGACTCATCTGGCCTAAGCTTGTTGTAAATACTAATGATTGCTTCTTCTTTATTATTAGTAAAATCTCTGGCAAGGGTAGCTTCTATATATTTGTTCTCTTCGTTTGTATCTACATCCTTGAATAATTTTCTAATGTCTTCGTCACTCTCCCAACCAAAAACTCTTAGAAGTTCTGTTATCAAAACCTTAGGCCTCTTGGGCAAAATTCTCATAGAGATGACACCATGTTTGTTTGTATCAATCTCGTACCAAGGACCTTTTCCTGGCATAAGTCTTACTTTGTATAGGGTTCGAAGAGGGAGTTTATCAGAAACCTCATATAGAACCCCCTCAGATCTAACAATCTGGTGGGTTACAACTCTTCTTACTCCATTGAAGATAAAGACCCCATCATTTGTCATTATTGGAACATCTGTGACGAAAATCTCCTGTTCTTTTATTTCTCCAGTTCTATTATTAAGAAGCTGAACTTTAGCATAAACGGGGACCTCATAAGAGAGTCCCTTTGTTATTGCTTCCTCTATACTTCTATAGGGGTCGCCATACTTGAAATCTTTGAATTCCAAGGTCCACATTCTTTCCATCGTATCCTTAACAGGATTGATTTCAGAAAATAGCCTTTGGAACCCATTCTCCAGGAAATCTGTAAATGAAGCCTGTTGTGCTTCTATTAGATTAGGGAATTCTACGTCCCCAGAATAACCTAATCCCAGATTTATTCTTCCGGATCTATTGCGCTTGGGTTTTACCATAGGATATGTTTTTAGTAATATTATAAGGTATTACAAATAGGGGCCGTACAAACTCCCAACTCAGGAATCAGATTATACCGCCCTTAAAGGCAAAATTAAAGACTCGAAGGATATTATCACATTTATATATAATAGTCAAAGCTTTTTGTTGTGTTTTAGAGCTTTATATGAAGTGTATCCTTTTTAGTTCTTTTTTGATAGATTTATTATATACTTTAAGGTTAGCTTTGTAAAAACACCTTTAATATCATATTATATACCATAAAATGCCCAGAAAAAAGAAGAAAAAAGCAATAACAATCGAGAGTAGTGAAACAAAGATTTTGTTTGGTTTAATACTATTTATACTAGGTCTAATAGTCCTAATATCCCCATTCATGCAAGATAATTCCCCACTGTTTGACCAGATAACCCTAGCACTTGGATACGCTTCTCTTGCTTGGGGAATACTAATAATATATCTCTCATTAGCACTCTTAACCAAGAAAAAGAAATTCTTTTCAGTTAAACAAACCATTGGGTTATTGTTTTTTTCTATCTGTTTAAACATACTCCTTTCCTTCTGGTTAATAGAAGAGCAACTCAATGACACAGAGGCTTTAAGAGGAGCAGGAGGACAACTCGGGAAAACACTTCACCTATCCTTAAATGGATTCGTTGGCAGCTTCATAGAGATAATAGTCATCTTAATAGTTCTAATAGTTTCATTCTCCTTAATAACTGCAACCCCTCTACAACAGATTTTTGAATTCCTAGAAGACTCAGTCCCAGAAGGGGAGAAAAAAGAAAGAACTGGCTTAAAAGGCTTCCTTAAAAAGCTTAGTTCGCCAGGATTGCCTGACGACGTAAAGATAGAGAATGGAGAGGAAGAAAAGGACGACATAAAGGTGGAAAGTGAGGAGGAAGTTCAGCGAAGATTAGATAAAATCCTTACAGAAGACGAAAGTACAGAAGAAGAGAAGCAGATGGACGAAGATACCGGAGTAGAGGGAGGTTTTGTAAAGGAGGTATCTGTCCCCAAAGATACCGAAGATGAGGAACCTGAAAGACCCAAATTCTCAAATTGGCAATTCCCAGAAGTCGAAATTCTTCAAAAACCTGAAATAAAGGAACAAGATAAAGAAGTCTACAAAGACAAGGCTAAAGTAATAGAGGCGACCCTAAAAAACTTCGGTATAGATGCCAAAGTCGTTGCAGTTGCAATTGGCCCCACGGTATTAAGATTTTCCCTAAGTATAAGCGTTGGCGTAAAAGTATCTAGGATTAAGAACCTTAGTAACGACCTTGCCCTAGCCTTAGCTTCTCAAAGCTCTTCTGTAAGAATTGAAGCTCCTATCCCTGGGACTTCTTATGTGGGAATAGAGATTCCAAATCCAACTCCGAACTATGTATATGCAAGAGAAATGATAAAGAGACTCAGAAAGGAGAAAGATAAATACGAACTCCCCCTAATATTGGGGAAGGATATTACAGCGAAGACACAAATTAAAGATTTGGCAAAAATCCCACACCTACTCGTAGCAGGTGCAACAGGAACAGGAAAATCTGTTGCCATAAACTCCCTACTAACAGGACTCCTAATGACAAAAAGTCCAGACGAAGTAAAGTTCATCTTAGTAGACCCTAAAATGGGTGTTGAGATGGCCATATATAATGGTATCCCTCATCTTCTTAACCCAGTAATAACAGACTCTGAGGCTGTCATAAATGCCCTGCAGTGGACAATAGATGAAATGATGAGAAGATATAGACAACTCAAGCAGCTTAGGGTTAAAAAGCTCACAGAATACAACAAGAAGGTTGGTTATCTCGCGATGCCTTACATAATAGTAGTAATAGATGAGATGGCAGATTTGATGCTTACCTCTGGTGTAGAAGTAGAAACTAAGATCCAGAGACTAGCCCAGATGGGGAGAGCTGTGGGAATACACTTAATCCTTGCAACACAGAAACCTACAGTCAATGTAATAACAGGGCTCATTAAGTCCAACATCCCAGGAAGAATGGCCTTTGCAGTATCTACAAATATGGACTCAAGAGTTATATTAGACGAATCTGGAGCAGAAACACTCTTAGGGAATGGTGATATGCTATATAAGGACCAAACAACACCCAAAGCCCTAAGAATCCAAGGGACTAATACAACTACAGAGGACTCTGAAGCCGTAATAGCCTCTATAAAAGAGCAGTTGGCAGAAGAAGAGCCTTCCTACTCCAATGATCTAACAGAAGCCATTGAGAAAGGGCCACAAGATGATATAGGTGGAGGACCAAAAGAAAGAGATCCCGAATTTGAGAAAGCACTCGCCATTGTAATCTCAACCCAGAAGGCATCAGCTTCCTTCCTCCAAAGAAAGATGCGAATAGGTTATAACAAAGCTGCGAGAATAATAGACCAACTACAACAAGCAGGGGCCATAGGTCCTCAAGATGGCTCCAAACCAAGAAAAGTTCTAATAACATCACCAGACCAAATCTCCGACAAACTCAAGGAGGATGACTCAGAAGCCTCAGAGTAGTAGAATAAGAGGATGATTACCGCAGGAGAAGTCTTAAAAAACAAGAGAGAATTACTTAAAAAAAGCCTAGAAAGAGTTTCTGCAGACACTAAAATCCAGAAACGCTTCCTCGGATATATTGAAGAAAACAAATTTGAATACTTCGATTCGGAGGTCTTCCTAACAGGCTTTATTAAAATATATGCAAACTACCTAGACCTAGACACAGATAAAGTCCTTGCACTATACAGAAGGAGCAACCCTAATAAAACACCGAGAGAGAATACCAACAAAAAGGAAGACCTTAAACCTTCAAAAAAACTCAAAAAAAAAGCGACACTAGAGCCAAAACTATTAATAACAATCCTACTTGGAATATTCTTACTAACAATCTTTGCCTACATTGGGTTCCAAATATACAAATTCCAGAGACCCCCATCTCTAGAAATAATCTCCCCAGTTCCTGACAGCATAATCCAGACTGAGAAAATTTCAGTTGAAGGACAAACAGATTCAGAGAGCATTATTGAAGTAAATGGTACAGCTGTAGAAACAAATGAACAGGGAGAATTCACCTATGAGGTAACACTAAAAGAAGGACTTAATACAATAACCATAAAAGCCAGAAAAAATAATGCTTTAGAAAAGATAGAAACTATTAATGTGACCTACACCATAGATACACAGGCAGAAGAAGAAAAACAAGAAGAAGTAACAGAAAACACCATCAGGCTAGAAGTCTTTGATTCTCCAGCCTGGGTAAGATTAGACATAGATGGAGAAAACAAGATCTCACAAGTTTTGGAACCTACAAAAGAAGAATTTGTTATTAAAGAAACCCTCTACATCATTACAGGGAGAATAAAAAACACAAGACTATACTTTAATGACAATCCACTTGAGTGGCAAACAAACCAGACAACTGGAATCGCAGAACTAACCTGTCAAGTAGAAGAAGGAGAACTCTCCTGCCAATAAAATGCTGTTTTGCTAGGAAATGGTATAATACTGCCATCTATGACTTCTTCTAATAATCAGATCGAAGAGATAAAAAACAGGCTAGACATTGTCAATGTTGTTGGCAGATATGTCAACTTAAAACAAACAGGGAAGAACTATGTTGGTCTCTGTCCCTTCCATAACGAAAAAACTCCATCATTTGTTGTAAGCCCCGACATTCAAAGATATAAATGTTTCGGTTGTTTAGAATCTGGAGATATCTTTAATTTTCTACAAAAGATAGAGAATATAGACTTCCCAGAGGCTCTGGAAAAACTAGCAAAAGAGGCTGGAGTAGAGCTAAAAAGGCAAGAAGGATTTTCAAAATACAAGATACTAGAAGAAATCAATTACAAAGCTACTCGCTACTACTATAACCAATTAAAAAAAGATAAGATAGCCATGGATTATCTTGAGCAAAGAGGCTTTAGCAAAGAATCCATTAAAAACTTTGGAATAGGATACGCCCCAAGGAAACCAGAACTTAGAAAATACCTACTTAGAACTAAAAATTATTCTCAAAGGCAATTATTAGATTCCGGCCTCTTTACACTAAAAGACAAGGTTGTAAAAGAGAAATTCTATGACCGGATAATGTTCCCAATCAGGTCCACAAGAGGAAAAGTCCTTGGCTTCACAGGAAGGGTCCTTCCAGGAAACGACTGGGGACCTAAATATATGAACTCCCCAGACACGCCAATATTCCACAAAAGGGAAAACCTCTTTGGACAGTATGAATCCCGCCAAGAAATAAGGAAAAAGGACCTTGCAATACTATGTGAGGGATCCACAGATGTAGTAAGTGCACACCAACATGGAATAAAAAATATCGTAGCTCCTCTGGGAACAGGATTAACAAAGGAACAGCTGGAGAAACTCTCTAAAACAACAAAAAACGTTCTCTTCTTCTTTGATAGTGACAAGGCTGGTCAGGATGCATTAATAAGAGGATTCAAAATCGCCTCAGAACTTGGGCTTGTACCCTATGCAGCAAGTCCTAAACCCTACAAAGACATCGATGAACTTCTCCAAAAGGAAACAAAGCTTATGAAAAGGCATATAACTAACAAAGCAGAGGCGTTTCCCTTTATACTATCCACTTATTTAGAGAATAAGAACCTTAATAGGCTTGAGGACATTAATGAGGTGAAAAACTTTATAGGCTACTTGATTTCTTCGGTAAGCGATAAAACCCTATTAAACCTTTATAAACGGAAGAGTGAAAACCTTACTAAACTGGCCCTCTTTGAGGAGGGGCTCGAAAACCCTTATAAATACAACGAAAAAGGACCCTCCTCCCAATTCCATATGAAAGTGGCCGATAATAAAGTCTATAGGGGATACTTGCAGCTACTCCTCCTGTTAGATGAAATTACAGAGGAATTTCTTGTTGATAAAAAGTATATACTACCCCCCATGCTTCAACAACTCTATATAGAAATTCTTGAAAATTACAAAAAGGGGAAAGAAGAGCTATATTCCACCCTACATGAAACAGATGGACTTACCGAGACCTTTGAAGACATCATCTTCGACCTAACAACTATCCCCGAGCAAGAGAAAGAGATAAAGGAGGAATTAAAGAAACTCACAAAAAGAATCTACTCCCTTTACCTAAAAGAACAGCAAAAGATCCTAAGCCAAAAGATTGCTATTGCCGAAGAAAGAAGAGAAACAAAAGAGGCAGAGAAATACCTCAAAGAACTTGCAAAAATAAATAAACTTTTACAAGAGAACAAAGATGCCTGATATATCAGACTATGACAAACTAAACTACGACTACTCCCAATACTGGCAAGAGAGACTTTATGAGAACCTTGCGGAGAAAAACCTCCTAAACAAGATATTTCAGAACCAGAGAGGTAAATGGTTTTTAGACATAGGAGGCTCCTATGGAAGAATTGCTTCAACCTATTACGACTCTTACAAAAACCCAGTTATCCTAGACTATTCACTTAACACACTAATTAAAAACAAAGATATTATTAAAAGCAGATATCCTAGAATAATCCTAATAGCTGCCAACGCCTACAAAATGCCTTTTAAGGAAAGTTCCTTCGATGGAGGCCTAATGGTCCGGGTTTTACACCATATAGAGAAACCAGAGGAATACTTTAAAGAGGCGAAACGAGTCTTTAAAAAAGATGCCACATATATTCAAGAATTTGCAAATAAAGTGCATATTAAAGCCAAGATAAAAGCCTTACTCAGAAAAGATTTTGAGTTCTTTTCAGAAGAACCTTATGAGCAACCAATTGGAAAGAACCTGGAAGGATCCAAGAAAGAAGAAGGAGGAATATTTCTTAACTATCATCCCTCCAACATAAAATCCCTATTAGAAAAGAACATGTTTACTGTCAAGAAAAAGTTCGGTTGTTCTTTCTTAAGATCTCAAGTTATTAAAAAACTTTTAGGAACTGACCTTATGGTTTTTATTGAAAAAGTTCTACAGGAGACTCTCTCTTGGACCAATATTCCTCCGAGTATATTCTTTGAGACAACTCTACAGAAAAAATCCCTAGAAAAAGAGGCAAAAGAGGATTCTAAGTTAAAAGACATTCTTGCCTGCCCTTCTTGCAAAGGAGATCTAACTTTCGAAGGGGAAGATTATGCAAAATGTAAGAAGTGTAATCTGGAATTTTCTAAGAAAAATGATATCTGGGATTTTAGAATAGAATAATGAAGAAATCCCTCGGACAAAACTTTTTCGTTAACAAAAATCTCTCTGAACAGATTGTAGATATAGTGTTGGGTGAAAACCCTGATGTAATAGTCGAAATAGGTCCTGGGCGAGGGGCTTTTACACAATTCTTTGCCAAAGAAAATATCCAACTCTTTGCAATTGAAAAAGATGATAACCTCTCCCTAGAACTAGAAGATCTCTATCCTTCAGGAACTATTAAGAATATGAATTTTTTAGATTGGGACTTCTCCGATCTAAAACCTTTTGAAGGGGAAAAGGTTACATTCTTCGGATCTCTACCCTACAATGTAAGTAAAAAGATTATTAGAAAGATAATAACTTCAGAATTCTTCAATTCCCCAGCCTTTTTTATAATACAAAAGGAAGTAGCAGAAAAATACTGTTCTGGGGAACCAAACAACAATTTTCTTTCCCTAAGTACTGCTTTGTATGCAGATACGAAGAAGTTGTTTAATATTTCTCCTGAGTCTTTTAAACCGAAACCTAATGTAAATAGTACATTCATACAATTTACACCTAAGATCGTTCCTTTAGAGGACACTAAGACCTTCGAAAGGTTTCTGCACAATGCTTTTAGACAACCTCGAAAGACATTAAAGAATAATCTTGGGAATAGTTATTCCTTTACTGAGAAAGATATAGCACCACTACTCCTAGAGAGACCTCAGCATCTCTCCCTAGAGCAATACCTTCATCTTTTCAATAATGTGGTGTAGCTTTTGATATAATGAAAAGATGAAAAGGGAAAAGAGCAAGAAAGAACCCCAAGAGGAATCCAAACAGTTGGACTTAGGTATTAAAGAACCTTTTAAAAACAGATTTTTCAAGATAAAGAGATCCATAGACTTCGCAGTTTTGAGATTTGAAGTTAGAAAATTCCTAAAGGACCCTCTCGTTTGGGCAACACTTGTAATAGGGCTTGTTCTAATAGGTCAACAGGTATCCCTCATACTAGAAAATCTCTCAAATCTACCAGTATATGTCCCAATATTCAGGTATTTCTTATCTGCGGAGGAGAAACTTACACAAAAAGATTACATATTTATATTCCCTCTAATTTCCATAATAACACTCTTGCTTTCTATGCTTTTTACTTCTAGATATTATAATAACGAAAAGAAGCTAACTAGACTTCTTCTTTTTTCTTCTTTATTATCTAGTATTTCGCAGAGTCTTATTTTAATTGATTTAATAAACCTTTTTTAATATGGACTTTTCTTCAACAACGGTTCTTCTAACAGGATTATTTAACAGAGTCCCTGGATTTATACAAAATACTGCATATGCAAAATATGTAGAATATTGGCCAATATTTTTAATAGGTTTCCTTACAGCCCTCCTTATAACTCCAATATTGGGTCATATCGCTTTAAAATTTAATATCACCTATGTTCCAAAGAAAGGGAGAGGTGAAAGAGAGTTTGACAACCCTCTAAAAGCCCTTCATGAAGGCATAACTCCGTCTTTAGGAGGATTAGCAATAACATTACCAGTATTCATTGCGATACTGGTGTTCTTTAAAATAGATAGCTTTACATTACCTATTCTAATATCTCTCTTCATCCTTATGGTGGGTGCAACCTTAGACGACATCTTAAATCTTCCTGCTAAAGTTCAACTTCTCTACCAGATTGTTGCTGCAGGAATAATTGCTTTTTCAATCCTAAATATAGCTTCCATTCCCTTCTTTAATTTAGATTTAAGTTCTCTAACATACAATTTCTCAATCTTTGGAATAGAACAATCTCTCGTACTTCCAGGAGACATATTTCTTTTCTTCTGGATCCTTGTCTGTATAAATGCCGTTAAGTGGACAGCGGGTTCTCCTGGAATAATTGAAGCTAATTCGTTTATAATATTTTCCCTTATCTTCGTTATCGCAATGAGAGACATGTCGATTTTCTCTTCTACATTAAGTATTCTGATTGCTGGGGGATTACTAGCGTTTTTAATATTTGCATTTCCACCACAGAAGATAATGACTGGCTCAGCAGGAAAATCTGTTTACGGTTTCCTTATTTGTATCCTAGCCCTCGTTGCAGACGCAAAGATTTCAACAACTGTAATGCTATTAATTTTACCTTTAATGGACTTTATTTATGTAATAGTGAAGAGGCTTCTGACATACAAACCGAAGAGTATAGGGGACTTGATGAAATTAAGTGGTCCAGATCATCTACATCACCAGTTAATGAATCTAAACTTCTCCAGATCCCAACTTGTACTAATAGAGATGTCAGCGACTCTCTTTCTTGGTTCTTTCGCCATCTTAACAACTGGAGCCATTAGATACTTTACGCTCACAATCAGCCTCGCCTTTGGGATAGCCTTTATTGTTTACATAAACATAAGGGCCTCTAAAAAGAAAAAGGAACAAGAAAAGAAAGAAAGCCCTGAATCTAAGTATTCCTATTAGCATAAAACCATATTCCCTAGAATTACAGAAACCCAAAAGACTGACACTATAGGTCCTGGAAGCACAACTGTTTAAAACATATAATTAAGAGCTATGAAAAAGAATAAAACTGCCTTAATAACGATTTTTCTGATACTTGGTATCTCCATTTTGCTCTATTTCATTCCAATTAATCAATTAATAGGAAAACTGCCTTTTATCAATCGTTTTTACAACAATACAACCTTAGAAATTACTACGAAAGCTGGAGTCGCTAGAGTCTGGATAAATGGAAAAGATTATGGGGAGACCCCAACAAATATTGAAGACCTTCCAGAAGGTTCTTACCTTGTAGAGCTGCAGAAAGTAGTCGAAAAGGAAGCTTTCTACAAAAAGCACTCATTTCAGATTGAGCTAACAAGAAATACTTCTGCTAGAATAGATCTAGAGATAGGACCAGAGGACCTACTACACGGAACAATCCTATATTACACACCTATCAGGACAACCTCAGATGAGGGATTCTTAACCGTAATAAGTAACGTTGACGATTCCAAGGTATTTTTGGATGGGGAGTTTTTAAAAGTTAGTCCAATAACAAATCTCGGATTAAGAGAAAGTCAGTATGAAATTAAGATCTTAGCCCCTGGACATGAGGAAGTAGCTGTTCCAGTGTTACTGCGAAACAATTATGTTCTCAATCTTAAAGCCTTCCATTTTCCAATACCGGTAGAGTTTGAATCTATTGATACAGAAGCGACAGAGGAAGAAGGTTCTGAGGAAGATACCACTAAGGAAGTTGTTGATAAAAAAGATGTAAATGAATAACAAATATACAAAATGAGTAATTTGCGGTTAAACAAAATAAAGCCACAGACACCTATAGCCATAATAGTTCATGGGGGAAATAGAGTGGGTTATCTAACAGCAAAAACTCTTATAGAACAAGGATGTTATGTTGTTATAATAGATAAGTTTAATAGTGAGACACGAAGATACCTTTCGGAACTTAAGAAATCTGAGCTCTTTGATTTTTTTGACTTTAAGGGTTTTAATTCACTCTTTAAAAATGTAAAGAGGTTTGACTACCTCTTCTATTTCCTAAATGAAAAATTAGACAAAAAAGAATTTGACAGTAAAGAGTTCCTAAATGAAACAAAAATCCTAGAGGAGACACTTACTAATACAAGAAAGAATAATGGTAAGTTCTCCCTCATTACTTCTCTTTCGCTAAACAGGGAATTGGCTAACAGGGTAAACAATGAAAAGTTGTCTACTCCCTCTCCTTACTCTGCAATGGAACTTCAGAGATATTGTGAGACACT
>ERZ795053.5546-NODE-5546-length-12969-cov-11.216896_pt1 | contig 12969 bp, 10 predicted proteins | sample MGYA00375137_ERZ795053 | MGnify/ENA primary metagenome ERZ795053 (study PRJEB30182, sample SAMN05720284) | activated sludge metagenome | isolation source: Anaerobic digester | place: Hong Kong | collected 2014-12-17 ... | reverse complement strand
CGCAGCAGCCCGTCCCGATGGAGATTTAGGAGAGTTTTATGTCAGACAGACAATACTTTGAAGGGATTGGTCGTCGTAAACGCGCTTCCGCACGCGTGCGCATTTACCCCGGCGCCGACAGCACGGGTGATTTTGTGGTGAATGACAAGGACGTCAAGGAATACTTCCCGCGCTTTGGCGATCACGAAATCCTCACCGGGCCCCTGGCTGATACTGACCTGTTGGGCAAGATGGACGTCACCGTCCACATCGAGGGTGGCGGCATTACCGGGCAGACGAGCGCCGTGCGCCTCGGTTTGGCGCGTGCGCTGGTAAAGTACGACGAGAACCTGCGCGGCGTTTTGCGCTCTGGCGGCCATCTGACCCGCGATGCGCGCATCAAGGAACGCAAGAAGCCAGGTCTGAAGCGTGCCCGTAAGGCCCCGACCTACACCAAACGTTAGACCGTCAGCAGTTGGCGATGGGCTGCTAGTTGGCAGCTTGTGGTGAACTGCCTGTTTAACCATTTAGTAACCATTTAGGCGAGTCCTGGAACTCGCCTTTTTGCTTTGGCCGTGGCTGGAAGGGAAGGTGGATTGATGGGTATAACTGTTGTGGGACTGGGGCCGGGCGACGGCCGTTTCCTGACTCGTGAAGCGTGGCAGGTGCTGGCCGAAGCCGGCACAGTCTACTTACGCACCAAACGCCACCCGGCAGTAGCCGACCTGCCGGGCAGTGTGACCCTGGTAAGCTTTGACGCCATTTACGAAACGGCCGTTAACTTCGAGTCTGTGTACGCCCAAATTGTGGCCGAACTGCTGCGCCTGGCAGAAGCCGGCCCGGTCGTCTATGCTGTGCCCGGTCATCCCCACGTGGGCGAATCCACAGTGACCGCGCTGGAAACGGCCGCCCAGGCGGCTGGCGTGCCGGTGCGCATTGTGCCCGGCCTGAGTTTTGTCGAGCCGATGTTAACGGCCGTTGGCTACGACGGCCTGGACGGCTTGCAGTTGTTCGACGCCGTCGAAATGCTGGCCTTCCACTACCCGCCCCTGAACCCCGACGTGCCGCTGCTGCTGGGGCAGGTTTACAGCCGCCTGGTCGCCAGCGATTTGAAGCTGGTGCTGACGGCCGTGTACCCTGAAGAACACCCCGTCCACCTCATCCACGCTGCCGGCCTCGCCGGGCAATCCGTAGAGCAGGTTCCCCTCTACGCCATCGACCACAGCGAACAAATCAGCCACCTGACCAGCCTCTACGTGCCTGCGCTGCCATACAAGGCCTCGCTGCCCGCCCTGGCCGAGACCGTGGCCGTGCTGCGCAGCCCGGATGGCTGCCCCTGGGATCGTGAACAGACGCCGCAAAGCATGCGCGCTGACTTCCTCGAAGAAGCCGGCGAAGTCCTGGAGGCGTTAGACACGTATGACGACGAGGGCCTGCAAGAAGAGCTGGGCGATATGTTCTATCACCTGGTTATGCAGACACAGATGGCGTCTGAGGAAGAAATCTTTCGCCTGAGCGACGTGATCGCCGGCATCGAGGCCAAGCTAAAGCGGCGGCATCCCCACGTCTGGGGCGATTGGGAAGCGGCGGATACGGCCGCTGTGCTGCGCAACTGGGAAAAGATTAAACAAGACGAGAAGGGCGGGCAGCCGGCCTCGCTGCTGGATAATATCCCGGTGGCGCTGCCCGCACTGGCCCGTTCGCAGAAGATTCAGCACAAAGTGGCCAAAGTTGGTTTCGATTGGCCCAACGTCGCCGGCGTTTACGAGAAATTGCAAGAGGAATTGGCGGAACTACGGGCGGCGGTTACCCCGGCCGAGCGGCAGGCTGAATTAGGCGACATCTTGTTTGTGTTGGTGAACCTGGCCCGTTGGCTGGACGTGGATGCGGAAAGCGCCTTGCGTGAAGCCAACCTGCGCTTTGCCCGGCGTTTTCAGGCGGTGGAGCAGTTGGCCGCCGCGCGCCAGATTGACCTGAAGCAGTTAGACCTGGCGGCGCTGGACGCTCTGTGGGAGGAAGTGAAAACCACCTTGCGTGCCTCTGGATTAGAAGAAGACGCCTAAAAATGGGGCGTGATACTTGCCAAAGTAGGAGGGCTTGGCTAAAGTAGGCATCTAGGCTAACGTGTAAGGAGTTGCTGTGCAGGTCGTCTTGGGTGTTATTCTCCCGTTATTGGGAGCCATCAGCCTGTTGGCTGGGGTCTATTTTTTGGTTCGCGCTTTGTCGGCTCGTTCGCGGTCTGGCAAGGAGTCTTATGGTTTTGGGCAGTTAGAGGCGCGCCAGTCGATGCAGCTTGATTTTGGGCGGGCGGCGATTGCTTTATTTGTTGGGCTGATTTTCCTGGCAGTATTTGCCATCAGCCCGTCTTTGGGCGAAGGGATGCCGGAGCCAGCCTTTGCTCCGACGCTGTCGCCCACGGAAACGGCTCCGGCGGCAGCCACGGCCGTTTCTACCCCTGAGCCCGGTCCAACCGCGACCGTCACCCCGGTGCCTTTCCCCACATCACAGGTTACCGTCATCCCCACCTCCACTGTGCCCCCGGTCACGCCCACCAACACGCCGGAACCGGAGCCGCAAACGGCCGTTGTCACCAGCCCGGTTGGTGTGTATCTGCGCTCAGAACCCTCCACCACCGCCCCGGACGTGGAATGGCTGCTGGAAGGCACGCAGCTCGTTGTCTTACCCGGCCAGGCCGAGGCCGACGATTACGTCTGGATATACGTGCGCACGCCGGAAGGCAACGAAGGCTGGGTAGCCACCGAATTCATCGAAGTGAATCCGTAGTCCCTTCCCCCAAAATTGCGCGAACGTCAAGCGCATAGACGCCTTGATCCCCCGGCAGCACCCGCAGTGGATTGATTTCGATCTCTGCCAGTTCCGGGAAATCAGCAGCCAGTTGGGCCAGACGATGGAGCACGTCGCGCACGGCCGTTTCATCCCCGGCGGCAATATCCCGATATCCACTTAACTTGCGTCCCGCCCAGGTCGTTTGCAGCAGGTAATCGGCGTCGTTGGGCGTTAGCGGGGCCAGGGCAAACGCCACGTCGCCCAGCCCTTCCACCTCCACCCCGCCTGAGCCAAACATGACCAGCGGCCCAAACTGCGGGTCGCTCACCACCCCCACAATCACTTCTTGCCCGCGAGGGATCATCTTTTGCACGTGCACGCCCTGGATAACGGCCGTTGGCCGGGCAGCCCGCGCCCTATCCACCAGTTGCACAAATCCGGCGGCCACGTCTGCCGGCGCGGCCACGTTCAACAAAATCCCTCCCACGTCCGACTTGTGCAAAATGTCTGGCGAAGCGATTTTGAGGGCGACCGGGTAGCCCATAGCGTCGGCTACCTGCACGGCCGTTGCCTGTGATTCGGCCAATACCAGCGGCGGCACACGGATGCCATAGGCTGCCAGCATCTGCTCGGCCAGCTCCGCCGGCAGACTGGCTGATTCTGGCGGCAGGCGGTGCAGCAGGGCGCGGACCACGTCTGGCTGCACGTCGTCAAACAGGATCGGCGCACGATCTTCCTGGGCCAGGAAGGTCGCCCGGCGCGTCAGTACCGCCAGGGCGCTGGCCGCCCGCTCGGGAAAACGGTATTCCGGCACCCGGGCGGCGCGGAAATGTTCGACCGCTTCCTGGATCAGCCGCTCGCCCATCACTGCCACGACGACCGGCTTAGGGCTGGCGTAAATAATGGGGATGAGCGCTCGGGCCACGCCGCCGGTGGCGTACATCGGCGGCGGCGGCAGCACGATGAGCACGCTGTCTACGCCGGGATCGGCCAGCAGAATGCGCAGGGCGTGGGCATACTGCTCCGGCGAAGCGCTGGCCAGCATGTCCACGGGGTTGTGCAGGCTGGCAAAGGGTGGCAGGATCGCTTGTAGTTGGTCGATGGTTGCCTCGGTCAGGGAGGCCAGCTTAAGCCCTTGCGCTTCCAGGGCGTCGGCGGCGGTGACGCCGGGGCCGCCGGCGTTGGTGAGTACGGCGACGTTTGGCCCGGCCGGCAGCGGACACCAGGCCAGCGCCCGCGCCCAATCGAACTGCTCTTCGCTGCTGCCGGCGCGGATGACCCCGGCACGGCGGAAGGCGGCGTCGAAGGCCGATTCGCTGCCGGCCAGCGCGCCGGTATGGGAGGCGGCGGCTTTGCGCCCGGCGGCATAGCGCCCCACCTTGAGGGCGATGACCGGTTTGGTACGGGACACCTGCGCGGCTTGCTGCACAAAGCGACGGCCGTTGCCAATCCCCTCCAGGTACAGTGTAATCACCCGCGTGTGCGGGTCGGCGGCAATGGGGGCCAGCACGTCGGTTTCGGTCACGTCGGCCTGATTGCCCAGGCTGACCAACTGCGACAGGCCAAAGCCCTGCCCGCGCGCCCAGTCGATCACCGCCGCGCAAATGGCGCCGGAGTGGCTGACAAAGGCGACGTCGCCGGGCGTGGGGCCGGGCGGCGGCAGAAAGGTTGTATCCAGGGGCAGGTGGGTATTCACCAGGCCGATGCAGTTCGGCCCGATGAGGCGCATGCCGTACTGTCGGGCAATGTCCAGGCAGGCTTGCTCCAGGCGCGCGCCCGCTTCATTGGTTTCGCGGAAGCCGCCAGAGGCGATTATGGCGGCGCGAATGCCGCGCTGGCCGCAGGCGGCCAACGTCTCAGGAGCCAGTTCGGCGGGCAGCAGCAAGACGGCCAGATCAACGGGATCGGGCACGGCCGTTAAATCTTGATACACCGGCCGTTCTAACAGCATGCCGCCGCGCGGATTAACGAAATGAATCGCGCCGGGATAGCCGCTTTGCACCAGGTTCCGCGCCAGGCCGAAGCCCAGCTTGGTGGGGTTAGACGATGCGCCGAACAGCACAATGCCTTGGGGATTAAAAAAGGGGGCCAGGGTCGGGTCTGTGGGTAAGGTCATGGGTCAACTCACGGGCTTGAATTTGGAAATGGATGCGGCGCTCCGGGCCGCTGCTGCCATTATAGCAGCAGTTGGCCCAGGGACGTGGCTTGACATTGCCGGGAATGGGCTTACACTTTGGCCTAAACAGCAACGAGGATAACCCGGATGACCAAGAGCAAACTGACGCGCGGGCAGGCGGAGGCGGAATTTACCCAGGCCATTATCCGCTTTGAAAAGGAGTATCTGGGGCGCGGTCCGGTGGATGCGCGCACCTACTTTATCAAGGATATGATCCTGGTTCGGCTGCAAGGGGTGCTGACGCCGGCGGAGTTGAAACTGGCGGAAACGAAAGACGGCCGTTCCCTCATCAAGGAAACGCGCCGCCTCTTATTTGAAAGCTCACGGCCGTTGCTGGCCGAGATGGTGCAGCAGGTTGCCGGCGCGGCGCTCATCAGCCTGCACACAGATATGAGCAGCCGCACCGGCGAGCGGGTGATCCTGCTTACCGTGGACCGGGATTTGGAAAAGGCGTTTAAGTGACCCTAAGATGTGACGTTTGTGAGTTCTTCGCGCCGGTGGTTGACATGAGCCGTCCTCCATGCTAAATTGTTTCCGTCTCAGCAGACGGGACAGGCGATAGGCTGCCCAACAGGGCAGAGGATTGTTTGTAGAGTAGGCTGGCACTGCGCCCCAGATTTGGGTGCGCGGTGTCAGCTTTTTTGTTGCCGTGTGCCGGGTTCGGGTAGTTGGCAGACCGGGCAAAACGTTGCCGGAGAATGGGGCAGCGTTTCCAGAGAAGAGGGGAAACGGCCGTTTCCCACTCCCCGCCATACAGGTTGCCTCGTAGGCCAACACGCCCGTCAATTTCAACATCAAGAACCGTTCAATTCATCATTCTATCTGGAGGACCTCTATGCACCTTGTGATCTTAACCGGCATCTTTATCTTTGTGGCCCTGGCCGCCAAGCAAATCGGCAAACTTTTCTCTCGGTACGGCCTGCCTTACATTACCGGCTACCTCCTGGCCGGTATGGTGGCGGGACCGTTTGTCCTGAATATCTTGCCCAGCGGAACCAGCAGCGACCTGCGCTTTATCGACGAATTGTCCCTGGCAGTTATCGCCTTCGTGGCCGGCAGCGAGCTCTATCTCAAAGAGATACGGAACCGGCTGCGCACCATCAGTTTTGTCACCACCGGCGTTTTGCTGGCCGGGATGGTGCTGATGGGGTTGGCGCTCTTCTTCCTCACGGCCCTCATTCCTTTCACCCAGGGTTTATCGGTAGCCAGCCGCCTGGCTGTTGCCATTTTGGGCGGAACCATCTTGCTGGCGCTTTCACCCGCCTCCACCATCGCCGTGATCAAAGAGACACGCGCCAAGGGCCGTTTCACCAAAACGATTCTGGGCGTCACCGTCACCATGGACGTGGTGATCATCCTGCTGTTTGCCGTGGCCGTGGCTGTTGCCAGCGCCTTGTTAACCAACATGGGATTTGACGGCGCTTTCCTGGCTTTGCTGGTTGTCGACCTGGGCGCAGCGCTGCTGGCCGGTTTCCTGCTGGGCAAGCTGCTGCAAATGGTTTTGGCCACTACCTGGCGGCGCTATTGGAAGATCGGGCTGACGCTGTTGCTGGGCTACAGCATCTTTGCAGCCAACTACTGGCTGATAGACTTTTCGCACGACAACTTACCCTTTGAAATCCACATCGAGCCGCTGCTGGTGGCGATGATCGCCGGGTTTATGGTGACCAATTTCACCCCTTACCGGGACCAATTCGCCCAGATATTGCACGACGTCGGGCCGGCGGTGTATGTGGCCTTCTTTACGCTCACCGGCGTCGGGCTGAAGCTGGATATTTTGCTGACGACCTTGCCCTTTGCCGCCGTCTTGTTTGGCGTGCGGGCCGGAGCGCTGGCCTTAGGCTCCAACGCCGCCGGGCAGATGGTTGGCGAGTCCAAACAATTTAACCGCTATGCCTGGATGGGCTTGATCACCCAGGCGGGCATTGCTTTGGGGCTGGCGCGTGAAGTCGCCGTGGAGTTTCCCGCCTTAGGCGATGCTTTTGCCACGCTGGTTATTTCGGTGGTGGTGCTGAATGAGATATTTGGGCCGATGTTCTTTAAGTTTGCGCTGCGCCGTGTGGGGGAAACGAACGTACCGGAGCAGCAGGCGCGCAACGAGGTGCGCGACGTCTTGATTTTGGGCATTGAACCGCAGTCGTTGGAGCTGGCGCGGCAGTTGCAGGCGCAGAACTGGCAAGTGCTGTTGGCCGACACGGATCGGTCGCATGTGGACCGGCTGGCGGTGGAGGATGTGAGCGAGCATTACCTGCCGGCCATCGACGCGCAGGCGATGAATGGCCTGCTGACCAACCACACCGACGCGGTGGTGGCTATGTTGTCGGACGATGCCTTGAACTTGCAGGCGTTGGAGCTGGCATACCGGCAGGGTGTGGCGCGCCTGATTGTACGGCCGAACGACCTGGCCTTTACGCCGCAGTTCCGCGAACTGGGGGCGCTGGTGGTGGATCCCGCTTCGGCGATGGTGAGCCTGCTGGATCAATCGGTGCGTGCCCCAAAGACAACGGCCGTTCTCCTCAACCAGGACTCCGGCCGAGAGATGGTACAGATCACCATCAACAACCGCGACGTGGACGGCGTGCTGCTGCGCGACTTGCGCCTGCCCACCGACGTCTTATTCATGGACATCACCCGCGACGGCCACGTGGTGCTGCCCCACGGCTACACCCGCCTGCACCTGAACGACGAAGTGACCCTGATTGGGCGGGGCGACAGTTTACAAGAAGCGATGTTAAAATTAGGCTTTTAGTTGAGTCTTACGGTAAAGTAAACCGCAAAAGGTATTGCGAATTAGACCCGAAGGGTTTTTGCCTCAATAGAGTTGAGTATCCTGGGTTTCAAACCCTTCGGGTCTTCTGCAAACTCTTTACTGATCACTAAGTAAGCCGCAAAAGGTATTGGGAATTAGACCCGAAGGGTTTTTGCCTCAATAGAGTTGAGTATCCTGGGTTTCAAACCCTTCGGGTCTTCTGCAAACTCTTTACTGATCACTAAGTAAGCCGCAAAAGGTATTGGGAATTAGACCCGAAGGGTTTTTGCCTCAATAGAGTTGAGTATCCAGGGTTTCAAGCCCTTCGGGTCTAAGCTACGTTTATGGGTATAGAAAACATCCTCATTCTGGTGATCCTGGTTGGGTCGGTGGCCCTGTTTGTCAGCGAGAAGCTGCGGGTAGACGTTGTCGCCATGCTGGTGCTGCTGGCGCTGTTGGCCACCGGCCTGATCACCGTGGAGGAGGCGTTCTCCGGATTCGCCAGCCCGGCCGTGGTCACCGTGTGGGCGGTGTTCATCATCAGCGGGGCGCTGTCGGTCAGCGGCGTGGCAGATCTGATGGCCCGCTGGATGCTGCGGCTGGTGGGCAGCAGTGAAGTGCGCCTGCTGGCGGTTATTATGCTGGCCTCTGGCCTGATGTCGGCCTTTATGAACAACATCGGCGCAGTGGCTATCCTGCTGCCGGCGGTCATTAGCCTGGGGCGTAAGCTGCGCATTGCCGCCTCCAAGCTGCTGATCCCGCTGGCGTTTGCCGCCTTGTTGGGCGGCAACATGACGTTAATCGGCACGCCGCCTAACATTCTGGCCGCCAGCATCATGGCCGATTATGGCGTACCCCCCTTCGGCTTTTTTGACTTCCTGCCTACCGGTTTGCTGGCTTTAGCCGTTGGGGTGATCTACATGCTGCTGCTCGGGCGGTATTTGCTGCCAGAACGGCCGTCTGGCCCAGACCTCTCTAACCAATATCGGGTGCGCGATTTCTTAACGGAGGTGCGCCTGGATGAGCGGTCGTCATTGGTGGGCCGCCTGCTAAGCCAGACAGACTTTGGCGAAAACTATAACCTCAACGTGCTCTATGTGCGCCAGCCGCCTGAGGGGGCCATGCAGCCGCCCGACGCTTACCGGCTGGCCGCCGGCGACGTGTTGTTGTTGGAAGGCACGCCGCAAGAGATCGTCGACGCCAGCCAGCAGTACCGGCTGCTGCCGGTGCAAGATTGGACGGCCGTTAACTGGCATCCCGAAACCTACCCTGACGAATTCCACCTGGCGGAAGTCACCCTGGCCCCCAACTCGCGCTACGAGAACAAGACGATCAAACAAATCGACCTGCGCAAGCAGTATGGCCTTTCGGTGCTGGCCATCCGCCACAATGGCGAAGACCAGGCCGCCCAACTGGGCGACGTGCCTTTACGCTTCGGCGATTCGCTGCTGGTGCAGGGACCGGACAAACGTGTGGCGGCGCTGCTAAACGACCCCGACCTGCTGCCCCTGGAAGCGCCGGTTATCGAGCTGCGCCGCACGCAGAAAGCGCCCATCGCCGTCCTCATTTTGCTGCTGGTGGTGGTAGGCGCAGCTGTGGGCGTGTTTCCCATTGCGCCTTTGATGCTGGCCGGGGCAATGGCGATGGTCATCTTCCGGGTGATCGACATGGACGAAGCGTATCGGGCGATTGACTGGAAAGCGATCTTTTTGATCGCCGGTATGCTGCCGTTGGGCATTGCCATGGAAACAACCGGCACGGCGCGCCTGTTAGCCGGCCTGCTGGTAAACCTGACGGGGGAGTGGGGGGCGGTGGTTGTTTTGGGCTGCGTATTTATTTTAACGGCCTTATTAACCGAAGTGATCTCCAACGCCGCCGCCGCCGTCCTCGTGGTGCCGATTGCCATTGACGTGGCTCTGGGCCTGGGTGTAGACGCCCGGCCGTTTGTCATGGCCACGGTCCTGGCCGCTTCTACCTCGTTCCTCATGCCCGTCGGGCATCAGGTCAACGTGCTTATCTTTGGCGCGGGCGGCTATAAGTTTTCCGATTATGCCCGGGTGGGTGTGGGCCTGAACCTGTTGATGCTGCTGCTGGTGGTGGTGGTTGTGCCCCTGGTCTGGCCGTTTACCGGCTGAGGCCGCGCCGGTTACGGCCGTTTCCTCCCCTCGCCTCATGCCCTATCCGCCAGATACAGGCTGGCGGCTTGCCGCGCCAGGGTATGGGCCAGCATCTCCTGGCCGTCCGGCTCATCCCGGTTCAGCAGGACAATACAGGTTAGCCCCGCTGTTGGGTAGCGCTCCACGGCCGTTCTAAACCCTGTCGTCGAACCAAAATGCCAGTGACACGGCCGTCCGTCTACCTGCTCGATAAACCAGCCATAGCCATAAGCCAGACGGCCGTCCTCTACCCACGCCTGCGGCCGCATTGCCATTGCCCGGTAAGCCGGATTCAGCAGTTGATCGCTCGCCAACGCCTCGTCCCAACGGGCCAGATCCGCCGTTGAGGCGTAAATGCCGCCGTCGCCTAAAACGGCGCTGGTCACGCTTTGGTCGCGGCGCACAAAGCCCCTGGCCGTGGGATGATACCCGATGGCGCGCTGCGCCACGCGTGACCTGCCCCGCACAAAGGCCACCGTCTGAGCCATGCCCAGCGGTTGGAAGATGTTTTGCGCCAGAAATGCGGCGAAGGGGCGACCGGCGACGCGCTCAACCACGAGAGCCAGCAAGGCGTAGCCCGAATTGCTGTAGCGGAAGGCCGCGCCAGGGGCAAAATAACCGGCGGCCTGTCCCTGCACCAGGGTCAGCACGTCTTCATCCGTCAGCGGCGTCCGGGTATTGGGCGGAATCAGCGTTTCATAGTCGGGCAGGCCGGCGGTGTGGCAAAGCAGATGGTGCAGGGTGATGGTACGGCCGTAGGCCGGAAAGTCTGGGAAGAAAGCGGGCAGGGTATCGCTCAGGGCCAGGTCACCCCGTTGGGCCAGCAGCAAAACGGCCGTGGCCGTAAACTGCTTACTCACCGACGCCAGCCGGAAGTTGGTGCTCGGCGTAACCGCCGCCCCGCTTGCCAGGTCCGCCAGACCCCAGGCAAGGGCAGCCAGCGGCTGCGCCTGCCCGTGCCGCCGCACCAGGATGCTGGCTCCCGGCGCGCCGGGCAGGGCGAAGGGGGCAAAAAGCGCGCCTAATGCCGCCCGTCGCGCCTCGTTTTGAATGGTTTCATTCATCGCTTAACTTCTCCGCACATCAAACGCTGGTTTTCAGCAAAAGATACCTATCTTTTAACCAATTAGATACCTATCTTTTATATCATTAGATAGCTATCTTTCACTCCATTAGATAGCTATCCTTTAAACAGTTAGATAGCTATCTTTTACATCGTTAGATAGCTATCTTTTAAACAATAAGATAGCTATCTTTTAAACAGTAAGATAGCTATCTTTTACATCGTTAGATAGCTATCTTTTAAACAGTTAGATAGCTATCTTTTGCATTGCCAGATAGCTATCTCGCAGAGACAACTTAAGCGACGGTCAACGTCTTGTTCAGGTGTCCTTCGAGGAGAAGGTGCTCGGGGGAATTGCGCACGACCAGGGTATAGGTTCCGGGGGACAAAAGGGGAACGATGAAGATGAGCTCGCTGGGGGCGATTTTGGCGGTCTGGGTAACGGCCGTTTCCTGCCCGCCTTCGTGGACAAAGAAGATGCCCTGGTCTGTGGCGGCGGGATCATATTTGAGGCGACGGCCGTGCAGCCGGGCCATGTTGCCGGGCGTCAGGCGATGATTGGTCGTTTCACTGCCAGCGTCGTACAGCGCCAGCGGCAGGGGCAGACGCGAGGCCGGTTCAATGCGCGTCACCGCTGCGTTACGCAGGGCGGTGCGCAGCCGTTTGCCCGGCCCCACCACCGCCTGAATCGTGTGCCGGCTGCGGTTGAAGGGGACGTCGCTGCTGGGGAAGGTGCCGCGAATGCTGGCGCTGTAGTTGACCGTGTCGGTCACCACGTTGTATCCCTCGCTCAGCACATCGAGGATGGTTTGCTGGTATAAAGAAACGACGGCCAGCGCATCTGCGCGGGTGATGGTGCTGCCCTTTTGCTGCATCCGGTCGATAATGTCCGCCTCGGCCAGGGTGCCCCTGGGCCGCACCTGGGCCACGTAGGCGTCGGGATTGGTGGGTAACTTGTTGGAGCGTAAGAAGTAGCGGATAGACATGAAAATCCCTCCTGAATAAGATGTTGGCCTCAAACCTGATGGTTTAAGCGATTGCTCTGCTGGTGGGGGTAATTATCTACATGGAGGGATGGGGCGTCAACGGGAGAAAAACCCTAAGGGTTTTCTTTAACCCTTAGGGTTTTTCCCCTTAACTCGACGCGCTGGCATAGCGGCGCAGCCCGACGCGGAACAGCCAGGACGCCCCCACCGTCAATACCAGGGCAAACGCCAGACTGCCCCCTAGCAGCCCCCACGACAGCCCCTCGCTCAGCGCCGCCGCCGGGATGGTGGTGATGAAGCCTACCGGAATAACCCAGGTAAGCATCAGGCGCAGCCAGCCCGGATACAGCCCAACCGGGTAGCGGGCCATCTGAAAGAGGCTGTCGAACACCCAGCCCACCATCAACCCCGGATCCCAGAAGACCAGGCTGGCCGCCGCCAGCAGGATGGCGTACAAGACTAGCAGTCCGGCGGCCAGGGCCAGCAGGAAAGCGGCAAGTTGGTAAAAGGTGAGGGTGACTTGCAGCCGGGCAACGGCCGTGCCCAGCACCAGCAGCCCCAGCAGCAAATCAAACAGAGCAAACAGCCGCCACTTACGCACGCTGACCAAAAACTGCGTGCGCACCGGCCGCAAGAGCGTGAAGTCGAACGCGCCGCGCCATACTTCACCGTCCATCCCGGCCAAAGCGTCCAGGCTCGGCCCCATCATCAGGCCGCGCAGGGCGCTAACGGTAAGATAGACGCCCAGCACGGCCAGCGCCGAGGCGTAATCCCAGCCTTGAATGGCCGGCACCTGCCCGTAAATGATGCCCAATCCCAGCAAGCCGGTGGCAAAATTAAGCAGAGAATGGAGCAGGCTGATAGCGAAGTTGGCGCGGTAAGCCGCCTCTTCCTGGGCGGAGGCGCTGATAAAGGTGCGGATCAGGCGTAAGTGCATCATGGTAAGGACTCTTTGAAAGATAACCCGGCCAGATTGGTCCAATCTCCCAGATTGGACCAATCTAAAGGCCAAACGGATTGGGCGCATGGGGTTAGCCGCCAACGGCCGTATACTGCCGCACCCCTCGCCGCCA
>ERZ795053.5545-NODE-5545-length-12970-cov-5.892373_pt1 | contig 12970 bp, 12 predicted proteins | sample MGYA00375137_ERZ795053 | MGnify/ENA primary metagenome ERZ795053 (study PRJEB30182, sample SAMN05720284) | activated sludge metagenome | isolation source: Anaerobic digester | place: Hong Kong | collected 2014-12-17 ... | reverse complement strand
GCTCCTCACGATGACAGATGGCAGTAACATTTTTTTGTAATGTGGATTGGCGGCATAAAACCGCGATCTATACAAGGTCTCTAATAGCCAACCCGCCAGTATCATCTTTTTGTAGGGTGGGTTGGCGTCAAAAAACAGCTGTCCACACAGGACTTCCGATAGCCAACCCACCAGTAACCTTTTTTTGTAATGTGGATTGGCGTCAAAAAACCCATACCAACCATAACCTCGAGAAAGCCAAACCGCCTGGTAACTCAAGTCATTCTGAGCCTCTTTTGCGAAGAATCTGATAATTAATAGACAGATCCTTCGCTTCGCTCAGGATGACAGCAGGAACTTCGCTCCTCACGATGACAGATGGCAGTAACATTTTTTTGTAATGTGGATTGGCGGCAAACAATCCCAGTCCACACAGGACTCTTGATAGCCAACCCGCCTGGTAACTCAAGTCATTCTGAGCCTCTTTTGCGAAGAATCTGATAATTAATAGACAGATCCTTCGCTTCGCTCAGGATGACAGCAGGAACTTCGCTCCTCACGATGACAGATGGCAGTTGTAGCGACAAGTCCAGACCGCGTTTATCATATCACCCGCTGTTTCACGCTATAATTCTCCCATGGCTGCCATTGACCTGACCCGTCTCAACAAACAGATCGAAGGATTAAAAGAAGTCTTCTCGCAACCAGTCGAATTTCGTCAACGCTTGCACGCAACCCTGCAGTTTTACCATCGCTACTCCCACCGTCAGCATAAAGATGCCGTGCCAATCAGTTTCATGCGCGTTTACGACCTGCCAGAGCAAATCCTGCCCCACATTGCCTATGGGCTCAACCTGAAGGCACACCAGAACGCGGGCGAAACATTAGCTGTTGTTGATGAGCTTTGGCTGGATGATCATTATGAAGCACGCGACCTTGCAGCCCACCTTCTGGGTCAGGTTCCCTTCTCAGCCAAAGCAGATGTTTTTGATCGCATCAAGCAGTGGTCATCAGTTCCAATGGATATGGCTGTGGTTGGTTCGGTTTTCAGCAAAGGCAGTCAGCGCTTAAGGTCCGAAGACCCAAAGGGTTGGGCTGAGTTTGTTGGCAATTTGCTGGCCAGTCCCTTGGAGCGCCAGCAAAACCATGGGCTTTTCGCGCTTTCGCTACTGGTGGAGCAATCGCACTCGGACCAATTTCCACAGTTTTTTCGCTGGATCAGACCCTTCCTGCAAAGCGATCAGACACTGATCCAGCCCAACCTAAGCAAGGCAATTGCTGCTCTGGCTCGCCGTTCACCTGCTGAGACAGCCTACTTACTCAAGGAAGTGATGTCCGATACGGATGGCAGCGGCATTGAGCAACGCGTTAGGTCTTACCTGTCATATTTTGACGAGCAATTGAGCGAGAGCCTGCAAACCTCTTTAAGGCTGCATCAACGGCGCACAAAGTTGGGGTTCTAAATTTCTGATGTCAGGTGAATTAATTCCATGACCCCCAGACAAAGCTCTTCCATCACAAAGATTATCCGGGCTTCAACCATTCTGATCGCCCTTTTTAGCCTTGCTGGCTGCCTGCAAACCCAAGTCTCAACTCCCCTGGCGCTTCCAAGCCCGACTGTCGGTTTAGCAAGCCCTTCACCCACATTGCCTCCAACACCAACCACCGAGGCCACCCTTCCTCCTGAGCCTTCTCCCCAGCCCAGCCCAATCGCAACTCAGAATCCCCTTCCCCCAGCCGCCATGATTACCGACATCGCTGGTCACGTGCAAACTTATGAGTTGGGCTGTGAGGCAAGCGCGGCAGTGGATTGGGCGGGCTATTATGACGTCCTGATCTACGAGTCGACTTTTCAGTTCGAGCTGCCCCTCTCCGACAACCCTGAATTGGGCTTTGTCGGCAACGTTACAACCGACGGCTGGGGGCAAATCCCGCCCCACGCCTATGGCGTGCATGCTCCGCCGATTGCAGAACTGCTGAGGGAATACGGCCTGCCTGCTGTGGCGGTTAAGGACATGACCATTGAGGACGTAAAAGCCGAGCTGGCTGAAGGCGATCCCATCATCGCCTGGGTGATCGGGAATATGGTCTACAGCAGCCCGATAAAAATTTACGATAAAGAGGGCAATGCCGTTGTCGTTGCGCCTTATGAACACGTAGTGATCCTGGTCGGATATGACGAGACCACCATTACTTATATGAATAATGGATTCTTCTATTCCGTACCCACCGAAGTGTTTCTGACCTCCTGGAGCGTGCTTGGAAACATGGCTGTCATTTATGATTGACCGCTAGAAAAAGAAAAATCCGCGAAAGCTCGCGGATTTTTTAGAAGTTATTCCAGCTCTACATGTTTGCTGAACGGAACCAGCGATAGTTTAGAACGCGCAATTCCTCAGCAGTAGGCATCGGATAGTAGCGCATTTCCTCGATGTTACCAACGTAAAAGCCATTTTTAATGGCGCGATACTGCACATTTGGATTGTGCGATCGGTCTACCATTTTTGTCGTGGCATATTTCGTCATTACGTCCGTCAGGCATTGGCGCAGATGGTCCTGGTTGCCATAGGGCAGGTTGATCATAATACCCATCTCGGGATCGTCCGCGAGTTCCCCCAGATGCAATTCTGTGAAAACAAGTGCCGGCACTGTCACCAACGAAACAGGGTTGCGCACCAGTTGATCAAGGAACTGGATAGGTCCCAGTCGGCTCACCACTAATGGCGCAACCGGGGCGATTTCCTGGTAAAGGTGTAACTGACCAGTGATATTCGGGATATCTTCCGAAGGGGCAAGGTCCAGCGTGTGACCGTCCTGGGTGGTCAGAAAGAGGTGCTGGAGCGCGCTCAACTTAACATGTTCCAAAACGCGATAGACCGAAATATAGACCGAAGATTTGAGACTGCCATCATCATGTGGAACGCAACGCGAGAAGGCTTCATCGATCTTGAAGTATGGATGGCGATAATTTGGATCGACCTCGAAGAAAATCGCCTGACCGCGTGATTTCTTTGCCGACCCAAGCGCGTAGTACAAACCGAAATCTTCCGGTGAAAGCATTGAAGCGATCAGAGCTTCAGGAGATAAAGATAGATATAAGTGAATAGTCATAATACTCTCCAATCTCGATTTGTGTTAGCGTGTTCTCATGGAGAAAACAGACAATTAATTCAAATTCCAGTCCATTTATTTCCATGATAATTCTAACCCATTAAGCGCAATTAATCCGAGTTTTCGTGGGTAAATGGCCACAAAAAAAGCACCTGCTGGTTGAAAGTCAGGTGCCTTTAGGTTTCGATCTTGCTTTTACTGCTTTTGGAGCCAGTCCACGGCTCTATCCAGCCCTGTTTCAGTTAGAATGATGCGCCCCTGTGCGGCGTTTCGCAGGGTTACCCGCAGTTCATCACCGTCTTTACCAAAAAGATCTTCTATCGCGATAGTTCCCCCCAGGATTTGCTCAATATAAGCTCGCATTTCCGTGGCATAGGTCGCGCTTGAGTCTTCACCCACTGGATAAGCGAGCGCGACCTCAACAACAAAAGGCTCAGAGGCTTGTTGAATTGGGTAGGGATCTGATGTTTCCTGTGATAGCTCTGTCGCGGCAGGTGGCACTGTTGTGTTCTCGGTCTGACCGCTGATAACAGGCAGGTTTACGGTAGTTTCAGTCGGTTCTTTCGAGCCGCAGCTTGCCAGAAGGAGGCTTACAACAAGGAAACTGGTTAACAGTATAGTTTTTATTTTCATTAATTTCCTTTCCGTCCGCCGATTTGTTGGGACGCTGAAATGATTATACCAAGCCTGATAGTAATTGCTATCTGCTTCGTTGGTGTATCAACAGTTTGGTCTACACCTCAGGAATGACTGCCGTCGCGCTGAAGTATCCTTCTGCCAGTTGTTGGGCACTCGTGTCGCCCTTTACCTGGATTTTCTGGCTCAAGAGGGGGAAGTAAGGGCGGATTTGCTCCAGCATTCCCCAGCCAACCCGCTGAATAGAAAAATGAGCATTCTTCGCGCCTCGAAGTTTTATGAAGTGGAATAGTTCCCGCAAATTGGCGCGGCAGAGAACCCGGCGGTTGAAGGCATTGGGTACCACATAAGCTGCCACCTGTGGGTTCCATGCAACCAGTTTGTCATACAAAGCCGCTGCCGCCTGCATCGCTTCGCGGTAGCGTGCCTCAAAGCCGGCTTCAGTGATGGCTTTAGGCAGCGCGTAACCAAGCCTGGTTGTCAGGTCCTGTACCGTTTGGGTCATCATGCGGTGACGCTTGAATTCAAAATACGCGCCCTGATCCATGATCAGGCTAAAGGTCACATCGGCATACTCGAGTTCCCTAATTGGTATGTCGAAGTCGGTCATCTCAGCGAACATGGCATCCACCAGCGCTTGTTTTTCATCCTGTGCCATATTCAGCACCTGGTCCAGGCAAACCTGGTAAGAATCGTCACCAAAACGGTAGAGTACCGCTGCCAGCACCCTATCCTCTGCGTTTTCATCCACAGATTTCAGGTCGCACCAGGGTGCACCGGAGATCGTGTCGATCTGATCGGCAAACGCGCGCGCTTTTTCTCGCAGCTGGGGCAGGAACGCGATGGGATCAGCATATTTAACCAGGGTCGGCAGCTCCTGGGTCGCGACAATTTTCATCTCCGCCCCGATCAGCCGTACCTCTTCCAGTTCGGAAGAGAGCATCTTCTTGATGGCATATTCAAGCGCCCGGGCGTTGATGGTCAAACCCACATTCGCCATAGCCGCCGCGGGCAGAAGGAAGCGCGCCACATCCACAGATTTCACGCGCGCGCGATTTGCCCACGCTCTTTCAGACTCATTCTCACGTCTGGGCGTGTTGGCTTCCCCCCACGGGCGCAGCGCCTGCAAGGCTTCGGCATAAATGAGGAACAGTTTATCCATCAGAGCCTGATATTCAGCCTCAAAGGGACTGCCGTGAATTTCTGGAGGAGTGACGTAAGCCTTGGGGTCCCATTCCTGGTAGCGGGTGGATTTCTCAGTGTAGGATGCCAGGCGATTGGCTTCGATGGTCTCGATTGCCAGCCGTGAGACATTCTCGAGCGCCAGGTGGAGCACAGCATGCTCCGCCACGCTCGAATGGCCATAACCAACGATCCACTTCTCACTGAACTGCGCGCTCTTTTCGTCGTTGAGTTCAGCTGCAATTACATCAAAAGGCTCTGGGGATCGGGAGGTCTTGGCAAAGGTCACAGCAATTGTTTCAGCGCTAAACTGGCTGGGACTGAGGCGGTACACACGGCGGTTAAGGTTCATTCTGAAAAATCCTCCTGGTCTGGGCTTCGTCATCCTCAATTTGCGCGATCAATTCTTCCACCTGCCCAAAGCGGCGCTCCGGGCGAAGGAATTCCATAAACTCGATCCGCATCGTTTCGTAATAGATTTTATCGTCAAAATCCAATATGAGGGTTTCCACATTTGGACTTGAAGTTGATTCGAAAGTAGGTCTGACGCCAACGTTTGTCACACCCATTAACACCTGGTCATCAAGTAATACGCGTGTGGCATAGACGCCAAAACGCGGTAGCAACTGCAGAGGTTCAGGATAAAAGTTTGCGGTTGGAAAGCCCAACTTGCGGCCAATTTGCTTGCCGGGCTGAATAACCCCTTCAAGGCTAAATGATCTCCCGAGCAGCCTGGCAGCCTCTCCCACTTGCCCTTCAATCAGGCAGGCACGAATACGATTGGAGGAAACAATATCATCACCAAGTAGGTATGGTGGAAAGCATTCACAGGAGATACCCTTGGACTCGCAGAAGTTCTGAATGAAGGCAAAGTCCGCCTGGCGATCCTTGCCCAGGCGAAATTTTGGTCCCACCAGCAAACCGGCTGGTCTCAAACTTCCAATCAAGCGTTCGAGGAAAGCCCCGGCGCTTAAATCCGCCAGGTTTTTTTCAAACGGCAGGGTCAGGACCAAATCAATCCCGGCAATTTTTAGCTGGCGCTCTTTTTCCTGGCGGGTAGTTAGCAGAAACCGGTCGCCAACCTGCCCAAGCACCACGCGTGGGTGTGGCCAGAAGGTCAGCACCAGGGATTGGCCTTCTTGCTCCTTTGCCTTTTCCCTTAGTCCCTGAATAAGCGACTGGTGACCCAAATGCACTCCATCGAAATTGCCAATGGTCAACCAGGCATTCTTCGGGGCGTGATCAGGCCAGCTTGTGATGAATTCAGTCATAATTTCCGTTACAAGGCAAATAAATAGCCCTTTTTGGTTTTGCCAATCGGGGCTATCGCGTTTCTATCTCATCTCTAATTGAAGAAAACTTTTCGAGGTTGCCATTCGTTTGCTTCAGCGTCGTATTCGATCAGCGCGACCAGTTCCCCTTCTTCGCTGATTGCCCGACCCCAAAGCCCCACCTCAACCACCTCGGCCGCAGGCACGCGATGTCCATGGCGGACTGCGTCTACCTGCTCATAAGTGAGCACAACGGTGTGCCAGTCACTAAGCGCTTCTGCTGCAGGGATCAGATACTTGTACCAATCGCCATTATTGAAGGCATCCTGTAGCTTGCTAAGAGAAACTGCGTCTCGCAGGCCAAATTGACCATTGCGGGTTCGGCGTAAACCGACCAGGGTTGCGCCGCAGCCAAGCTTCTGACCTAAATCGGATGCAAGAGATCGGATGTAAGTGCCCGATGAACAGTGAATATCAATAACTGCCTCAGGCGGATCCCAATCAAGCAGTTCGATCGAATGAACCGTGATCAAGCGTGGTTCAAGCTCAACAGTTTCGCCATCGCGCGCATAATCATAAGCTTTTCGCCCGCCAACTTTAATAGCGGAATAGATCGGTGGAGTCTGCTCAAATTCGCCGACGAAAGTATTGAGCGTCTCTTCCAATTCTTCATAACTGATGTCCACCGGTGCCCGGCTGGTGATCTCACCCTCAGTGTCGTACGTGCTGGTGGTAACCCCAAAACGGAGCACAGCCTGGTAGCGTTTATCCGATGTGGAAACATATTCGCTCAAACGCACGGCGGGTCCGATCAGGACGACCAACACACCTGAAGCCCGGGGGTCGAGAGTGCCGGTATGCCCAGCCCGACGAATATGTGTGCCAGCGCGGACTTGCTGCACAACATCGTGAGAAGTCATCCCAACAGGTTTATCTACAACCAAAACGCCGGAAACACTATTGGCTAAATTGCTTCGATCGTTGTATTGTTTGTCAGTCATTTGCATCTCTTTCAGCCCGAGACGAACCAATTTCTTTCAGGTATCGCTCCGTGCTTTTAATTACATTTTCTTGAATTTCCTGTAGGTTCCCATCAACATCAGCCCCCGCGGCAGCTTTATGGCCTCCCCCCCCAAATTCTCTTGCGAGTTTCGAAACATCCACACCTTCCACTGATCGCCAGCTGATTTTTACTCCTCCTCCTTCTTGTTCTACAAAAAGGATCGTAACCAGCGGGCCTTTTATGGCAGAAAGGATGTTGATCAAGTCAGCATCATCATTGCCCTGATAACCAGAATTAATTCTATCATTAAGCGTCAGGGTCGACCACAAAATTCCACCATTTTGTTGAATCTTTGCCAGTCCCTGACCCCAATAAAGCGCTTCCGCCAGGGTCTTATCGCTCAGCGTTTTGAGGTAGACATCGTGAAAATCAGCGCCCTTTTCCATCAAATCCGCCGCGGCACGCAAGGCTGCTGGCTGGGTGTTACCAGTGCGGAAACCAATCGTATCCGAGAGCAAGCCCGTCAGCAGGCAGGCAGCCACATCCCGGTTGATGATCAGCCCCCATTTCGGCAGGATGTCCACCAGGATCAAGGCTGTTGCCTCGACTTCCGGCAGGACGTACTCTAATTTTCCGAAATCATCGTGAGTGTTATGGTGGTCAATCACCAGATCAGGGGCAGGAAGATTATCCAGTACATGACCGGTGCGCATCATGTCTGAACTATCAACTACGATCAGATAATCATATTCCTGGGGTACAGCAGTCAGCACTTCCACTGAACCGGGAAGGAAAGCATATTTATCTGGCAAACCGTCTTGCAGGACGCAGTCCACCTGCTTCCCGCTGGCACGCAGGGCATGCGCCAGCCCCAGCATCGAACCAATTGCGTCGCCATCCGGGCGGACGTGCCCTATTACGACAAAATTCTGTGCCGCAGCCAACTGCTGCTTTATGATAGTATCAAGCCCACTATTCATCATGTTCGTCAAAAAAAACGTCTTCGTCGTCCAATTCCAACTCGGGAAGGTCATCGTCCGATTCCCAGTCTTTGCTGGTGATCTCATCGTACAAATCCTCATCCCCATCGGAGATGAATTCTTCCATATCAGTCAGTTTTTCGTCTTCCTCATGCAACTTTGCCAACAGGGTATCAATCCGATCTGCTTTCTCCGGGGTTGGGTCCCAGAAAAACCGTAAGCGGGGCATGACGCGCAAGTCAACTTCCTGGGCGATCTCGTGCTTCAGATAACCACGCGCGTGGTTGAGCCCGGCAATCACTTCCCGCGATGATTTCGCCCCGTCCAATGAAGACACGTAAATATTGGCAAAATCCAGTTCGCGATCGACTTTTACATCCGTGACAGACACACCAGCCAGGCGGGGATCATCGATCTTGGTGATCAACAGAACCGACAAGACCTGTTTGATCCGGTCGTTAATTCTTTTCATTCTTAAAGGGGTCGGCATATCTTTTCTCCTTAATTTACAGTCGATCAGCCGCCGAACTTTTCCATAACGAAGCATTCAAGCAGATCGCCTACTTCGAAATCCTCGAAGTTCTTGAGCGTGATACCACATTCCATACCCTCACGCACTTCGCGTACGTCGTCTTTTTCACGGCGAATGCTGGAAATCTCAGTCTTCACAACTTCTTCACCTGCGCGCATCACGTGCACAGAGGCATTTCGGCGTAATTCACCAGTCAATACACGGCACCCTGCCGCGGTACCACCCTTTGAAACCTTGAAGGTCGCCAGAATAGCTGCCTTTCCAATCACACGCTCTACCAATTCGGGTTCAAGCAGACCGTTAAGCGCCTTTTCAACGTCCTCGATCAGGCGATAGATGATCTTATAAAGCCGGATGGAGACACCTTCTGTGTCCGCGCTGCGGCGCGCACCCTGGTCAATGTCCACATCAAAACCAAGCACAATCGCGTTTGAAGCTGCTGCCAGCATCACGTCACTCTCTGTAACATTACCTGTTTCAGCGTGGAGGATCTTGACCGTTAGCCCTTTTTGCTTCTTGCCGAGGTCCTCGAGTTCATTCATGATTGGCTCGAGTGAGCCCTGAACGTCAGCCTTGAGGATCAGGCGCAGGTCTTTTGCCTGTCCGGACTTGTATTGGCTGAATAGCTCTTCGAGGGTGGCGCGTTTTGTGTTGCGTTTGGCTTCGCGTTCAGCCTTTCGCTGGGCAACAATCGCCCGCCCTTCGCGTTCATTCGCCACCACCTGGAAGAGGTCGCCAGCTTCGGGCAAGGCATTTAGCCCCATCACAACCACTGGTGTTGAGGGTCCAGCTTTGCTGACACGCTTGTTGCGCTGATCAAACAGAGCCTTGATCTTGCCGGTGCCTTCGCCTGCCACCACAACATCGCCAACTTTCAAAGTGCCGTTCTGCACAAGCAGGGTAGCCATGTTGCCGGTTGCCTTATCCAACTGCGCTTCCACGACTGTTCCGATGCAAGCGCCTTTTGGATTGGCTTTGATGGTCAGATTGTCAGCAACCAGCAGGATGGTTTCCAGCAGGTCTTCCAGGCCCTTTTTTGCTTTTGCTGAGACAGGCATGACGAATGTATCGCCTTCCCACTCATCAGGCTGCAGTCCAATTTCGGCCAGTTGGGTTTTTACCCGCTCTGGGTTGGCATCGCTTTTATCAATTTTGTTGAGTGCCACCACGATCGGCACCTGGGCAGCTTTGGCATGATTGGCAGCTTCACGCGTTTGCGGCTGCACGCCGTCATCGGCTGCGACTACCAACACAACAATATCAGCACCCTGGGCGCCACGGGCACGCATCGAAGAAAACGCGGCGTGGCCGGGAGTGTCGAGGAAAGTGATGGTGCGGTCCTTGTGCAGGATCTGGTAAGCCCCGATATGCTGGGTGATCCCACCCACTTCGCCGCCGGCAACATCCGTGTGGCGAATGGCATCGAGCAATGTAGTCTTTCCGTGATCAACATGCCCCAGGATGGTTACAACTGGTGGACGGGATTCCAGATTCTTGGGATCTTCGTCCAAAATAACGCGCCTCCAAAGTGGGATCACTCCCTCTTCTTCAACCACAACTTCTTCCTGCTCGAGTTGAGGTTCAAAACCAAGTTCGGTCGCAACCACCGCCGCAGTATCAAAATCGATCTGCTGGTTAATGCTCGCCATAACGCCATTGGACATCAGAATCTTGATCACAGCAACAGCGCTGGTGTCCAACATCGCAGCCAGTTCTCTTACCGATAGACTATAGGGAAGTTGAATCGTTTTTTCTTCAGTTTTGCTCATATCTACTCCGTCTCTCTTTAACGGTCACTTGCTCACAACCCCTCCGGACGCCACACACGAGCAAAACGATGTTTTTCAGGCAGCCATTGGTTCCTCGTCTGAAGTCTCATCTTCCGGGAGAGTCTCCATAAAAGTCCTCAATGCTGCCAGGTCTTGCTCCTGGATGGTCGTCCGCAGGGCATGTGCCAGTGAACCCTTCAAAGCTTTGACCCAACAACTCTTCTGGTCATGAAGATAAGCTCCCCGACCAGGAAGTTTTCCGCTGGGGTCAATCACCACGCCCTCAGAGTTGCGTACGATGCGGATCAATTGTCTTTTTGACAAGACTTGCCTGCATCCAACGCATGTCCTCTGAGGAACGTGCTTAACTTTTCGTGCGGTTTTAGCTGCCACCTTTACTCTGCTTCATCAAACCAGCTTTTACCATTCACCCCAGTCATCGTCATTGCGATGTTTGTGCCTCACAAAAGTCGCATCACGATCGGGATCATATTCCACAGTATAACCTTTTCGCTTCTTGCCTTTTTTCTTTTTGTCACCAAGCAGACCATTCTCATCCTCTTCTTCAGAGGTTTCGCTTGTGCGGCGCATTGTATCCATCTGGAATAGTTCTTCAAAGGATTTATCGTCCGCAACCGGTTCTTCAACCTTCTCAGCGGCGATGGTCTCTTCCGCTTCTTCCAACTCGGCGGCAGCGACTTCGGTAACCAACTCGACGACTTCGACCGGCTCAGGTTCTTCAATCTTGACAGGCTCTTCAACCACCAGTTCAGTCTCAACCTCAGTGGAAAGCTCAGGAGTCACCACCTCAACAGGCTCGGGCTCGATAACCGGGAATTGATAGTTATGGACAACCTCGAGAATATCCTCGTGGGATTTTGGGCCAATGCCATCGATGGCAAGAATTGAGTCAGAATCCAACTTCACCCGCAGCATGAGATCGCCAAAGGTGTCCATTCCGGCTGACTGTAAGAGGACCTGCAAGTGCTCCTTGAGCTCAGTTACATCAAAGATGCTGAGCTGGAAGGCACGGGAATCAATCGACTCCCGCATCTCACGGATCTCAGTCTGGCGGGCATCTTCCTCGACCTTGCGTTCGGCTTCGCCGCGCTTTTCAACACGGTCCACAAAACGAGCGATCAGGTTGCTATCGTCCAGGTTGAGCACCCGACCTTCTTCTTTTTGCTGCAGCAAACCCTCAATTCTCGCCATTGTGTCAGCTTCTTCTGCTGCTAATTTGGCAAGGCTTGGGTCCTTTCGCAGTTGCCCCAGTGCCCTGGTGGCTGCTTCGGAGACACTCATGATGTCAATCCGCCAGCCAGTCAGTTTGGCTGCCAGGCGGGCGTTCTGTCCTTCGCGTCCGATAGCGAGGCTGAGTTGATCCTCAGGCACCACTACCATCGCGGTTTTGTCATCGCCTTTACCGTGGTTCAGGTATACGCCTGAAACCCGGGCTGGGCTGATGGCTTTGCTAATGTAAATTGCGGCATCAGGGTTCCACTCGATCACATCAATCTTTTCGTCGTGCAGTTCGCGCACGATCGCCTGGATGCGGACGCCCCTCTGCCCCACGCAGGCGCCAACCGGGTCAATCCCTTGCTGAGTAGCCGAAACAGCCACTTTTGCGCGTTGACCAGGCTCACGGGCGATGGAACGGATTTCAACGATGCCGTGGTAGATCTCGGGAACTTCGTTCTCGAGCAGACGGCGTAAAAAGTTGCGATGGGCGCGTGAAAGCACGATCTGTAGTCCCTTGGGCAGGTCTTTGACCTCAGCCACGTAGGAACGAATACGGTCGTGAATGCGGAAACGTTCGGAGGGGATCATATCCTTGCGCTGCATGGAGCCTTCCGCCTTCAGGTCCAACCCAATGGTTGCCTGGCGCGAATTGACCGCCTGCACGATACCGCTGACGATCTCGCCTTCCTGCTTTTTGAAGAATTCGTACTGCTGGGCGCGTTCGGCGTCCCGAATCTTCTGCTGGATTGCCTGGCGCGCGGTCTGGGCAGCAATGCGACCAAAATTTTCAGGAGTGGATTCCACCATCACTAAATCGCCAAGTTGGCAATTCGGATCAATTTTACGAGCGTCATCCAACAAGACTTCCGTCCGCAGATCATAAATCTCGTCAGTGACTTCCTTTTCGGCATAGACTGCCACGGAACCTTTTTCGAGATCGATATCGACCTTGACGTCCTGGGCAGTAGACGCGCCAACTGACTTCCGATAGGCGGACACCATGGCAGAGTTGATCGCTCCCATGATGACATCACGGGGCAAACCCTTGTCTTCCAGGATCTCGTTGAAAGCTAAGGCAAATTCGCTTTTCATGTTTCTTTCTACTCCAAAATTTCACTAAATAAAAAAGTGGACAACTGCCCACTTTTCATCGAGAAAAGTATTCATTTACGAACATGTATATTCTAACAGATTTATCCGTATTTGCAAGTTTTTTTCTCTAACTGTCAGCCCAGGGGAACAGCATGTGAGATCCTGATGTATTTGTA
>ERZ795053.5544-NODE-5544-length-12970-cov-6.369803_pt1 | contig 12970 bp, 10 predicted proteins | sample MGYA00375137_ERZ795053 | MGnify/ENA primary metagenome ERZ795053 (study PRJEB30182, sample SAMN05720284) | activated sludge metagenome | isolation source: Anaerobic digester | place: Hong Kong | collected 2014-12-17 ... | reverse complement strand
GTAAAAAATGTTTTATATTTATTCGAGGAATTATTATTTCACAAAAATTACTAGATATGAATATTACATTTGATGAATTAAGAAAAATTAAGCACCAATTACCTACCGGTGGTGTTCATATGATTGCTGAGAAATTGAACATAGATGAACAGACGGTGAGAAATTATTTTGGTGCCAAAAAATTTGAAAATGGTGAATTAGTTGGAAATCATATACAGCCGGGACCGGATGGTGGTATAGTACAAATAGAAGATGAAACAATTTTAAAGGCCGCGAAGGAAATAATTGCCGAAAATAAAGCGAATAGCAATTAAATCACAAGGCGATTTATTATTAGAATGTCGAATGAATCTAGATTTATTCGACATTTTTTTTGTAAAAATATTCCTCACAATTACTTCTTAATACGGTTTTATATGAAAAAAGCCGTTGAATAAAAGTTCAACGGCTTTTTTCATTATTTAATTCTTGACACTACTTGACAAGAATCAATTTTTTCACTTGACTACCTTTCTCTGACACAATCGAGAATAAGTATAATCCAGGATTGTAATTTGAAAGGTCATATCTCAAATCGTACTTTTTATTGATTAGATTGTTTTCAAATAGCTTTCTTCCTGTCACATCTTTAATAACCAATTTTGCATCAAGATATTCAGAAAATTCTATGTTTAGATTAACGATTCCAGTCGATGGGTTAGGAGAGATTGTAAATCTTTCAATCTCATCGATGTCTCTTACACCAGAGACCTTTTTAACTGTGAATGGCCCAAATGTCTTGGTACATCCATTTTCGTCAGTTACTTCGACCGTATAGTCACCGGAAGCCAATCCTTCGATAGTATTGCCAGTAGCTCCATTAGACCAAGTATAAGTCAAATCTCCAGTGCCTCCTTCTGCATTGAAGGTTATACTTCCCGTATCTTGGTTCTGAGCTGTGTCTGTAATGTTTACCGCAGTTTCAACGATTTCGCTTGGTTCATTTACAGTGAATACGTTAGTTGTTATACATCCGTTTTCGTCAGTAACCACTGCACTATAAGTGCCTGCGGCTAAATCTGACAATGTTTTATCTAATGAATCATCTTCCCATACGATTGAAAGTTGACCGGTTCCTCCTGTTAATTCTAAACTAATGGAACCATCTTTTTCCCCGAAACAAGTCACATCCGTAATGGTTGCTTCAGTAGAAATAGCATCCGGTTGAGTAATTAAAAACGTCCCAGTGATTTGTGTGCCGTTGCTATCGGTAACTGAATATTGATACTCTCCAGCTTCTAAGTTTTCATCACTTATCATATTACTGGCGTATCCGTTCACTCCTGTGACAGCAATCGTGTAGTCTGGTGAACCACCTGATATCATCAATTCATAGCTACCATCCGCACTATTGCTACAGCTTGCATCGCTCACTAGAATCTGGGCTGATAAGACCGTTATGTACTGAATTTCTTGGCAATTGGTGTCCTCTCCGCAGTCATTGGTTACAGTTAAACACACATTGTATGTACCGTTCTGATCGTATTCTATGGTTGGATTTTCTTCCGTTGAAGTAGTTCCATTTCCAAAATCCCAACTATAACTGCTCGGCGAACCACTAGAAGTTGAGTTTAACATCACGACTCCATTCGCAGCCTCGGATGTAAACCCAGATACAGGAAGTTCTATGATTTCTTCTACATTATAAGCCAAAGTGCTTGAACAACCATTATTTTCATCCGACACCACGACAGTGTAAGTTCCAGCTTCTGTAGCTTCTAATTCTAAGATGCCGCTTGCAATTTGCACATTGTCTTTATACCAAGCTATTGTGTAATTGGCTGGGTCACCATTTAATATTGCAGTGAGCATGACTGAGGTTAACACACATGTCAAGTTATCATTTGGTTCAGCCATAATTTGAGGAATGTCAGCTGACAAGGTAACTGTTGCGGTAGCTGTGTTTTCACAACCATTGGTACCTGTCACTTTCGCAACGAAATCTCCCGCAGAAGTTACAGTCACGCAATTTCCAGAGACATCTCCTTCCGGTAGTTGCCAAACCACACTTGCACCGCCATCAACCGTAGCACATAGTTCAATCTCCTGCATTGAACAAGTAAGTTCTCCACTATTCACTGTTATCTGTGGTGCTTCCACATCCTCTGTGACGGTAGTTTCAATACTAGTGGAACAACCGTTATTACTATTATTCACTGTTAATACATAGGTTCCTGGCATATCAACCTCAACAATTAATGAGTTTCCACCGCTGACGATATTACCATCTGTTGTAGACCAAGTATAAGAAAATTCTGTTCCAGAACTACTGCCGTCCCCATCAATCATAACATTAGTAACTGCACATGTTATCTCACCACTCGCGGCGGCGGTTGCCAATGGCGATGCAAAATCGCCAGTGACATTAACAGAAGCAGTCTGACTACATCCTGCATCATTGTCGAAAACCGTTAAAGTATAAGTGCCAGCAGCACTAACTACGGCATCTTGACTATTCTCACCTGACACAATATTGCCATCGACAGTACTCCAAGTATAAGTGATGTTATTACCTTCAGAAGATCCATCACCACTCACGGTAACTTCAGGATTGGCACAAGATAATAGACCATTATAAGATGCTTCTGCAACGGGACCATCTGAAGAAAGAATTTCAAATTCACCATAAATCACGCAATTATTATCATCCGTTATTGAATAGGTGTAAACACCAGGTGCAATATCTTCAAAATAGCCTGTATAATTAAATCCAAAATTATCTATTTCGTAAGAATGTGGATATACACCACCGTAACTTACAATGGTGACAGTTCCATTTTCTGCTCCACAATCTGCATTTTCAGTATTCACTGTACTACCCAAAGCACTTGGTGATGTGAGGGTTTGTGATAAAATTAATTCACAACCATATGAATCTGTAGCCGTTATTGTGTAGGTACCTGCATACAAGTTGTCCTGGTAATCACCAGATCCCCCGTTACTCCAAGTGTAATAAATACCACCATTACCTCCACTAGCATCTACACTTATTGAGCCAGTTTCATCACCAAAACACAAAATATTTTCAGAATCCACAATGCTGAATTCAAATGGTAAACCTGTTGATCCTCCTAAAACATCGTAAGTTTCTTCTACAAAATAACCATTAAAATCACTCAAAGTACAAGAATAAACTCCTGCATCTATATCGTAAAGGGCAGTGCCTGAATCACCTGTTGACCATTCATAACTGATATTGCCTTGTCCACCAGTGGCTGATAAAACAATCGAACCACTTTCAGGGCAAGGTGAATCTGTCACGGAGGCATTACCTTGAAGTGAAAATGAATTGAACAACCAGCTCTCCCAGGTACTCGTGGGTGCCTGACCTACTTCCCAAGTTGTAAATCCATTTGCCGAAATGGCATATAAAGTAGGAAAGTAAGTAATATTATAGTCCGCATTTACGGCACTATTAGGAAGATCAATAATAGGATAAGGAGTGCCGGAAACCCAGTTGCCTTGAGTTCCACCATTAGGACCTACGCAAGTGGGTAAGCCGTATAGACAATCTAAATTATTATTTAGCTCTGCTTCCAAGAAAAAAACCATGATCTCGTCCGTACCATTTGGGCCGTATGCATCGTACAAATCTTCTAGAACTCCACTGTTGTGATAACTCCAACAAGGACTACACCAAGTAGCAGAAAAATCTAAAATAACATGTTTTCCGGCATTTAGGTAATCGTATAAATGATGAACATTACCATTAATGTCAGTCAATGTCCAGTCTGGTGCAATGGTGCCATCGGGTAAACTTGCAAACGCTGATTTCGGTACTAAGAATGATAGGGATAAAATGAAACAGAGTAGAAGTCTTTTCATGTGTAACAGTTTTATTGGTATTGAAATTATTGCAGCTGCTAAGATAGAATAAAATTTAAATAGTCATATTTAAATTGGTGAAAAAAATTAGCTTTTGCAAATAGTTGTTACATCACTGCTAGGATTTACATAGAACTTCTTATTACCAAATATAATTTTTTTAAAACTTGGTCAATTTTTTAAACTTTTGAAGCCTGTTTTTAATGTCGTTTTTGCTAAGATTTTTCAACCTGCTTATGCTAAATTCTTCCACGCAAAATGATGCCATCACGCTTCCTCTAATAATGGCTTTCTTTAAGGTTTTGAAATCCACTCTATCTTTTTGTGCTAGATAACCCATCATTCCGCCTGCAAAACTGTCACCTGCTCCAGTCGGGTCAAAAACTTCTGCCAAGGGTAGAGCCGGAGCAAAGAATATTTTATGGTCTTCAAAAAGTAAGGCACCGTGTTCTCCTTTTTTAATAACTAAAAATCGAGGACCCATTTTGTGAATTTCTTTGGCGGCTTTCACCAAAGAATATTCTCCACTTAATTGCCTTGCCTCTTCCTCATTGATGGTCAGTAAATCGATTTTTTTAAGCACCTTTTTTAAATCATCTAAGGCAATGTCCATCCAAAAATTCATGGTGTCTAGAGCAATCAATTTTTGATTTCCGTCAAGTTGTTCCAACACTTGAAGTTGAACTTGCGGTGTCAAATTGCCGAGCATGACATATTTACAATGCTTATAAGAATGGGGTAGTACAGGGTTGAAATCATCAAGAACATTGAGATCAGTAGTGATCGTATCACGAGAATTCATATCCATGTGGTAGACACCTTCCCAAAAAAAGGTTTTGCCGTTTTTTTTGATTTCTAAGCCATCCATGTTGACTCCGCGATTTTCTAGGGCTTCGATTTCAGATTCTGGAAAATCATCCCCAACTATTGCACTCAGATTGATATTATTTGTAAAATAGCTTGCCGCATAGCTGATATAGGTGCATGCTCCACCAATTACTTTTTCTGCCCTTCCAAATGGCGTCTGTATCGTATCAAATGCCACGGTTCCGATAGTCAATAAACTCATATTCTTTTAAATTTAAAAAACTATCCCATATTCCTACGAGGATAGTTTTTTTATTGATAAATCTGTGGAACATACTGGGCTCGAACCAGTGACCTCCGCCCTGTCAAGGCGGCACTCTAAACCAACTGAGCTAATGTTCCTTTTTCTATTGTTTTAACTCTTGTAATAATTGTTCGGGAGTTTTATATCCCCTGATATTTTTCACAAGATTATAATCTTTATCTAATATTGCAAAGGACGGATACCCTAAATTTCCTCGTAAATATTCTACTGCCAGATTGTTTACACCATTTCGACCACCGGCCTGCCATTGATACTCTTTGCCTGCAAATTTCACCGACTCCTTTTGCTCAGCATTAAACTTCACATTATGGAAATTTTTATCCATATAATCGATTACGGCGGGGTCTTCAAAAGTACTTTTATCCATTTTCTTACACCAGCCACACCAATCTGTATAAAAGTCAATGAAAAACATTTTCTGGTCTTTATTCGCAATTTTAGATGCAGTATCTATGGATATCCATGTGATACTGCCATCAGAGTTCTTAGGATAATCTTCTGATTTTTTACAAGCAGAAAATGCCATCGTAATTGCCAGACTTAATAGAATTATTCTCTTCATTAATTATGAATTACTAATTTTTGTGCAAATATATACATTCATGAATAGTCTCCTAAAAAAGCGTGATGCAATTTTTTAATTATGTATTAAATGTCATGTTCACTTTCTTCTCAAGTTCATTCACAGTGTCCTTGAAGAGTAAATCTGTATCCATCAAATCTTTGACCGCCTGTAATGAATACAAGACTGTACTATGATCCCGACCTCCAAAATTATTCCCAATGGCTTTTAGGGAATTACTGGTATAATTTTTTGCCAAATACATGGAGAGTTGTCTGGCAATAACAATCGATCTCTTTCTTGTTTTTGATTGTAGCTTATCCACCGGTAATTTGAAGTGATCTGCCACGAGTTTTTTAATATTTTCTATCGATATTTCGGAAGAATTAATGGAAATAAATTGAGAAACGACATCTCTAGCAAGTGCTAAGTCTATGTTCTTTTTTGTCAGTGTGGATTGTGCCATTAAAGAGATTAAAACACCTTCAATCTCTCGGATATTGGATTTCAAATTATAGCAAATGTACTCCTTAACCTCATCGGGTAATTTCACATTTTCTTTCTCCATTTTCTGTTCTAGTATGTGGATTCTTGTGTCGAGATCAGGTGATTCTATTTCCGCTGTCAGTCCCCATTTGAACCTTGAAATTAATCTCGATTCAACGTCTTTAAGGTCTTTTGGAGCTCGGTCAGACGTTAAGATAATCTGTTTTCCGGCTTGATGCAATTGGTTGAAAATGTTAAAGAATATCTCTTGAGTTTTTGCCCTATTGGCTAAAAATTGAATATCATCAACGATGAGTACATCGACCATTTGGTAAAAGTTGATAAAATCCGTGACATTGTTGTTTTTGATGGATTGAATGACCTGATTGGTAAATTGCTCCGTAGTGACATAAAGTACTTGCTTATTCTCATTGTTGGCAAGAACGGCATTTCCGATAGCTTGTGATAAGTGAGTCTTTCCGAGCCCTACATCACCATAAATTACGAGTGGATTAAATGCATTAGAACCCGGTTTTTTGGCAATCTCTTTTCCTGCGGCACTGGGTAGTTTATTACATTCACCTTCCACAAATGTCTCAAAAATATAATTTGGATTGAGTTGGGAATCGATTTTCATTTTTTTAATTCCCGGAATTACGAAAGGATTGTGAATAGTGGGTGCTTCATAATCACTTTTTTCGGTCGTTTTGGAATTGGTATTATTCCTTCTATTTTCATCAATTAAAATCTGATACTCCAAGCTTGTATTGGCGCTAAAAGATTGAGAAACAGCCCTTTTCAGTACGAGTAGATAATGCTCTTCCAGCCATTCATAAAAAAATTTGTTAGGCACCTGTATGGTGAGAACCTCATCCTGATAGTCTATGGCTCTGATGGGTTCAAACCAAGTTTTGTATGATTGAACATCAACTTGTTTTTTGATAAAATTTAGACATTCTTGCCACCCTTTATTACTATCTGTCATCTCATTACTTCTTTAATTATAGACGTTAAGTTGGTAATTCAAAAAAATATTTGAAAGCCACCTTTAATGTTGCCACCTTCACAAGAATATCTAGGGTTTCAATTGTAAATTGAACCATTTAACAAGTTGTTCATGTGACTCTGAGACTTTCCAATATTATCGGTATTGGTAACCGGTCTGATATTGGGAAGTGCCACAAATTTGAAAAAAATAATGCTAAACAAACAAAGGTTTGACTAGAAAATTTTAAACTTTTTTTATTTGGTTAATATATTGAAATTCAATATAATATGTAATGTTGGAAGATTATCGAAATTGTAGCTTTTGACATAGATTTAACCCTTATATATAGAGCTTTATTGGTAAAGTAATTAAACCCGATTCGGATAGAAATGAATTTATTTTAGATAAAAAATTTACGAGAATTTTAGATCATTTCTCAGGTAATTCTGAATTTTGTAGTGTGGTAGATACTACAATTGTATGTTTTCGCAAGAGACACATTTGTGCTTGTTTTTTTCAAAAATAATATCCAATCTTCCGAGTAGTAACCCTGCGAAACCCACTTGATTGACAATCACAGCTTGGTTTTCCTTATTAATTAATACTTCGGGTTTTTTCATAAAGGTATGGGTGTGACCACCGAGTATTAAATCGATGTTTTTGCTTTCAGCAGCTAATACGAGATCTGACACCTTATCATTTTTATACTTATACCCGAGGTGTGAAAGACATACGACATAATTACACATATACTCGTCACGAAGCTGTGTAGCCGTAAGATTGGCTTGTTCGATGGGATTTGTATACACGGTGTTTTGGTAAAGTTTATCGGGAACGAGTCCTTCCATCTCTACTCCCAATCCGAAAACTCCAATTTTTATCCCTTCAATATCAAATATCTGATGAGTCTTAGTTTTTGACTGAATAATGTCGTCATTCCATTCGTAATTAGAAATCAGAAAGGGGAAATTAGCTCGATCAATCATTCTGACGAGTCCGTCGAGACCATTATCAAAATCATGATTGCCTATGGTGCATGCATCATACCGCATTTGATTCATCAATTTTATTTCAACTTCTCCCCCGAAAAAGTTGAAGTATGGTGTGCCTTGTATGAGGTCACCGGAATCAAATAATAAGACGTTCTTTTCGGTTTGTCTTATATTGTTAATGAGTGTAGATCTGCGGGCTGCGCCACCTCTATTGGCATTTCTTGACCCATCGTCAGGAAAAGGCTCCACTCTGCTGTGGACATCATTGGTGTGGATGATGGTAAGCTTGACGATATCGTGAACTGAGGAGTTGGCAAAAAGGGAAGAACCTAAGATGATACCAGTACCATATGCGGCTGTGGTGGATATGAATTTTCTTCTTTTCATGGCTTGTACAAATTTATTTTTGAGTCAAAATACGTGGCGTAGAATCAATTACTAAGGTGTCTATCTCCGGGGTGTCGTCAAAATAATCTATAACCATATCTCTGATGAAAGTATCACTATTTTGTCGTGGTACATTGACCAAAAAGTCAAAACCATCTCCACCATTGGCAGAATAATCCGGCATGGCGACATAGTAAGTTTTTTGCATGTCCAAAGCTTCATTGTGTATTAAAATGTTGGAAGCGGTGTCACCCGTTTTTACAAAACTCACTTGTTTGCTAATAGGGGCTCCCCCATAATCCGAAATGTGATCCAGTATCATTTTTATGGTATTGCCATCGGCTTGTATCAATACTAAGGTATTGTCAAATGGCATTAATTCATAGATTGTGCCTACGCTGATATTACCCTTGCCGATGCTAGGCAATCGAATGCCCCCATAATTTTGAAATGCGAAATCTACTTTATTTCCCCATTCCTTTACGGCAATGTCACTGAGCAAATCCGCAAACCAATTACCCATATTAGAGTTTGGCTTCTGTTTTTCTAATACCACTGGATTATAGGCAATGACTCTTTTCATTTTAGAGTCGAGGACGGCCTTATAAGGTTGAATAATACTATCTATGACAGGGTCATCCTTATAATCCGAGCTTATTTCGTACTTGCGGGCATCTACATCAGCGACGTATATTTTATTAGTACCGCAAGAAAATGAGGCAATAATAAATATGAATAGTAAAATATAGTGGTTACGGATTTTCATTTTTATTATAGTATTTGTTAGTCAAAAATCAACCCTCTAGATTATTCATTCCATCTGTATGTTATAAATAATCCCAGACATGGTCTGTTTCCTTTTTATTTAATTAAGCATTACTGAAACTTCTTCTTTAATGGCTGAAATAGCAGAGTCCATTGGGTCTTTTTTAAACTCTAGCAACAGTTTTTCACATTCTGACATCAGCTTGTCAGAGCTGTCATAGTTATTACATCGTTCTTTGGCTTCGGTAATGATCGCTATTGTTTGAATCTTTGCAAGGTTTACAATCTGCCATAATTTGTCGGAGACATAGATTTGTTGTGCCAAATTGTGTTCATATTCCATCTGAATCGAGATGAGCATTGCATTTGCCATCGCTATCGCATTGTCGTCGCTGCTGTTCAATCTCAAGCTAAGGTTTGAAATTTTTATTCTTTCGCAGTAAAGTGCGAGCCTTTCATAAGCCTGCAATTTCAATGGCAAACTTTGTTTCGATTTCTTACTGGCTCTTTTGATTTCTTTCAAGGTAATGATGCCATCAAAGAATTTTTTTAACAAATAATAGGCAGTCAAAAAAACAATCAACGATGGGATTGTAATTTTTAAAATATCAGCCATTCCTATCATATTTAAAATATTAATTACTTCGATTGGCGAACATAAAGCTAAAATTTGATGTTTACTAAGAACTAATTTAAAAAAATAGTTAAACAATATTATTTAGACTTTAAAATGGATATGGAAAATTCAGTTTCGACACATTCAGATACGATTATTTTGACCGACGGAGCAGTTAAGCAGCTTAAGAAAATCATTGAAGATCAGCATATTCCTGAGGAGTATGGTTTAAGAGTAGGAGTTAAAGGTGGTGGTTGTTCGGGATTCAGTTATGTGCTTGGATTTGATGAGCAGAAGGATAAAGACGATGTTTTCGAAGTGAAGGGGATGAAAGTATTGATGGAAAAGGCTCATGCGATTTATCTTATTGGCATGGAAATAGATTGGGTGGATGGACTAAATAATAGAGGATTTGTTTTTAATAATCCTAATGCCTCTGGCACTTGCGGATGTGGCACGAGTTTTTCCGCATAAGATATTGAAATAGGAAATAAAAAAGGGGCTACTTAAGCCCCTTTTTTATTATTACTCTTAAGATAGTCTCTTATTAAGCTCCTGATCTATGGCTTCTAAAAATTCTTCAGTATAAAGGTAGTGTTCTCCGTGCTTCACGCCATTTCCATGAATGCAGACCGCCAAGTCTTTAGTCATTTTACCAGACTCCACCACATCCACACAAACTTCCTCCAGCGTATTGGCAAAATTGATTAAATCCATATTATCGTCTAATTTTCCTCTGAATGCCAAACCTCTAGTCCAGGCATAGATGGAAGCAATTGGGTTGGTTGAAGTTGGTTTTCCTTGTTGGTGTAAGCGGTAGTGACGTGTCACCGTGCCGTGTGCTGCTTCTGATTCCATTGTATCTCCATCAGGAGTGACCAGTACAGAAGTCATCAATCCCAGAGATCCAAATCCCTGAGCGACTGTATCGGATTGCACATCTCCGTCATAATTTTTGCAAGCCCATACAAAGCTGCCATGCCATTTTAAAGCAGAGGCTACCATGTCGTCTATTAATCGATGTTCGTATTCGACACCTTTGTCCTTGTATTCGTTTTCCCACACTTCCTGAAAAATATCTTTAAATCGACCATCATATTTTTTTAGAATGGTATTCTTAGTTGAAAGATAAACAGGCCATCCTTTTTGCAATCCTACATTCATACACGATCTTGCAAAACCATATATCGATTCATCTGTATTATACATACCCATAGCCACTCCGCCATTTCCTTTGAATTCGAAGATTTCATATTCCTGTACGCTACCATCCACTCCCTCAAATTTTATTGTGAGCTTGCCCTTTCCAGGAACAGTGAAGTCTGTCGCCTTATATTGATCGCCAAATGCATGCCTACCCACGATGATGGGGCTATCCCAATTCGTTACCAATCGCGGTACATTTTTGCACACAATTGGTTCTCTGAATACGGTTCCATCCAGAATGTTTCGAATCGTACCGTTTGGTGATTTCCACATTTTTTTTAACCCAAACTCTTCTACTCTTGCTTCGTCTGGAGTAATCGTGGCACACTTTACACCGACACCATATTTTTTGATGGCATTGGCTGCATCTATGGTGATTTGATCATCGGTAATATCTCTTGACTCAATTCCTAAGTCATAATATTTAAGATCTATATTAAGGTAAGGAAGAATTAGTTTGTCTTTAATAAATTTCCAAATGATACGGGTCATTTCATCACCGTCGAGCTCGACTACGGGATTGACAACATTGATTTTTTGCATGTTCGTTTTTTTAAAAATTATCAATAGTTAGATTCACTGAACAAAGATAACAATACGGAGTGTAAAAGAATAATAATCGAATACTTAAGCCCATGAAATCATGATTAAAAACAGTCAAGTAAGTCTACATACTTTTATGTAAATACAGAATTACTCACTAAAGGAGACACATTATTAAATATTACAATATATAAATTGCATATTAATATGAGTTGTAGTATTGAAGAGATAAGCTGCAGTATCAACAAATAAAAGTTTATTAACAAAGAAGGATAAAACCCGAAAGGTAGAAAGCACTATGTTGATATTTATATATAGAAAAAAATTATATTTATAAAATTAAAATTATTAATTAGGTATATATATTATATTTATATAAATTATTTATATTTGTAATATAATTAGTTTTCAACGGAAAACACATTTTGAAATTTGGGAGTGTATTTTGAGACAATGATGGCCAAATAGAGTAAAGTTTCAACGAATTCATGACATTTTTTCACAGGATTGTTTAAACTTATTACATATTATAAAAAAAATATATAAAAAAAATAAATAATGTGTGAAAAAGTGGGAAAATGTGTAAAGTGTGTTTATATTTGTGTCGTCAACGATGATTAATTGACATAAATGAAAAGATTAACCGGAGAATATGATTGCAAAATAGATGCAAAAGGACGTATGAGAATACCTGCTGCATTGGTGGAGCAATTAGGTGGCAAGGAAAATCTGAAGTTTACAATTAATCGTGGTTATAAAAGACATCTCATGATTTATCCCGAAAAAGTTTGGGAAAAAAAGACAATAGAAATTGACCAGCTCAATAATGACATTAGTGACGAAAGAGAGGCAATCCGATATTTTTATCGGGGGGCAACCGAGGTTAAAGCAGATTCTGCGGAAAGGATTCTAATACCTAAGAGATTGGCTGAATGGGCCAATATTGATTTGGATGTCGTATTGTTTGCGTATCAGGACAAAATTGAATGTTGGAGTAAAGATGCTTACGAGCAATCTCTCGACAGCGAACCTGAAAATTATGCGGACATTATGGATAGAATTCATCAAAGTAGATTGACAAAACCTTAAAATAACGAAAATCACCGCCTTATGGAATATCATATTCCTGTCTTACTTTCGAATGTTATTGAAGCTCTCAAGATTAATCCAAAAGGCATCTATTGCGATGTAACGTATGGTGCCGGTGGACATTCCAAATCGATTATTGAAAATTTGGGTAAAGAAGGTTGGTTGTTTGGTTTTGACCAAGATATTGATGCACGTGCTAATTGCTTAGCTAACAAGAATTTTACGTTAATTCCGGTTAATTATCGATATCTGCAAAACTATATGGACTACTACGGAGTAGAATCTGTTGACGGAATTCTTGCGGACTTAGGTGTTTCTTCGTATCAATTGGATCAAGCGA
>ERZ795053.5542-NODE-5542-length-12977-cov-8.414564_pt1 | contig 12977 bp, 12 predicted proteins | sample MGYA00375137_ERZ795053 | MGnify/ENA primary metagenome ERZ795053 (study PRJEB30182, sample SAMN05720284) | activated sludge metagenome | isolation source: Anaerobic digester | place: Hong Kong | collected 2014-12-17 ... | reverse complement strand
ACAACCAGCCGCCCTATAACCACCCAGGCCGCGCGCAGCGCCGGCCCGCACCGTACCCGGCGGCCGCCCCCACCGCGTATCCCGCGAGCGTAGCGAGCCGGGATACGCCCTCATGCACGCCCCGGAGTTAACCGGCGCGCCAGCGTCCGGTTAAACTCCGGGCGGCGATCGCTGCGAAAAAAACGCTCCGGCGGACCTTAGTCCGCCGTAGCGTTTTTTCGTCAGCGATCGCTTATTTCTCCGTCAGCGCGAACACCCCGTCCCAGTCGGCCGAGGGCGGCTTGAGCGAGAATACCTCGCATTTCTTTATATACGATTTAGTCGGGCCGTCGTCCGGCCGCTCGGCGGCGAGCGACGACAGGAGCTTCGCGGCTTTCTTCCAGTCCCTCGTATCGAAGACCTCGTGGGCTTCGTCGAAGCGGGCCAGGAAGTCGAGCGTTCCGTTATCCGCGTCGGACTTGAAGCCGATCAGCTCCCATAGCTGGACCGGCGTGTTGATGCCGACCACCCTGACCCTGTCGAGGCGCCTAGCGAGGAACTCGTCCCCGGCCTCCTTGTAGGTCGCGTCCGACATCAGTATCCAGCTGCCGTACTGCTTGTTGACGCCCTCGAGCCTGGCGGCGAGGTTCACCGCGTTGCCCATGATGGTGTAGTCCATCTTGCGCTCCGTGCCCATGTTGCCGACGACCATGTCGCCGGTATTGAGCCCGATGCGGGTCAGGAGCGGGCTCGGCGTCATGCCGTCGGCTAGCAGCCGCTCGTTCAGCTCGGCTTCCTTGCGCTTCATCAGCGCCGCGGAGCGGCAGGCGAGCCTGGCGTGCTCTCGGTAGTCGAGCGGGGCGCCGAAGAACGAGATGATCGCGTCGCCCTCGTACTTGTCTATCGTCCCCCGGTTCTCGAGTATGATGTCGCTCATGCCCGACAGGTAGATGTTGAGCAGCTTGACGAGCTGCTCCGCGTCCAGGGCCTCCGAGACTGTCGAGAAGCCGCGGATGTCGGTGAACATCGCGGTGATCCATTTCTTCTGGCCGCCGAGCTTGAGCATCGACGGGTCGGAGATGATCTCGTTGATCACGTCGCCGGAGAGGTAGGTGCTGAAGGCCTTGCGCAGGAAGCTCTTCTCCCGTTCGGACAATAGGAACGATAGGAGGGAGTAGGCTATGAACGACGCCAGGGTGGATAGGAGCGGCGACAGCACGGCGACGTAGACGCCGGTGAAATGGAATACGGCGTAGTCCGCCAACGCGACGACGGCGGTCATGCCGAGCCCGACGAGCAGCTGCGCCCTCGTGTCGAGCCGGCCTATGACCAGCAGCACCGCCGCCGCGAGGGCCAGCGACAGCAGCGACGATATCCACAGCGGCGCCTCCCGCAGGAAGTCGCGCTGCAGTATCGTGTTGGCGACCGCGGCGTGCGTCCCGACGTTCTCGTACTCCGAGTCGAACGGGTTGACGCCGAAATCGGTCGAGCCGGTGCTGGTCCATCCGACGATGCAGAACGCGCCGTCGAGCTTGCCGCGCAGGTGCTCGTCGTAGCGCAGGTGCCTCGCGTAGGATTCGGTCGCCCTGTCCCAAAGGAGGGAGAAGTCGTCGCGCATCTGGTCGTACAGCTCGGCGTAGGCCGGGTCGTCGGCGTCCCGGGCCTCGTCGTACAGGGCGGGCACGCTGTCGCCGTAGCCCATGCCGACGAAATCCCCGACCGTCAGCCAGTACTCGCGCCTGGAGGCCAGCCAGGCCTCGCGGTCCTCGGCCGATCCGCTGTCGAGCGCGGCCGCGCGGTAGGCCTCGCTCTCGTCCCAGGCCGCCAGGCAGGCGTCGACCGGCGCGTAGCCCGGCCCGAGGGTCCAGCCTTGGTTGGCCCTGAGCAGCCTGACCGCGTCCGCGAAGGTCCCGGCCTCGTCCCGGTACGTCAGCAGGTCGTGGAAGGCTATGTGGTCGAAGCTGTCCACGTACATCTTCTTGGGCCAGCGGATCAGCATCGTACCGTCCCCTGCCAGCGGGATGCGTACGTCTCGGACGCCGTCCGGGTACTCGGCGCCGATCAGCCGCAGCTCGCGCTCGCCGTAGACTAGGCCCGGATTGCCGAGCCTGTCCAGGAGCGGCGCCAAGGCCAGCTGCAGGTACGGCTTGCCGTCGTAGAAGTCGACCAGCCTGATGCGCCTGCGCACGCCGTCCGAGTCGATGTCGACGTTCGTGAAGCCGGCGCCCTTGGACATGCCGCTGATCTCGGGGATGGGGACGAGGAAGCCCGCGCTTCCCTCCGGCATCGTCCGCTCGAGGGCCAGCTCGGGGTAGGCGAACCGGTCCTCCACCGCCTCCATCCGGCTCATGAACGACTCGTTCGGGCGGGTCTCCTGAATGTTCAGCGTCGTGTAGGCGTTCCCGAACAGGCGCATCGCCTGGCCCAGGTACGCGTCGTTCTCGATCGCGACCAGGTTCGCCTTGCCGTAGAGGTATTCCCTCGTCTCGTCGATATAGTCGACGAGGGCTCCGCCGTATTCCCCGGCGTCGGCTAGCGGTATGCGCTTATTGGCGAGCGCCTGGAACACCTCGGCCATGTTCGAGCCTATCTCCTCGAACGCGGTGTCGAATTCGGTTTTCAGGCCGCCTCGCAGGTAGCTGCCGTCCACCGTCATCGGGCTCTTCTCGAGGTACTCGATATCGAAGACCACGTAGTCGGCCCCGAGCTCGGCCAGCGCCTCGAGGCCGTGGGCGAGCAGGCCCCTGGGCCATGGGTAGGTGCCGATCTTGTCTATCGAGGCGTCCTCGATGTCGAGCAGCACGATGGCCCCGTCTTCCGCCACGGCCGGTTTCAGGCCGAGGAAGAGGTCGTAGGCGCCGTGCTCGAGGTCGCGCCACGCCGGCGACAGGTAGAGCAGCGAGAACGCTACGCCTATGGCTATAGGGACGATAATAAGCCGCCGCGAAACTTTTCGTTTTGGCATCGGAGCCTCCATGCTGATAAACTTTTGTTATGGTAGTATACTACGCATATTCAGGTTTAAAGGTGACATATGAAAAGAGTATGCGCATCCCTTGTATTGGCGTCGTTCTGCGTCTTCGGCGCCTTCAGCCAATCGAACGACTTCGTCGACGGCCTGATCGAATCGGATTCGGTCAGCGTCGGCCAGGCCGCCTACCTCGTGCTGGTCGCCTCGGATAACCTGGGCGACGACGCGGACGCCGAGCGCGCCTTCGAGATGCTCGGGAATTTCGGATGGGCCCCCGAGGGCGCTTCCGCCGATACCCCTATCAGGCTCAAGGACTATTCGTACCTCCTGATGAGCGCGTTCGGCCTCAGGGGCGGCCTCATGTACGCCCTGTTCCCCGGGCCTCGCTACGCGTACCGCCAGCTCGTCTCGAGCTTCGTCATCCAGGGCCGTTCCGACCCCGATATGGCCGTCTCGGGCCCGGCCGCCGTCAGGATGCTCGGGCGCGTGTTCGACGTAAAGGGGATAGCGGAATGAAGCGCCATACCACGAGCCTCGCCGCCTTCATTTGCTTCGTCGTCGCCTCGGCCCTGTGCGCCGGCAACGCGTACGCCGTCGATTTCGGCCTCACCTTATCCAACGACTCGGAGCTGTCCGGCGGCGGCGGCGGCCTCTCGCTGTCGCAGGTCGACGACGCCGCGCTGTGGCTGTCGCTGCCGATAGGCGCCTCGTCGTCGATCTACGCGTCGGCCGTCTACGAATTCTCGGGCGACTTCACCTACCTGCCCTCGTACTCCGATAGCGTCCGCTGGTACTCGATCACCGCCGGGCGCGTCGAGTGGGAAGGCTTCGTCGGCCTGAGCGACTCGATGGGCCTCGGCTGGTCGGTCGGCCGGATACCGCTCCAGGACTACTCGGGCCGCGTCCTGAACGGCCTCCTGGACGGGGCGACGGTCAGGCTGTCGGTCGGCCAGGCGGTCGTGAGCGCCGCCGCCGCCTATACCGGGCTGACCTTCAAGGACGACGCGCCGATACTGATAGACGCAGACGACGAGAGCGCCTGGTCCGACGACGACGCGATCTTCGCCCCGCGCCGCCTGCTCGCCTCGGTCGGCCTGCGCCTGGTCGAGGTCGTGCCGTTCCACGATCTCGGGCTCGACGGCTGGGCGCAGTTCGACCTGGATACGGCTGGGGAGGCCGTTACCAATACGCAGTACGCCGAACCGTTCATCGAGGGCCGAGTCGCGCGTGCCATCCGATGGCGGCTCTGGGGCGCCGCCGAATTCGGCCAGGATCCCGGTTTATTCTACGGCATGGCCGCCGGGGCGCGCGTCAGGCTGACGGCGCCGGAGCTGGCCGGCCTGCGCGTCACGGCCTCCTGCGTCTGGGCCGGCGGGGATTACGACGGCGACGGAGCCATGCGGGCCTTCAAGCCGATCACGGCCGGCTCGCTGTCGTCGGTGGCCGGGACGATGTTCACCGACGCGCTCGGCGCGTCGCTCGACGCGTCCGTCGTCCCCGCGAGGGGCCTGACGCTAGGGGCGGGATGCGCCGCGAATTTCCGGCCGAACGTAGACGGGGAGCCGGCCTACCTGGGCTTCGAGCTGACCGGACGGGCCGACTATAAGCCGGCCGGCGACGTGACGCTGACGGTAGAGGGCGGCTGCTTCGCGCCGAACGGGGCCGCCGATCCGGAAGCCTCGGTAGAGTGGCTCGCGGCCGCGTCGGCGACGCTGCGGCTCTGACGACCTGCCGCGCGAGCGGCGAAAGGATACGTGACTATGATGAAGCGATGCATATTAACCGCGGCGATGCTGGTCGCCGTCGCCTCCGCGGCGATGGCCGCGACGCTGAACGCCACCGTCGTCGAGATAGCCGGCAAGGTCGAGTACCAGCTGCCGGGCAAGGGCTGGAAGCCGGCCAAGGTCGGCGACTCGCTGCCGAAGGGCACGATAGTGTCGACCGGCTTCAAGAGCACCGTCCTCCTCAAGGTCGGCCCGTCGACGGTCACCGTCAAGCCGATCACGAGGCTGTCGCTCGAGGAGATACTGCAGTCCGAGTCCGGCACCCAGACCCAGCTGTTCCTGATGGCCGGCAGGGTCAAGGCCGAGGTGACGCCTCAGGCGGGCTCGCCCGTCGAATTCCAGGTCAAGAGCCCTACGGCGACCGCCTCGGTGCGCGGCACGGGCTTCGAGTTCGACGGCACGAACCTGCTCGTCGAGCACGGCGCGGTGCAATTGCGGGCGCCCCACGGCATGACCCGCTACGTCAGGAACGGGGAGTTCAGCTACGTCGCCACCAACGGCTCGGTAACTTCGCCGGCGGCGGTCAGCCCAGAGGGCGGCCTCGAGCGCGTCGACGAACTGATCGACCAGGCCGATTCGGACTCCAGGGTCGACGTACAGCTGGGCGGCGCCATCGACGTGACGACGCCGACGGCTACCGTGATCATCACGATTCAGTAGCGCGCCCGGCGTATACGAAAGGCCCGCGACAGGTCGCGGGCCTTTTCATTTATAGGGCGGAACGCGGACGCTAGAACGCGAGGCTCAGGGAGGCGCCCACGCCGGCGTATCGCCGTTCCGCGAGCGTGGCGAACGAGCCCGACGCGTAGCTCGCCCAGGCGGTCAGCGAGGCGTCCTGGGCTATGTCGACGACAGCGTAGGCCGTCGCGCTCGCGATCGCGTCGCCTACGTCGGCTATGGCGCTGGCGCCGACCGATACGTAGTCGCCGGCGATCAGGTTGGCCGTGGCGTACACGTAATGGCTGCCCGGGTACGATTCTCCGGACGACAGCGCCTCGAGCGCCTCGGCCTCGCTCTCGGCGCCGTCGCTACGGTACCGATACTCGGCGGAGACGACGAACTTGCCGCCTACGGACCAGTCCATGCCGACGGTAGCCTCGTAACCGGCTTGATCCAGATCGAAGAAGGCCGAGGCCGGGGCGGTATACGCCGCCTCCAGCCATAGCCCGACGACCAGGTCGGTCTTGAGGCTGAGCGCCGCGGTGACCGATCCGTCGCCGCCGTCCCAGGCGGCCTGGAGCCCGAGGTCCGAGCCGAGGGCGTAGCCGTAGAGCCTTGCTCCGTAGCGTCCGTCGGCCGGCGCGATACCCGGTACGGCTACCGCCTCGACGCCGCCGAGGGCGCCTACGGGCGCCGCGAGCCGTATCGCGTCGACGCCGGCGCGCTCAGGCTCGAGGCCGACTATCGCGGTCTCGGCGAAGAGGTCGGCCGGGCTCCAGAGCCGCGCCGCGCCCCAGTTCACCACCTGCCGTCCGAGCGTCGCGACGATGGGGCCGGGAGACCAACGCAGGTAGGCCCGGTCGAGCGACAGCGCGAGCGCCGCTTCGCCCGTGCCGAGCGCCGCGGCGCCGAGCCCGTCGCCGGCGGCCAGAGCGGCGGATGCCGCCGTGCCGGTCAGCGCGTCTACCCGCCCCGAGAAGCTGGCCCGTACGCCGGGGCGCCTCGCGTCTAGGGTCAGCCTGAGCGATGCGTCGGAGCCGTAGCGCAGCTCGTCCTCCGCCCCTGCCGCGCCTTCGCTCCAGGCGCCGGCCGCCGCGAACGAGGCCTCGCCGGAAGACTCCGGCCCGCTCGGCGCCGACGGCTTGCCCGGCGCCGCTGCCTGGCCGAACGCCGCGGTAGCCAGCGGGCCCGCGCACAGCGCCGCGGCGAGCAGCGCCGCGGCCAATTCGCTCGGCCGCCTCATCGCTCGAGCGCCGCCCTGGTGAACATGCCCTGGTCGAGCGCCGGGTCGAGCTCGAGCGACTCCATCACCATCGTCGTGCTCGAGTCCTTGCGAAGCCGGTCGCGCAGCACCAGCTCCGTGGCGTACCAGCGGCCGGAGACGCGCTCGACCTTGACGGCCTCCATCGTCTTCAGGAGCCTGCCTGAGCGGGCGTACATGTCCTCGGCTAGCACGACGTAGCGCTCGGCGTCGACCTTGAGCACGCGGCGCTCGTACTTGGCCGACTGGGCCCTGGCCTTGAGCTCGACGACGTAGACCCGGCGGCCGCCGAGATCCTCCTCGCCGGTCACCGTCGCGGCGTAGATCGAGCTCAGCTCGTCCGACTCGAGCGCGTCCTCGTACGAGAAGTCCGAGCCCATCATGCCTTCCTTGAGCAGGTGCCCCGATATGCGGACCGTGTCCTGCTCGGCCGGGAAGTACATCCACAGGTCCTTGCCGAGCTTCAGCATGCGGGTACCCGCGTCCTCGGGGTTGGTGAACTCGACGAAGGCCTTGTCGGCGCCCATCGCCCAGGCGCGCATCGACTTGACCCTGAGCTGGCCGCCTATGCGTATCTCCATCCTCGCCTCGTACGCTATGCTCGCGAACGCCTGGTTGCCGTCTATGCGCGCCAGCAGCTCGGCCGCGTCCGGGGCCTGCGCCGACGCCGCGACGCCCAGGGCGGACAAGACCATGGACGCGCAGATCGCCTTGATCGATAATCTCATATTCAAGCTCCTTTACGCCGACCTGATGGCGTCGATCGGGTTCATCCTGGCCGCGCTCCGCGAGGGTAGGTAGGCCACGGCCGCCGAGACCGCGACGCCTATCATGAAGATGGCTACGGTCCACGGCACGCTGACGGTGAAGTACACGACGTTGTCCATCGGCCAGCTGAATGACGACATCGCCGAGGTCAGGTCCAGGCCTACCTTGCCCATGACGACGTTCAGGACCAGCCCGAGCGCCGAGCCGACGGCCGAGCCGACGAGGCCCATCATCGTGCCCTCCGCCAGGAACAGCGCGAGCACCTCGCGGTTCGGCATGCCCATGCTCTTGAGGAGGCCTATCTCCTTCTTCCGCTCGAGCACCACCATCATCATGATGTTCGTGATAATGAAGGCGCCTAGGAAGGCGACGATGACGTACATCCAGAAGTAGATGGACTCGGCCATCAGTATGAAGCGCGGGAAGTCGCCCATCGCCGTCCAGGACCGGACCGACAGCCCGTCCAGGCCGCGCTCTGCCAGCGCCTTCTCCATCGCCGCGGCCGCCTCGTCGGCGTCGCGGTAGTCCGGCAGCATCGCTAGCACCTGCTGGGCGCCGACCCCCATAGCCAGGAGCGAGCGGGCGTCGTCGAGGCCTATCTGGAAGACGGCGTTGTCCAGGGTGTTCACCTGGGTGCGGAATATCCCGACGACCCTGAATTTCTTGAAGCCCATGCCGTAGTCGGCCCGCTCTGTCAGCACCTTTAGCGTGTCCCCGACGCTTAGGCCGAGGTCCCGCGCCAAGGCCTCGCCGAGTATCGTCTCGCCGGGGCCCTCGATGTAGCGGCCGCCGTCGAGCACGCTGCGGTCGAGCATCAGGAGCTCCTTCTCGGCGGCGGGGTCGCCGGCTATGCCGAGCGCGGCCTTGCTGTTCGCGCCGGCCGACAGTATCACCCCGAAGCGTATCCGCTCGGCGAATACCGCGCCCTCGAGGCCCGGAGCGCCTTCGAGCGCCCGTATCACGGCGCCGGAATCCGGGATCGCCGCGTCGACCGGCGAGAAGCGCTCCCGTTCCCTGTATCCGTCGGTCACGATGTTCACGTGGCCGACCTCGTTCTTGGTGTAGTTCTTGACGATCGAACCGAGGAAGCCGCCGACCATGCCCTGCATGAACACGACGAGCAGGATAGCTATGGCCACGGACGACGCCGCGAGCGCCGTGCGCCGGCGGTTCCTGCCGAGGTTCCGTAGCGCCATCGAAAGTAGTCTCATCGCGTCCTCCTTAGACGAAGCGCAGCGCGTCGGTCACTTCGAGCCTGGCGGCGCGCTTGGCCGGTATCCTCGCGGCTACGAACGCGACGACCAGCCCGAACGCGAACCCGACGACCATGGTCGCGGGGTTCCACTCGCCGTAGAGCGTGCCGGTCAGCGGCAGGCCGCCCATGTCGATTGAACCGATGACGGCGCCTATCGACATGCCGACCTCGACGAAGTACCAGTCCATCAGAGCGCCGAGCAGCACGCCGCCCAGGCTGCCGACGGCGCCGACCATCAGCCCCTCGAGGGTGAAGAGCCTGCGTATATCCTTGGGGGACATGCCGTAGGCCCGCAGCACGCCGATCTCGCGTATCCTGGCGTAGACGCTCATCAGGATCGTGTTGACTATGCCGACCGCGGCTATGAGTAGCACGACGAGGATGATCATGTACGAGAACTTGCTCTTCATCGCGCGCATCGCCAGGTAGTCCTTGGCCAGCTCGGTGATCGAGTCGACCCGCAGGCCGGGCAGGGCCGCCCCGGCCCGCGCGGCTATCCCGTCGGCGTCGTCGAGGGTGGCGTCCAGGCTGGGCGCCCTGGCGGCGGCGACGACCAGCTCGCTCGCGAAGCCGTCGGTGCCGAGCAGCTCGTCCGCGTCGCCGTAGGCCATGAACAGGCCGGAGTCGTTGATATAGGGCATCGGCGTGAAGACGACGCCCCCGACGCGGTACTCGTCGGCGTTGACGTTCTCGTAGACCGTCGAGGCGGAGACGACCAGGTAGTCGCCTACCTCGACGCCTAGCTCCTCGGCCAGGCCGGAGCCTATGACCACGTCGCCGGGCTCGGCCGCGCTCAGCCACGACCCGGAGACCACGGCCTCGGGCAGCTTGAACACCCGCGCGTCCAGCTCCGGGTCGACGGCGGTCGCGACGACCGGGAGCGAGTCCTCGTAGTTCGAGACGTTCGCCACGAAGCGGGCGCGGGGCGCGACCGCCGTGATCCGCCCGTCGGCGGCCATGATGGCGCGCATCGCCGCCTCGGGGTCCGGGACGCCGTAGTCGAGCGGCGTCCCGAGCTGGTTGGACAGGTACTCGGGCGTGCGGACCTTCGCTACCGACTCGGTGTAGTCGATCATGTTGTCCAGGGTGATGCGGTCCATGCCGACGAGCACCGAGTCCATCATTATGAACAGGCCTATGCCGACCGACATGACGACGCCGGTGATCACCGTCCGGCGCTTGTGCCTGAGCACGTTGCGCGCCGCTATCTTCCAGAGCGCTCCCACGGCTAGCTCCTCTCGTCGGCTACGAGGCGGCCGTCGCGGATGGTCACGACCCTTCGGGCGTGCTGCATGACCAGCTTGTCGTGGGTCGAGAAGACGAAGGTCGCGCCGCGCGTCGCGTTGATCGACTTCATCAGGTCGACGATCTCCTCGGCGGTGCGGCTATCGAGGTTCGCGGTAGGCTCGTCCGCCAGCACCACGGACGGGTCCTTGACCAGGGCGCGGGCAATCGCGACGCGCTGCTCCTGGCCGCCCGACAGCTCGCGCGGGAACCGGTTCGCCTTGCCCTCGAGGCCGACCGCCGCGAGCATCTCGAGCGCCTTGGCCCGTACGGCCGCCTTGTCGCGCCGCTTCTCGATCACGAGCGGCAGCTCGACGTTCTCGACCACGGTCAGCACGGGTATCAGGTTGTAGGACTGGAAGATGAAGCTGATGCGGTCCTTACGGTAGTCCGACAGCTGCTGCTGCGTCGCGGAGCCCAGGTCGGCGCCCTCGTAGACGACGCGCCCCGAGCTCGGCTTGTCCAGGCAGCCTATGATGTTGAGCAGCGTCGTCTTGCCCGAGCCGGACGGGCCGACCACGGCCAGGAACTCGCCCGGCTCGACGTCCATCGAGACGCCGTCGAGCGCGCGCACCTCGTTGTCGCCCTTGCTGTAGATCTTGGTCAGGTCCTTGAGCTCCAATACGTTCATAACGCCTCCCCGCGCGCCTTGCGCGCCGTCGCCAGAATGGTCTCGAGTTCGGATAGGTATTCGTCGAGCGCCCTCCCGCCCTCTACGCTCAGGCGGACGCCGGTGTACGGTTTATTGGCCTTGAAGCTCTTGCGGATCGAGACGAGCCCCGCCTCCTCGAGCGTCTTCAGCTGTATCGACAGGTTCCCCGCGCTCATCGACAGCGCGTCGCGCAGCTCGGTGAACCCTATCTCCGGCTCCTCGCCGGAGGCCAGGTAGGTCAGTATCATCAGCCGCGACTTCTCGTGGATCAGCTTGTCCAGCCCGAGCCTCGCGAGGCGGCTTCTCTCCGCCACGGCTAGTCTCCCGCCGCGCGGCCGTCAGCGGCCTTCGCCGCCGATATCTCCGCGGCCTGGGCTATCGCGAACGCGAAGAACATGCCGCCGTAGATGACGAACAGCCATAGGAACGGCGCCCGCTCGACGAAGAGGAGCGACGCGAGGCCGAGCAGGATGCCCCAGTAGCCGATCACGTAGTACGGCCGGAGCCCGCCCTTGCCCGCTATGACGTTGGCCATCACCTCGAATAGGAACGAGCTGACCGGCAGCGCCAGCCAGGGCCTGCCCGCGTAGAACGCGTAGGCGATGCCGGCCACCATGCCGAGCGTCAGCGGCATCGTCACGTGCGCCATCGGCCCGCCGAAGAACGAGTCGAGCACCTTCGCGAAGCCGTCGTCGCCGCCGACCTGGACCGCTCGCCTCGACATCAGCACGATCTTGAGGGTGCCTCCGCCGACGACGAACAGCGCGAGCGCCGCGAACAGGGCGAGCTTGGCCGGGGGCGGTATCGCGTCGAAGCCGCCGTAGCGCGAGACGAGCAGGTGGGCCGGCAAGGCGAATAGGCTTATGTTCAGGCCTGCCAGCGCGGAGAAGGTTACCCAGCCGGGCGGCGACGATACCTCGCGCAGCATCGGATCGTTCCGCCTGACCGCGCGCTTCAGGTCCTCTATATCGGCGCTCAGCCGTTCTATCGTCTTATCGTCCATCATTCCCTCCCATAAACTAGTTTATATCATAAACCAAGGCGCCGACAATGGTTTTCTGTGCGATTGTGCTTGATTTACATAATGCTATGTATTACATTGTATGATGTTATGGCAGATACATTGAATCGCCGGAGGTGCGTATGATCGAACAAGCCGATCCCGGCGGCGAGCTGGGGCGGGCCGTCGACAAGTGGCGCTCCCAGAGCCGCAAGGGCTTCCTGGAACTATGCATACTCGCCTGCGTCCGCGGCGCCGGCCGGAGCTACGGCTTCGCGATGCTCGAGCGCCTGTCGAGCGCCGGCCTCGAGGTCGGCGAGGGGTCCATGTACCCGCTCCTGACGCGCCTCGTGCGCGAGGGCATGCTCGAGGCCAGCTGGGAGACGCCGGCCGAGGGGCATCCGCGCAAGTATTACCGCCTGTCGCCCCTCGGTTCCGCCTTCCTCGAACGGGTAGTCCCGGAGCGCGAGCGCGACCAGCGGGCCTTCGAGGCCATTCTCTCAGGCGCGTGTTCCTCCGGAGACGAGAGGGGCGGCGAGGATAAGGTCGACGAGGACCGCGACGATAGCGCCGCGCGGGGCGGCGCCGAGCCGGCATAAAGGAGCGAACGATGACCAAGCGACAATACCTTGATGAACTGGAGGCGCAGCTGTACTTCCTCGAGGAAGCCGAGCGCGCCGACGCGCTGCGCGAGTTCGAGAGCCACATAGACGACACGATAGCGGCGCGAGCCGACCTCGGCGAGGAGGCCGTCGTCGACAGGCTGCCGCCGCCGGCCAGCGTCGCGGCGCGCTACTACGCCGAGGCCGGCCCGGAGGCGTCGGACGGCGGGCGCGATCGGGAAGAGGGGCGCGGCCGCGGCGGATTCTCATTCGGCGGGCTGCGCTCGATGTTCAGCTTCGCCAGGAGGGAGGAACGCGAGCTGTCCGGCGAGGCCGACGGCGTCGACCGCGTCGTGATCGAGTCGGTAGCGTGCGACGTGTCGGCCAAGACCGGCGGCGCGTTCTCGTACGTGGTCCGCGGGCGCTGGTCCGACGAGACGGCTCCGCGCGTCCGGCGCGACGGCGGCACCTGGCGCATCGACTGCGGCCCCGACGCCGACGAGCTCGAGCTGGTCCTGCCTGGGTCGGTCGTCGAGCTGATAGCCAACGGGGCCTCGGGGGGCCTCGACGTCGAGCTGCCGCCCGCCGCCTCGGCGATGGTCAGGACCGCGTCCGGCGACGTGTCGTGCCGAGCCTCCGGCGGCGTCGTCGAGCTGACCTCGGCGTCCGGCGACGTCTCGGTATCGGGTAGCCCGGCGGGGGTTCGGGTCGGCACCGCCTCGGGCGACATCCGCGTCGACGGCGCGTCGGGCGAGGCGCGG
>ERZ795053.5540-NODE-5540-length-12978-cov-9.495164_pt1 | contig 12978 bp, 12 predicted proteins | sample MGYA00375137_ERZ795053 | MGnify/ENA primary metagenome ERZ795053 (study PRJEB30182, sample SAMN05720284) | activated sludge metagenome | isolation source: Anaerobic digester | place: Hong Kong | collected 2014-12-17 ... | reverse complement strand
ACGCCTTCGGCGTGACGGGGGCGGGGCGGGCGCTGCCCGGCGGTGCCCGCCGGGCGGGATTGCGGCGCTCGGCGCGCCCGGAGCTCGGGCAGACGGAGTGTCGCGACAGGAGGGCCGGCCAGTGTCCTGCAATGTGAAGATTGCGTTAACGCTGACTGAAATACCGTCTCTTTTCAGCAGCTTGCCCGTTTGCGCGCGCGCGCTCAATCCATACCGGGAAGGGAGAGGCCGCCCGTGAAGATCACCGCCATCAAGGCCTGGCAGGTCGACCTGCCCCTCGTGGAGGGCCGCTACAGCTGGTCGAACGGTAATTTCGTCGAGGTCTTCGACAGCACCATCGTCGCGGTCGAGACCGACGCGGGCATCACCGGCCATGCCGAATGCTGCCCGCTCGGATCCGCCTATCTGCCGTCCTATGCGGCGGGCGTGCGCGCCGGCCTCGCCGAGATCGGCCCGAAGCTGATCGGCCGCGACCCGACCGATCTCAACGGCCTCAACCGCGCCATGGACGCGGCCCTGCGCGGGCACCCCTATGTGAAGGCGCCCGTCGACATCGCCTGCTGGGACATCCTCGGCAAGCTGACCGGCCTGCCGCTCCACACCCTGCTCGGCGGCGCCGCGCAGGAGCACATCACCCTCTACCGCGCCATCTCCCAGCAATCCCCCGAGGCGATGGCCGCGAAGATCGCCGGCTACCGCGCCGAGGGCTACACCCGCTTCCAGCTCAAGGTCGGCGGCAACGCCGACGAGGACATCGCCCGCATCCGCGCCGCCCGCGAGATCCTCGCCCCCTCCGACGTGCTGGTGGCCGACGCCAACACCGGCTGGACCCGCGCCGAGGCCGCGCGCGTGGTCGCCGCCGTCGCCGATCTCGACGTCTATATCGAGCAGCCCTGCCCCACCTACGCCGAATGCCTCTCGATCCGCCGCCGGACCGCCCGGCCCTTCGTTCTCGACGAGGTGATGGACGACGCGGCCATGCTGGTGCGCGGCCTCGCCGACGACGCGATGGACGTGATCAACCTCAAGATCTCCAAGGTCGGCGGGCTCACCAAGGCCCGGCTGATGCGCGACCTCTGCGTCGCCTCGGGCATCCCCATGACCATCGAGGATACCTGGGGCGGCGACATCGCCACCGCCGCCATCGCCCATCTCGCCCGCTCCACCCCGGCGGAGTTCTGCTTCACCGCCACCGATTTCAACAGCTACGTCACCCGCCCCCTCGCCGAAGGCGCGCCGCGCCGCCGCGACGGCTTCATGACCACCAGCGAGGCGCCCGGCCTCGGCATCGCGCCGCTGGTCGAGGGCTTCGGCCCCCCGGCGCTGAGCATCGCCTGATGCGCAGCAGCCGCGCCATCCAGATCGTCGCCTGCCATGCCGAAGGCGAGGTCGGCGACGTCATCACCGGCGGCGTCGCCCCGCCCCCCGGCGACACGATCTGGGAGCAGTCCCGATTCATCGCCCGCGACGGCGCCCTGCGCCGCTTCGTGCTGAACGAGCCCCGCGGCGGCGTCTTCCGCCACGTCAACCTGCTGGTTCCGCCGAAGGACCCCGCCGCGGACATGGGCTTCATCATCATGGAGCCCGAAGACACGCCGCCGATGTCCGGCTCGAATTCGATCTGCGTCGCCACGGTCCTGCTCGACACCGGCATCCTGCCGATGACCGAGCCCGAGACCCGCCTCGTGCTGGAAGCGCCCGGCGGGCTGATCGAGGTCACCGCCCGCTGCCGCAACGGCAAGGCCGAGCGCATCACCGTGCGCAACCACCCGAGCTTCGCCGACCGGCTGGGCGCGGCGCTCGAGGTTCCGGGCCTCGGTACGCTCACCGTCGATACCGCCTATGGCGGCGACAGCTTCGTGATCGCCGATGCCGCCGCGCTCGGCTTCGCCGTCACCCCCGACGAGGCCGCCGACATCGCCGCCGCCGGGATCCGCATCACCCGCGCGGCCAACGAACAGCTCGGCTTCGCGCATCCGACCAATCCGGATTGGGCGCATTTCTCCTTCTGCCAGATCGCCGCGCCCGTGAGCGTGACGGAGGGCGTGCTGACCGGCAGCAGCGCGGTGGTGATCCAGCCCGGCAAGATCGACCGCTCGCCGACCGGCACGGGCTGCTGCGCGCGCATGGCGGTGCTGCGGGCCCGCGGGCAGATGGCGGCCGGGGACCGGTTCATCGGCCGCTCGATCATCGGCTCGGAATTCGCCTGCCGCATCGAGGCCGACACCATGCTCGCCGACCGGCCTGCGATCATCCCCGCGATCTCGGGCCGCGCCTGGATCACCGGCACGCGACAGGAGATGCTCGACCCCGACGACCCCTGGCCCGAGGGCTACCGGCTCTCCGACACCTGGCCGCAGCCGGCCGGGTGAATCACGCCGTCACGGCTCCGGCGGCAGCACCCCGCGCGCCTGCAGCAGGCGAAGCACCGCCAGGATCGTCCCGGTGCTGACGTCGATCGAGCCGCTGAGGGCGATACCGAGACCGCCCGCGCCGATTTCGGTCGGCACGCCGCTGTCATAGACCGGGTCGAGCATGGCGAGCTCGGGCGGCATCTCGGGGCAGATCGGGCTGTCCTCGAGCAGGAGGCCCACCGCCTCGATGAGAAGACCGCGCACCGCCTGCCTCCGGCCGTTGCCCGCATCCACTTCCGGCAGCGCGCCGGGCGTCGACTGCGCCACGTCGTAGAGACGGAAGACGACGCAGGGCCCCTGCAGTTCCGCCGACAGGTCCGCCCGGACCTCGACCTCGTTCTCGGATCGGAGCGCGCCCCGCTCCCAGGCGGTGGGTCCGGTCCGCTCGCAGGCATAGGATGCGACGTCCAGCCGCGCCGTCGCGATCACCATTGCGTCCCGGGCCTCGGCCTCGACCCGCTGGAGCGCGACCCGCGAGCCGCAGGTGTCCACCAGGGTCAGGCCCGCGAGAAGCTCCGGCAGCTGGCGCTGGAGGTCCGTCAGGTCGAGCGTGGCCGCCACACCGATCCGGGTCGGCGTCACGGCGCTCAGGCCGAGGTCGAGACTGTAGCCGATCTCGCGCGCGTCCAAGGTCAGGGTCTCCGCGATCCTCAGATCCGCCTGCTGCGCCGAGGCCGCCGGGGCCAGGGCCAGCATTCCGGCAGCGATCAGGCCCGCGCCCCTCATCGGACACCTCCCAGGATTCCCCGGGACCGGGCCAGATCCACCAGCCTGACGAGGGTGCCCGCGCTCGCATCGACCGAGCCGCTCAGCGCGGCCCCCATGCCGCCGTCCACGATCTCGCGCGGGCCGCCGTCGGTATAGCGGGGATCGAGCCAGGCGACATCCTCGGGGAGTTCCGGACAGATCGGGCGGTTCGCGAGCGCCTCGGCCGCCCGGCCCAGGATCGCCGCCCTTGCGCGCTCGGTCACGCCGAAGAGGTCGGCCACGCGGCCGATCAGTCCCCTCGGCGAAAGCTCCAGTTCCTCGAGGCGGAAGACAATGCAATCCTGCTCGAGTCCGGCGGTCGCGACGGCGACCACGTCGATGGTCTGGCTCAGGAGCCGCATGCCCCGCCGCTCCTCTTCGGTTCCCCGGCCCGAGCAGCGATAGAGGCGGGCAATTACCCTGCCCCGGCCGCGCACCTGCTTGCCGACCGCTTCCACCCGGCCGAGGTCGAGGTCGAGCCCGAGGCCGCAGCTCTCCACGACCGTGCCCGCGACGATCTCCGGCAGCGCCTCCTGGAGCGGGCGCAGGTCGACGAAGGCCTCGACCGCGAGCCGCGTTTCGGTCTGGGGGCTCAGGCCGAGATAGAGGGTGAGCGGCAGCTCCCGCCCGCCGACCGGAAGCGGCTCGGCGATCTTGAACGTCACCTCCCCGGAATAATAGCTCGGATCGACCGGCCCCTTCGAGATCGCGGCGGCCGGCGCGGGCGCGTCCTCCGCCTCGCCGCCGCAGCCCGAAAGCAGCAGTGCCGCGAGGCAGCACAGCGCCTTCAGGGGAATATCGACCCGCAATCCTTTCATGCTGCAACCTTTACGGGCAGGCGCGGCCCGGCGCCAGCGTCAAGAACCCTGATGGGAGGGACACCCGACCGGCCCGGCCCGCCGGGAACGAAACCGCCCGGTCTGGCGATCGTATCGACCGGTTCCGGTAAGAGGTCCCGGCGCCGCGGCCGGGCTCGGGCTTCCGGCGAGGCGGCCAGTTGTAGCGTATCACGATGAAACGCATGTTACATTGTTGTTTTTATTGCATTTTTATCGAACTCTGTTTGAACGCTGACTCCGGAGCGGCGCGGGGCATCTACCGGTGGCACCCACTGTCGCCTCCCACCCCACCCGCCGTTGGGATGCCGAGCCGGATCGACCGGAACCATACGAGATTCGGTTGAATGGCCCAGACTACGCCCATCCCGAACCGGCACCAGCGAGGCACTGCCTCGCGCCGGTTCGTCGGTCGCAGCGCGCGAGCGCGAAGGTCGAGGGGGGTTGGATTTCAAAGGCGGTGGGCAATCCGCGCGCGGCTGCCTGGGCGGGCGCGCTTGTCGCGCCTGCCGGGGCCAGGCAGGCGCGCGCGGATTTGTCACCTGCCAAATCCGCGGGGACACGCGGCCGCGCCACGAGGAGGCCGGCGCCGATCAGAAGCAATCAGCCGGAGGCCGTATCAATCGGGCCGTGCCGGCGGGCCTTTTCCCTGTCCCGGGACCCGGTCCGGGAGCCACCGGCGGCGGTCAGATCAGGCGGAGTCCCAGCAGTGCGAAACAGGCGATGAAGGCCGTCTCGAGGAAAAGCAGCAGCACGGATTGGGGCGGGATCTCCCGGAAGCGGCGCAGTTCCGTGCGGACGCCGACCGCGGCGATGGCGGTCAGCATCATCCATTTCGACAGGGCCGCCGCGGCATCCTGGACAGGACCGGGGAGGAGCCCCAGGGAATTGACGATGACGAGGACGATGAAGGCGAGCACGAAGCCCGGCACCAGCGGCGGGCGGCTCAGGCCGGCGCCCGGCACGGCATGGGTGTGGCGCAGGGCCAGCGTGAGCAGGAGCACGAAGGGCGCCAGCATCGCGACCCGGATCAGCTTGACCGTCGTCGCCGTCTCGCCGGCCAGATCGGAGACCGCGAAACCCGCGCCGACGACCTGGGCCACGTCGTGGATCGTCGCCCCGAGGAAGATGCCGGTCTGAAACTCGCCCAGGCCCAGCGCGCCCGCCACCAGCGGATAGACGATCATCGCCAGCGTGCTGAGCAGGGTGACGCCGAAGACCGTGAAGACGAGATTGCGATCCGAGAACTGGTTCCTCGGCAGCACCGCCGCGATGGCCATGGCCGCCGAGGCGCCGCAGATCGCCACCGAGCCCGCGGTCAGGATGGTCAGGCGCCAGCCGCGCCCGAGAAGCCGCGCGACGACATAGCCGAAGGCGAGCGTGGCGATCAGCCCCGCCACCACGAGCGCGAGCACCGGCCAGCCGAGCTCGGCGAAGGCGTCGAAGCCGATGCGTGCACCGAGGAGCGCCACCCCGACGCGCAGAAGGACCTTCGAGGCGAAGGCGACCCCGTCCGCCGCGCGCGACGGCGCGTCGAGAAGGAAGTTCATCGTCATGCCGATGAGCAGCGCCATCAGCATCGCCGGCGAGCCGTAGTGGTCCGACAGGAATTGTGCCGCCAGGGCGATCAGGCCGCAGACCAGCACGCCGGGCGCGAGCCCGCGGGCGTTGGAGGGGAATCCGGCGGGCATGGAGGTCTCGGCGGCCATGGCGGCTCCCTTCCGTTCCGGGCGATCACCGGGTCCCGGGCACCAGTGCGCGGATCTCGCGGAGCCGCTCCTCGGTGATCTCGAGCCCCGCCTCGGCGGCGCGCCGGCGCGCCGCGGCCTTGCCGGCGCCGGGAAGCCGCGTCCCCTCCTGGGAGAGGATCGCCCCGAGCAGCGTCTCGAGCCGCGCGCCATAGCCCGCCACGCCCGGCCGGAAGGCGATGATGGTCTGGCCCACGCCCGGCGGCGGACCTTCGGCGTCGAAGAAGGAACTCGCCTCGAAGGCGTGGTTGGCGCCGATCAGGGTGGCCGAGAGGATCTCGACGACCAGCGCGAGCGCCGCGCCCTTGGCATCGCCGAGCGGGATCATCGTGCCCGCCAGCGCGGCCGTCGGGTCGGTGGTCGGCCGGCCGCCCGCGTCGAGCGCCCATCCTTCCGGGATGGCCTGGCCGGCCTGTGCGGCGGCCATGATCCGGCCGCGGGCCACCTTCGAGAGCGAGAGGTCGATCACCAGCGGCGCGGCCCCCTCGCGCGGCGTGGCGAAGGCGATGGGGTTGGTGCCGAAGACGGCCCTTGACCCGCCCCAGGGCGCCATCGCCTCGGGGGAATTGGCGACCATCAGCGCGATCAGGCCGCGCTCGGCGAGGCGTTCCACATGCGCGCCGAGCTGGCCGCAATGATGCGAGCGGCGGATGCCGGCCATGGCGATGCCGGTCTCGGGCGTGGTTTCGGCGAGCGCGTCGATGGCGGCGTCGATGGCGGGAAAGGCGAAGCCGTTGCCGGCATCGACGAGGATCGCCGCCGCGAAGGGCCGGGTGATCCGCGGCACCGCATGGCCGTCGACCTTGCCCGAGCGGGCCTGCGCCGCATAGGCGGCGAGGCGCGAGAATCCGTGGCCCTTCTGGCCGTCGATCTCGGCGGCCACGAGCGCGCGCGCGACCGAGGCCGCATTTGCGGGCGAGACGTCGCTGGCGAGGAGCACGTCGCGGACCAGCGCCTCGGCGGCATCGACGGTGAAGAGTTCGGACATGTCAGTCTCCCGCCAGGGCCCGCCGGACGTTCTCGACCGTGAGGTGGCTGACTCGGGTGTTGCCCTCGCCGGTGACGCCGGCGATATGGGGCGTGAGGATCAGATTGGGGCAATTCCTGAAGAGCGCGCCCGCTTCCGCGGTCAGCGGTTCCGTGGCGAAGACGTCGAGCGCAGCACCGCCCAGGGCGCCGGAGGTCAGGGCCGCCACGAGCGCGGCTTCGTCGACGATGCCGCCGCGCGCGGTGTTGACGAGGATCGCCCCCGGCTTCATCCGGGCGAGCGCATCGGCCCCGAGCAGCCCGCGCGTTCCCTCGGTGAGCGGGACATGCAGGCTCAGCACGTCGGCCCGGCCCAGGAGATCCTCGAAACCGCAGCGCCCGACGCCCGCCCAGGCCGGGTGATCCTCGGGCAGGAAGGGGTCGTGGGCGGCCAGCGTCATGCCGAGCGCGCGGGCCCTTTCGGCGACCGCCTGCGCGATGCCGCCGAGGCCCAGCAGGCCCATCACCCGACCCGAGACCTCGCCGCCCCGTCCGAGTGCGTTGCGCGGCCAGAGCCCGGCGACCATCTCGTCCCTGGCGGCGAAGCTTCCGCGCACCAGGGCCATGGTGGCGCCGATGACGTATTCCGCGACCGAGAGGGTGTTGGCGCCGGTCGCCGGCAGGACCGCGATGGCGCGGGTCCGGCAGGCGTCGAGGTCGATGTTGTCGAGCCCGACCCCGAGCCGCCCCACCGCGCGCAGCTTCGGCGCGGCGTCGAGCAGTTCGCGGTCGATCCGGGTGCGGTTGCGCACGATGACGGCATCGGCCTCGCCGACCGCCGCGAGGGTCGCGCCGCGGTCGTCGACCAGCGAGGGGTCGTAGGTGACGGAGAGGCCGCTCTCGAATGCCGCGAGCGCCTCCTCGTCCATGAATTCCGTGACCACGACGCGCATTGGCTAGGCCGAGCGATAGAGCTTGGTCATGGAGAACTCGCGGTGGCCCAGGGCCTCGGAGGCGGTGCAGCGGCCGTTCGCGGTGCGCAGGATCATCGCGATGAGCGCGTCGCCCGCCTCGTCGATGGTCATCTCCCGGGTCAGGACGCCGGTGACGTCCACGTCGATATGCTCGGACATCGTCCGCAGGGTGCGGGGGTTGCCCGAGATCTTGATGACCGGGACGATCGGATTGCCGATGACGTTGCCCTGGCCGGTCGGGAAGGTGTGGATCACGTAGCCCGCGGCCGCCATCAGGGTCACGCATTCGGCGGCGGCCGAGGAGGTGTCCATGAAATAGAGCCCCGCCCCCTTGCCGGGCGCGACCGCCGGCCCGATCGCGTCGATGTAGGTCGATGTGCGGCCGATCTTCTCGAGATTGCCCAGCGCCTTTTCCTCGATGGTGGTCAGGCCGCCGAGGATGTTGCCCTTGGTGGGCTGGCTGTCGGAGAGATCGGAGGTCTTGAAGGGTTCGATCACCTCGTCCTGATAGGCCTGGAAGATCCTCATGAAGGCCTCGCCCGCCTCGGGCGTCGCGGCGCGCTTCACGCAGATATGCTCGGCGCCGGTGATCTCGGAGGTCTCGCCGAAGCAGCCGTAGATCCCCTCGGGAAGCAGCTTGTCGTACATGTTGCCCACGGTCGGGCAGGACGAGAGGCCCGTGGTGGTGTCGCTCTCGCCGCATTTCGTCGAGATCCACAGGTCGCCGATCGGGCAGTCCTCCTTCTGCTGCTCGGAGGCCCATTGCACGAATTCCTTGGCCTTCCAGCTGGCCAGCCGGATGGTCTCGAAATCGCCCTTCTGCTCGATCGAGACGCCGTGCACCGGCTTGCCGGTCTTCGCGATGCCATCGACCACGATCTGGGTCCATTCGGGCTCGATGCCGATCACCACCACCGCCGCGACATTGGGATTGGCGCCGGTGCCGATGATGGTGCGGAAATGCAGGTCCAGATCCTCGCCGAACTGGAGGCGGCCGTAGGCGTGCGGGATCGCCATGGTGCCCTTGACGTTGTTCGCCACGGCCTCGCAGGCGGCGTTGGAGATGTCGTCCACGGGCAGGATCAGCACGTGGTTGCGCACCCCCACCCGGCCGTTCTCGCGCCGCCAGGCCTTGACGGTCATGCTGGAAAAATCGAGTGCCATGGCTACCACCTCTTGGTCTTGCAATTGTGGACGTGGACGTGATCGCCGACCGCGACATCGGCGATCATCCTCCCGATGTCCTCGCCGTATTTCGTCACGGTATCGCCGGCCTTCATCGCCTTGAGCGCGACCTTGTGGCCGATGGGGATGTCGGCCTTCGCGGTCAGCCGGAAGTCGGAATTGTCGGCCGTGACGACGCAGAGCATCTCGGTGCCGGCGGCGAGATCCTCCACGACGACGACGCCGACATTGTCTTCGTGATCGTGGACGAGAAGTTGTGGTCTACTCACGGTTTCCTCCATTTTGCGCCCGCCGGAGCTCGGCTCCGACAGGGGATGCGGCGGACGGGGTTGGGTTCGACGGGTCCTGCGTCCGGTGCTGCGGATCGGGGTAGCGGGGCGGGCCGGGATAGGTCCGGTCGAGCGCGGCGACGAAGCCGAGCGCCTGCGCCACGTCCTCGGCGGTGACGCTGCGGTTCATGTTGTGCAGGCGGCTGCCCTCCCGCGCGGCATAGGTCGCCACGCGGCGCAGATCCGTGTCGCCGATCTCCTTCAGTCCGAGTTCGGCGAGGCTGCGCGGCAGGCGGACCCGACCGTAGAAGTCGAGCATGTCCTCCATGAAGGCCGCATCGCGACCTTCCAGCCACAGCTGCGCCAGAAGCCCGATCGCGACCTCCTCGCCATGCAGGATCCCCCTGGCGCCGGGCAGCACCGACAGCGCCAACCCGATGGCATGGGCGCCCGCGACGCCGCAGCCTTCGAAGCCCAGCCCGCTGAAGAGGATGTTCGCCTCGGTGACCTTCTCGACGGCGCTGCTGGCTCGCTGCGCGGCCACGTCCGCCACCGCCTGCGGCCCGTAGGTGCGGATCAGGTGGTAGCAATGCTCCGCCAGGCAGATCGCCGTTTCGGTCGGCCTCGCGTCGAAGAAGTTCGGCTTGCCCGCCGCGACGACCTGCTCGGCCTCGAACCGGGTCACCAGCGCATCCGCGATGCCGGCGCAGAAGAAGCGCACCGGCGCGCGCGCGATGACCTCGGTATCGACGAAGATCGCTTCGGGATTGGCCTTCATGAAGCGCGGCCCGATGAAGCTGCCGTCCTCCTCGTAGGTGATCGCGAGCCGGCTGGTGGAGGAATCGTTCGAGGCGATGGTGGGCACCACGATGATCGGCAGACCGGTCTCGATCTTCACCGCCTTGGCGGTGTCGATGGCCTTGCCGCCGCCGAGGCCGACGATGCAGTCGTGCCGCCCCTCCCGGACCCGGGCCGCCGCCGCCGCGATCGCCCGCGGCGCGCATTCGCCGCGGAAGTCGTCGAAGACCGGCGCCAGCCCGGCGGCCTGCAGCGACGCGCGGACGGCCGCGCCGTAGGTGCGCTGCACGAAGGCATCGGCCACGATGTAGGGTCTCCGGCCGAAGGGCTGGACCAGATCGCCGAGCCTGGCCAGCAGGCCGGCGCCCTGGCGGTAGATCAGGGGAAAGCCGATGGCGATCATGGATTCCGTCCCGGTGCCGGGAGCGGGGCGGGCCTTGCCATCGCGGTCACCTCCGAAGCCGGAGCCGTGGCCCGCGTGCGGTTCCCGACCGGGAACCTGCTCACGGCCTCGGGCCCCGCAAAGGCTGACGCAAACATGTTCCTCCCCGGGAGCCGTCCTGCGCGCCGGTGTCGCGCGACTCCATTTACTTATATAAGATACAAGATTTTGGTGCGTCAATCCTTGATTGCCGGGAACTCGTACCGGTGGCCCCCGGCCCGAGCCTCGGGCCAGGAAGAAGGCCGCGACCCGCGCGGCCCGCCGAGCATTCCCCCGGACCGATAAGGCGAGGCGCCAGTGGCGCGTCGCCCGGACCGGTCGTCCGGAGGCGCAAGCCGCAGGGCGAGGGGGGTGCAGCCTTCCCGGCGGTTGAGGATCGGGACGCGTCGGCCCTGGACGGTGCGCGAAGCGCGCCGGCCCCGGGCAGGGCCGGCGCGGCCCGATCGACACCGGTCGATCGGGCTGGGGATCCCTGGCTCAGAGCGGGCTTGAGGCCGACGGTGAGGGCGGCCGTTATCCTACGAACCGGGGCTGAATCGCTCGCTCAACCCCCCAAACCGGCGCGAGGCAGTGCCTCCCGCCGGGGGAAGGCTGCGGCGCCACAGCAAGCGCCCGCCGCCGTCAGTGATCGGACCTCGACAACTGAATGTGATAGGAAGCGAAATCCGTCCGGTAGTGGCTGTCGCGGAGTTCGACCGCCCGGTTGGTAAGGTCGTAGGCGATGCGCACGATCTTCAGGAGCGGCGCCCCGGGCTCGACCGCCAGGGTCTCGGCCAGCTCCGTGTCCGCCACCGCCGCGGTGATCGATTCCTGCACCGTCATGATGACGAGGCCGAAGCGCTCGTGGAGATAGGGATAGAGCGAGCTGGGCAGGGGCAGATCCTCGGCCATGCCGGCGCAGTTCGCGGCGTCGAAGCTCATCTTCTCGAGCACGAAGGGCCGCTGCTCGTTCTGGCGGACGCGGGTCAAGCGCGCGACCGCCTCGCAGCCTTTCCCTAGGATCTCCGTCTCGCGCGCTGTGGGCGCCGCGACCTCGATGCTTTCGCGCATCGGCGTCGGGACCACCATCTCGCCCTTCTCGTTCCGCAGGCGGAAGAAGGCATAGAGCGATTCCTCGGGCGTGGTCTTGCAGATCACCGTCCCCCGGCCGGGGCTGCGCAGCAGGAGCCCGCGGTTCTCCATGGCGACCAGTGCCTTGCGGATGGTTCCCTGACTGACCCCGAATTCCTCGGCCAGCATGAATTCGTTCGGAAGCTGAGAGCCCGCCGCCCACCGGCCGGTGGCGATGCGGTTGGTCATCTCGATCTCCGCGCGCTTGTAGAGAGGCTGCGGAAGCAGGGGAGATTTCTCGCTCAAACCATCCATGGCACGCCTTCGCGCTGTTCGACCGGAGGCGCAGCCCGGAGATGGCCCCTGACCGGATTCCCGAGCGCAAGATCGCCCGACATATTGTATAATATAAAGAAACAGACCCGGTTTGGAAGGCAATACTATCTGCGGGTGATCGGCCGGGACGGATGGCCGGCCCCGTGTCCGCCAGACCGGGCCTCTGGAGAGAGGAAGGTCGCGCGGCCGAAGCCGCATTTGCCCAAAGGCGCGCGCCGCAGGGCGAGGGGGTGCCGCGTCGCCACCGCTGGAAGATCGGGACGGGGCGGCCCTGGACGGCGCGCGCGCTGCGCACCGGCCCCCAGGGAAGGGCCGGCGCGGCCCGATCGACACCGGTCGATCAGGCTCGGGACCCGGCTCCGGGCGGATGCGGATCGCCTGTCGGGGATGATCCGCTCGAACCCGTGGCTCGGGATCGGCATCGGAGGACGGCTTCCCGGTCTCCGATCGGCGCCCCCTGCCGATCCGGTCGGCGCAGGGAGCGCTCAGGGTGCCCGCAGGATTCCCTGGGCGGGCACCGGTCTCGGGCCGCCTGCTAGCCCATCGTCGGCATGACGAACTCGGCCTCGGCGCGCATGCCGGTGGGCCAGCGCGTGGTGATGGTCTTCAGGCGGGTGTAGAAGCGCACGCCCTCGGGCCCGTGCATGTGGTGGTCGCCGAAGAGCGACGCCTTCCAGCCGCCGAACGAGTGGAAGGCCATAGGCACCGGGATCGGCACGTTGACGCCGACCATGCCGACCTCGACCTGGTGGGCGAAGGCGCGTGCCGCATCGCCGTCGCGGGTGAAGACCGCCACCCCGTTGCCGTATTCGTGCCGGGCGACCAGCCCGACCGCCTAGTCGTAGTTCCTGGCGCGGGCCACCGAGAGGACGGGTCCGAAGATCTCCTCCTTCCAGATCGTCATGTCCGGGGTCACGTCGTCGAAGAGCGTGCCGCCGATGAAATAGCCGTTCTCGTAGCCCTGCGGCGCACGGAAGCTGCGGCCGTCCACCACGAGCTTCGCCCCCTCCCTCTCGCCCTGGTCGACGTAGCCGCGGACCTTGGCGAGATGCTGGGCGGTGACGAGGGGGCCCATCTCCGAGGAGCGGTCCGTCGCCGGCCCGATCTTCAGCGCCTCGATCTTCGGCACGAGCTTCTCGATCAGCGCATTGGCCGTCGCCTCGCCCACCGGCACCGCCACCGAGATCGCCATGCAGCGCTCGCCGGCCGAGCC
>ERZ795053.5539-NODE-5539-length-12981-cov-4.942364_pt1 | contig 12981 bp, 8 predicted proteins | sample MGYA00375137_ERZ795053 | MGnify/ENA primary metagenome ERZ795053 (study PRJEB30182, sample SAMN05720284) | activated sludge metagenome | isolation source: Anaerobic digester | place: Hong Kong | collected 2014-12-17 ... | reverse complement strand
ATAACCGATCGACGGGGTGATACCTGGTTAAACAATTCGCTTCAGTTTCAGCAAATGAGAATGCAGGCCGCAAAATTATCAGACGGTTCATCTTCAAAGATAGCTCCCCTAATAAAATCAAATAGGCGTTCAGATTTTATTATATCGTTTTACGATGAGCCAAAGTTTATTGAAAAACCGGTTGATAAAACCGAAAAAGATAAAAATGCAGATGCAGACGAAAAATCGGATAAAACTGATGCTGGCGAAAAGAGTTTATCACGTGATGGAATCGATTGGAGTGCGATTCCTGATAAAAAAGGTATCAACCTTGACAATGCCATATACTATTCAAATTCAGATTACTTTTCATTCAATACAAAAAAGTTTTCTAATTTTGAGTATTTCCGCCGTATGAAACAGAAAATTGCAGGTAACTGGTATCCCCCAATGATGGCCAATTCTTTGACAACGGGATATACTCCCGGCCACGTCAGAGTCAAAATTATGGCAAGTGAAGAGGTTGTCACATATTTTATTTTAAACAGAAACGGAGATGTTCAAAAGGTTGTTCTTCTTGAGTCCAAAGGAAATAAATCGTTGCACGATTCCTGTGTTGACGCCATTAAGCATTCTAAATCCTTTGGACCTGTGCCTGAAGACATAAAGGGCGATAAAATAGTAATACCTTTTATCTTTGGCTATTATGTAAGATAAATCTAAACGAGATCTAATATTTTTTTATCCCTTGTCGTTTATTAAATCAGCAAGGGTCTGCTTACCCAAAATTGTATTGAACGATTGTGACATCTTTTTGAACTTCGCCCCCAAATGCCGTTTGACAGGATCATTATGTGCGCTTGAGCTATCAAATGTAAAGTTGTGAATCATCTCGACTATGGTTGCAATCTGAATGTTAACGGAGGCTGTCGCCGGGATATAGGAATTATCTGTCATTAGTATTAATTTTTTGGATTTAAAAAGATCAATATAGTAATCGGTTTCTGTTATATTATTTGAACAAAGTTTCAATATCTCCTGGTGATCTGATCCCCCTTTACCTGATTCAAATTTGTTAAAAATGTAATAGAGTATTTTTACACCATTGATTACCTGGATATAATCTCTGATTGCGATTTTTCTTTTGAGATTTCTGTATGTTGTAGGGTACATCAAAGTATAGGCGATTTCCGCACCAAATAGCATTATATTATTTGATGCATAAATTAGAAGCAGTGTTAATGGAAAGGCAGCTAGGGCTCCATAGATGGCAAATGTTCCATTCGCGAAACTTTTTATATATATGATAAAAATATAAATGAATCCAACCCATACTGCCGAGGTAAAAGAGGCGCCAATTGACGCTGCGTGAAAGGGTATTCGGGTATTGGGCATAACCAGGTACATTAGAAGAAAAAGTACCCAGATAACGGCAAATGGAGCAACAAAGTTAAGCAAATAGAAGAGAATACTCCGGTTTAAATTGCCACTCCAGTTAAATCCTTTATCATTTGTGAAAAGCAGCAAGCCGGTTTTGCCAGACAAAATAATCTGATCAGATGAAGCAATAATTGTATTAATCTTCTTGCTGTTTTTTAATAAAATTTCAAAGTTTGCTCCATCGTCTTGAGTATAGATAAGCTTCCCTTTTCGTGAAGCTATATAATAATTTGAATTATCTTCAAGAAATACGGCACTGTAGTCATCGTTTTTATAATGACGTGAAGAAAATGTTTTACCTCGGTCTTCCGATTTTAAAATCATTCCGCCGCTGCCTACAATTAATATTGATGATCCTTTGATTGCAACAGAATTTAGTGCAACAAAATCGTTTTGTAAACGCGCTTTGTTAAGTTGCATGGCTATCCAACTATCGCCACCGTCAAATGATTCCAGAATAAAACCATTGTCGGCAACGACAATGCCGTAATTATTATTGAAAGCGACATCATGTAAGTTACTGCTAATATTAGGTATTGAAAGAAGGTTCCAGTTAATTCCCCCATCGTCAGTTCTAAGCATTGTTCCCTGATCTGAAAGAATAATTCCCTTTGATGAATCGAACATATGAATTTTACGAAGATTAAAAAAAGAGAGTTTGGTAATTTTCCAGCTTGCTCCGTAATTGGTTGATGAAAGAAGAATACCATTATCACCACATATAATAATTTGTGATCCGATTATATTTATGTCATTGAAACTGTATTTTTTAAAAAGATTCTCATCGATAATAATACTGTTGTCTATTATAAATTCTCCGTCGTCATGGCTAAAATTATAGTTCCGTTGGTTTTCAAAATCAACAGTTGATAGTGATATAGGTATCAAGGGTGCTAATGGCGATATTTTATATCCGGCCGTAGCTTTAGATCCAACGATCCAGTATTTGCCATTATTTTGCAATAGTGCGTTATAATCTGGCTCAGAAAAAGAGGCAGAAAGTTGGGTCGCAAGAGTGGTTCCTACAAAGAGCATAAGAGGACCAAGAGTTAAAGCAGCCCAGTAATAGATAAACTTGTTAAAAAAAGGTCTCTGTTTTTTAATTTTCCAAATCTTATTCAATGCTTGCTCAATAGTTCTTAAAATAGCTGTTGCCGAAAATATTAACACAACAGCACCAATTCCACCTATTCGCTTCGAATTATCAAGAAGACCTGATATAGCATTTAAAAGGGGTGTTATATTCAATCGTTGAAGATTGTATTCTGCAAGAAAACGGGTGATTTGATCGAAAATCTCGTCTTTTTGAGCTTCGACACCTTTGTACATAAACATTGAAACAACAGTCATAATAACCATAAGTGTTGGGATCAAAGAGACGAGCGTTGTGTAGGTTATGGCTGTTGCCTTCGTCATGCAATCATCGTCAATAAACTTGCGAAAAGAGGCAATAAAAACTTTGATGGTACTGATAATTGCGCGGCTAATACGGCCATACGTAATATCTGTTATGTATTCTTCATCAGTAATGTTCTTTAGAAATTTAAGTATCAATTCAACTGATTTCTTGAAAAAGTTTTTTTTCGATTTTTTTATAGTTTTATTAGATATATCTTTTTTTTTCAAATTTGTAGAAGAGGTACTCTTTTTTGAGATTTTTTTAATCGCCATTTTCTTCTCCAATAACACGACTATTTATATTTGGTTGCGCTACTTCTGTCATTTATTTCAATCGCATGTAAAATCTTATCTTGATCGCTATAAAATTCGTCTGTGTCATAGACCCATCCACCACAAACAGATCTGGAGTTAAAGAGTGATATTTGATGATTGTCTTCATTGTAGTCGGCTTGGGCATCCCTGATATGTATAATGTCGAAATTGCGATCAGATGCGTCTCTTGCTGTTGTCTCTACACATTGGCTAGTTGCTAATCCGGTAAACACAAGAGTTGTAATATCGTCTTTACGAAGTGTATCTTCAAAGTCTGTAAGGGTAAAAGGTGAAAAAGTTGTTTTGCATATGATTCTGTCGTTTTTATGAGGTTTAAGTTGATCGATTATTTCAGAATCTTTTTGATCGCAAAGAGGATAAAGATCCTTATAACCTTTTTTATAGGCGTTATCATGTTCTTTTTTGAAAAATCTATGCAGATCGCTACGGTCTTTTTTACATCCACATAATCTTAAAAAATATACAGGATGGTTGGTATTTCTGAAATATTCGATAAGCTTCTGTATGTTTGGTATTACTGTTTCTCGGGATCGATCTTTAATATAATCCATCGATCCAGGATAAAGGTGCTCATAATAGCTAAAAAATGTGGCACTTTTCTCAAGATAATATTTTTGCATGTCAACTATGATCAGAGCTGTTTTCATATTTATCCTTTTAATAATCTAAAAATATTGCACTATTTGTTAAGTGTTTTGTCATAAATCTTTTGAGTGACAACTGGAAAATTATCTTTTGTATAAGTTAATATATACTGTGAGCTGTAATTTTTTCAAATATCCTGTTACATATTAAGCATGTATTTTTCAAGGTATTCTTTAAGATCATCTATATTCTGCTTTAACATGACTTTAAATTCGTCTGGAATATCCTGATCCATAACAACCTGATAATAGTTTAAGGCATCTTTTACTCTACGTCTTTTAATATATTCGTTTGCTTTTTCAAGAAGATCCTTGTATTTGTAAAATGTTGTAGCTATAACATTGCTCTCTTTTGACAAAGATGATATTTCGGGTAATTTGTCAAAACGGTAGCTCACATGCAGTATAGGCAGCTCTTTTTTTACCCTCGGTTTATTGCGTTCCGTGAACTGATTGTAAAATTCTTCATCCTTGGTATCTATAGCAGATGGTTTCGCGAAAAGCTTTGAAAGGTCAAAATCATCTGAAATATCTTTTGAATCATCGGTACCCCTTATTTCATAATCCTTTTCTTTGTTTTTGGCACTTTCGGCAAGAATTTTGTCTAGTATTTCATCTTCAGAAGGCTCTTCATAAGTTGGGCCATTAATGTACTCCTCAAGAGTCTGAAAATCATCTTTCTTGTTCTCTTCCTTTTCTTCTGCTGATATTTGAAGATTTGTATCCTGTGTTGTAACAGGGCCATTCTGTTTTGATTGATCAGCTTTATCACTCTTTTTTGAAATATCAATTGATGAGTCTTGCGGCAACGATGTAGAAGTAGCGGGTTGTGCTTGTGACGAAGGGGGCATAGTCTGATTTGGTGAAGACACAGATGCAAGCTGTCCTTTAAGATCGCTGATTTGAGAAGTAAGTTCGTCAATCTTTGAATGAGTAATTCCCTCAAGACCAGATGATAACTGGTTTTGAATAAGTTTTTCAATCTTTTCTTCTATATCTTTTGAAAGTTTTGCACTTTGAGATAGACTTTCTATTTCACTTACAATTCTTTGCATCTGTTCATGATCAAGGGATTTGGAAAGATTTTGATTTTCAAAATTCTGGATGCGTTCCTTTAACTCATGTAATGCTTTTGCTTGATCTGAGCCGTTTTTGAGCTCTTCCATCTGTTTTTGCATAATCTCAAGTTGAGATCGAAGCAAATTGTTTTCTTCCTGCTTCTCCTTGGAAATTTCAGAGAGTTTTTCATTTTCAAGAAAAGAAACCTTGTTTCTTAGTTCTTCTAATTCTTTTTGATGAAGAGAATTTGCGGATGAGTCTAGATTTCTTACAGTTAGATCGTTTGATATGCTTTCGACCTTGAGTTTAAGTGCCTCTATTTCTCCTTTGTCGGGCATTTCAGTAATTTTAACTTTCTGTTCTTTGGGCTCTGGAGTATCGGTAATTTTAATGCTATGCTCGGGCAGCTCAGGAAGTCCGGTAACATCAATCTTATGGATTTCTTCAATTGATTGTGAAGAAACTTTTTGTAAAGATTGCGTAGCCTGTTTTTGCTTGAGCTCTTCTATCTCGCTTTTAAGTTTTTCTATTTCATTATCTTGCTTGGAGCTGTCAGCTATAGTTTGAGGTTTAATAAGACTTTCCCTGACAGATTTCAATTCTTCTATTTCATTGCGAATCTTATCTTCGCGTATACGATGTGATTCCTCTTTCAGATCGTAAAGAGAGCGCAACTCATACTTTAATTGCTGAAGCTCATCTTTGTATTGCATAATTTCATCAATTTTTTCAGAACTTTGCTGTAAGGCAGGATTAAGTTTGGTGATCTGATCGTTAATTGAATTAACAATGGAATCCATATTAAAATCTGTGCTCAATGATGTGGGAGATATATCTATTTTTACATTCTGAGGTGAATAATCTTTTCCACCAAGCGATAGTTTTATTTCATTAGAATCAGAGTCTGCCTCCTTGAATCTGCGCTCCTTTTCGCGTGTTGCCGAAATCTGCTGATAGTTATTTAAGTAATCTATATTTTCATTAATCTTTTTTCTGATATCGGGCGCACTTATGCGTTGTATAAGCCCCTCATACAGATCAATGGCAGATGCGAAATCACCGTGTTGAGTGTGATAGTCGGCGTTATCAAGAGTTCCGGAATATATAGAGAATGGGCTATCTTGTGAAATTATATTTGACGAATTAAAAGGTAGTTTAAAGTCGGATCCTATTTTTGTTATTTCGTCTGGTGAGGTGGATCTGGGGGTGGGTACTGGCAAATCATCTGGAAATTCATCGGACATGGAATCTTTAAAATCAATTTTATCAAGAAGGGAGCTGTCCTTAGAGGATTCGGAAATAGTTTTCGAAGATGATGGTTTGCCAAAAAGTATCCAAATAGGAATTAGAAAAATTGCGAGTAATAATATAATCAGTAATATATTCATAAACCGTTATAATCCTGAAATAAATAATTGAAACTTTAAATAATAAATAGGTTTCGCTTTGAGTTTAGGCAGTAATTAAAATTGACACTGAAATAATTACTTTAGTCGGCAATAAACAGTATTGCTGATTGTTTTTTTACACGATACATATTATCCGTTAGCACTGAAATATTGCCATCCGGAAAAAATGTGTGTTCTTTATCGGCAGTATCTGTTACGAGTCTCCATTGCCGACCCGATGGGGATTCGGGCAGTTCGATGCGGTAATTAAAAAGCGAAGCATTGCATACAAAATAGATATCCGAATCCCTCTTCTTATTTTCGGAAACGGCGGCCTCACCATTGAGCATACAGCCGATTATTTTGCAATTATCAGACCAATCTGGCAAAAAAGGGCGTGTTCCGTGCCAGCTGAATTCGGAATTTCCGTCTTGTGGATTTTCGCTGCTTGCGAAGTGTCTTTTCCTTAAAACTGGATGATTTTTTCTGAAAGTTATCATATTTTTTACAAATTCAAATATTGCATGGTTGTTATCTATCAAGTTCCAATCTATCCAGGATATTTCATTGTCTTGACAGTAAGCGTTGTTATTGCCCTTCTGTGTTCGTCTAAACTCATCACCGGCGGTGATCATGGGAACACCTTGCGAGATAAGCAATGTAAAAATAAAATTTTTAATCTGTTTTGTTCTTATAGATTCGATGAAAGGTGTAACTTCGTTACCTTCAATTCCATAATTGTAGGAAAGGTTGTGATTGTCACCATCGTTATTGTTTTCACCATTGTTTCGGTTATGTTTATGAGTATAAGAGACAAGATCATTCAGAGTAAAACCGTCATGGCTGGTAATAAAATTGATACTATGAAGCGGAGATCGATTATTGTGGCTGTAAAGATCAGAGCTGCCGCTAATTCGTGTTGCAAATGCGCCAACGCTTTTATCATCACCCCGCCAAAATCGTCTAATATCATCACGAAATTTTCCGTTCCACTCGGCCCACCGACCAGGAAATTTACCAACCTGATACGCACCGGCCGCGTCCCAAGCTTCGGCGATTATTTTTGTGTTACGAAGTATCGGATCGGATTCTATTCTTTCGATAAGGGGAGGATTACTTAAAATAGTGCCGTCCTGTGCACGTCCCAAAATTGATGCAAGATCAAATCGGAAACCGTCTACATGCATCTCGATTACCCAATAGCGTAAGCAGTCCAAAATAAAATCCCTGACAAGAGGATGATTACAATTAAAGGTGTTACCACAACCTGAAAAGTTTTTGTACATGGCTTTGTTCTCTTCAAGAATATAGTACACGGTATTATCTATTCCTCTAAAAGAGAGTGTGGGACCTCGATGGTCTCCCTCGGCTGTGTGATTGAAAACCACATCAAGAATAATCTCTATTCCGGCATTGTGAAAATCCCTTATCATCTCTTTGAATTCGTAAATCTGAGATCCGTTTTTGGTCGAAGAGGAGTAGTGGGAGCAAGGAGCAAAAAACGAGATTGTACTGTAACCCCAGTAGTTTTTTAATTTTTCGCCAGTCTCAGGATTAACCCTGAAGTTTTCATTCATATCAAACTCGTGAACGGGTAAAAGTTCTACCGCTGTTACTCCGAGCTCTTTAAGGTATGGAATTTTTTGAGTTAAAGCTTTATATGTTCCGCCGCAGTCGGAACCCGATGATGGGTGAAAGGTGAACCCTTTAACATGAGTTTCATAAATTATCATTTCGTGCATGGGTCTGTTTAAAGGACGGTCAAACCAGTCAAAGTCATGGTTTATTACTATGCACTTTGGTACTACGGGGCCACTGTCTTTTGTAGAAAAAATATCGGTATCGTGAGTATAGTCATATCCACGCGCATCATCAATATTCCAAACAGAGTTTCCGGTAATTGCTCGGGCGTATGGATCAAGCAAAAGTTTGTTTCGATTAAATCGATGTCCTTTTTCAGGGAAATATGGACCGTCTATTCTGTATCCATAAAGTTGTCCCTCTTTGACGCCTTCGATCCATATATGCCAAATATCACCTGTTTTATTATGTAGCGGATCAAGCCTATATTCTTCAAATTGTGAATCAGTTTCTGTTCCATCGTATAAAACAAGGGTTACAGAAAGTGCGTTACTTGAGAAAATAGAAAATTGAGTGCCTTTAGCGTCAAGAGTTGCTCCGTAGGGAAGTGGGTAACCGGGCAGGGTCACGCGACTGTTATCAGTAATCACAATGAATTATCTCCGTCAGGATAAGTAATCAACCTTATAATGAATACAATAGGCTTATATTTCAACAATAATTTGGCTTTGTCAGGCTTTAAAAGTAACATCATGGTGTTTTATATTGCAATTATGAGTTGACGTTAAATAAAGTTCAAAAAATAGTTATCACGGTAATAAATTTTCTTGTTTGATGGTATCAGGAGTGTATCGATTTGTACAGAATAAAAAATATCTTTCTTTTGGTTTTAATCTTTTCAATCTATAATTGCAGCAGAAATGGCAGTGAAAATGAACCCAATAATAGTTTTGATACTTCAACTCCGGTAACAATTGGTAAAAATTTTGCAGGTAGTATCGAAAGTGCCGAAGATATGGATTTTTTCAAACTGGATGTTGACAGGGAAACAAGAATATCGATTTCTCTCTCGCAGCTTAAAGGTATAAATCATTCGATAACAATTTTCAGAGATTTAAATGGCAAACAGACCGTAGTAAAAAGAGTTGATGATTCTCGTAAATCGTCTCCTGAAAAAATGCCTTGTCTTGGTTTAATACCAGGTACATATTATATTGTTGTGTCTCATGGAGAAAGGGACGAGAAAAAGGGCAGTGATCAACAATACTACTTGTTAATAGATGAACTTGTTCAAGATGAAAATTTTGAATTTGAGCCGAATGATACACCGAGACTTGCTACGCCCGTAACGAGTGGAAATTCAATATCCGGTTTCCATTCGCCAAGTTTTAATAAACTTAATAAATCATCCGAGAATCAGTATCGTGAATATGATTATTTCAGTTTTAAAGTTAGCTCACAAGAAGCAGGGCGTTACCTTGCTGATATTTCTGTTTCGGGTGTTCCCGGCGTAGATGTTGTCTTAGCAATGTATAACCCATCAGGTCACAAGATTAACAGCTCTGATGTTGGTATAATTGGAACAGCAGAGAGCATAATCGGGCAAGGTTTATCAGATGCCGGTAATTACATTATAGAGATACACGCAAAAGATTTTGCGTCAAACAATGATACACCTTATACTTTGAACGTAAACATATCGGAGTTTGACTCTTCATTCGAAATGGAGTTAAATAATAGTGTTGAAAGTGCAAATGTCTTGAGGGGATCAATGATTAAAGGACGCATATTCCCGGAAGGAGACGAAGATTACTTTGTTTATATTCCTTCAAGACCGGGATTTGTTGATATTACTCTTGTACCCACTCCTGAAATTAACGGCCGTATGGCTCTCTATAATGCTGAAGGTGATATAGTATTTGAAATTGACAATCATGAAGCGGGTATGACTGAAAATTTCCCAGCCTTCTTTACTGGAGAGAAGTTATATATAAGGGTTACTGCGTTTTCTGGCGAGGTCGATTCAGAAAAATATTACTCACTTTATGTTAAAGAGAGTGCTCAACAGGAGTCAGTAGAGCTAGAGCCTAATGATGAAAAAGATCGTGCGACTTTTATAGATAAAGAGATTATGTATGGTTACTCTTCATACAAAGGTGATCGTGACTTTTATCTGATTGAAACCAAGTTGCGAGCCGAAAAGATAATAAGGATTACAGGTGTAGAACAGGCCCATTTTGAAATATCTGTTACTGATAATCTTGGATATGTAATAAACAGTTATGAACTGAAAGATGGTAATGTTCTTGAAATTACAGAACTTGTCGATAAGCGTGCGTATCTCATTATTGACGCAAAAGAGGCTGTGTTTGACAAGCCTTATATTATTGAAACGGTGAATTAGTGATGATTAATATTAATATGAAATCAGGGGTTACGATGAAAAGAATAGTATTGGTTTTGGCAGTTTTAACAGTTATGTCTTGTAAAAGCGCTCCAGTTAAGGAACCGGCTGTTGTACAAGAAGATACTGTTGTTGCAGGCACAGGCCAGGTAGAAATTGTGGTGCGAGATACGGGAATTATGGATCCTGAAAATGATCGCCGTTCATATTACCGTGTTTTTATTGATAAAATAGAAGTGGGTAGAACCGAAATTGGTCTGGAATCTCAAATAAAAAAATTTGCAACCACAACCGAACCAAACAGTCATCTATTACGTATCGAAAAGTATGTTTTGGATGAGAAGAATGATCGTTATGTTAAAGTTAACAACATAGATCAGCCCAGACCAAATTTTTTCTATTTTGATAATACGGATAAAAGAAATCTGAAGATAGAAATAATACATACTGTAGATACGCATCATGCGGAATACAGGTTGATTAAACGGTGAAAACAGAAAAAAAAATTAAACGTTCTCAAACATCAAAAGAAGAATTTTTTAACTTTTTAACACATGGAACTGCAGCCCTGCTAAGTATAGCCGGGCTTGTTTTTTTGGTAGTCGGTGCTGCAATAGGAGGTGATCCATGGCGTATAGTTTCGATGTCAATTTATGGAGCGTCACTTGTTATGCTTTATTGCGCATCGACTTTTTATCATTTTGCCAAAGACTCACAGAAGAAGAGTTATCTAAAAATATTTGATCATACATCTATCTATTTTTTGATAGCGGGTTCTTACACCCCTTATGTTCTTGTAACAATAAACGGAACTATTGGATGGGTTATTTTCGGTATCGTATGGGGTATTACCATTATTGGAATTGTCTTTAAATTTAAGTATGTTGGACAATTCAAAAAGCTTTCCCTTGCATTGTATCTTGGTATGGGATGGGTAATAATTTTTGCAATAAGGGATATTGTGGAAGCTTTGCCCTCTGGTGGATTATTGCTGCTGGTTTTGGGAGGAGTCGCTTATAGTGTCGGCACCATCTTTTATGCCAAAGACAGTAAGCCTTATTTTCACGCTATCTGGCATCTCTTTGTAATGGCGGGGAGTATATTTCATTACATGAGTATCTCCATGTATGTTCTTCCAAAATAAATCCTGTTAATCTGATTCAAATCCGGTTTCGAATAAATCGGTTGATCGTCTAACCGTGGCTTATTTAAGTCGCGGTTTTTTGTATTTATATTATTGACCAAATTTAGAGTTTATAGACAGTGACTTTAAAAAGTTTGACATTCTAATTATTCTATAGATAATTTCTAATAATTAACTTGTCAACAAGGAACTTGCTAAAAATTCCTTTGAGAATAGGCAATTAAACGATGTTACCCTCTGGAAAATGGTAATTTTTCGAAGTATCCTATTGTTAGAAGATGACTTTAAGTTCCCTATTATCAAACATTAAGGAGATAATATATGAGTATGCTTCAGAACTTCAAGCAAAGAGCTAAGTCTCTAAATAAAACAATTGTGCTTCCAGAAGGAACGGACGGCCGGACCATTAAGGCGGCAGCCCTTATTACTGAAGAAAAAATTGCAAAGGTAATTGTGTTGGGTGACCCAAAAGAAATTGCTGAACTTGCGTCCGAACAGGGAGTAACAACAGATAATTTTCAAATAGTTGACCCAAAAAACTATGATCGTCGAAAAGAACTTGTCGAAAAACTTGTAGAACTGAGAAAATCTAAGGGAGTAGATATTGAAAAGGCCGAGCAGCTACTTAATGATCCTCTATATTTCGGTGTTATGATGGTGAAATGCGATATCGCGGATGGTATGGTTGCCGGAGCAATTAACGCAACAGCTAATGTTCTAAGGCCATCTTTGCAGATTCTAAAAACAGCACCTGGTACAAAACTTGTATCAGCATTTTTCGTTATGATAGTACCTAATTGTGATTATGGCGCCGATGGCGGATTTATTTATGCTGATTCTGGTATGGTTCAAAATCCAAGCTCTGAAGAGTTGGCGCATATTGCCATAAACGCCGCTAAGTCGTTCAAACTATTGTTTCAGAAAGAGCCTGTTGTCGGTATGCTATCACATTCGACAAAGGGATCTGCGGCTCATCCCGATGTTGACAAGGTTGTAGAGGCTACTCGTATCGCAAAAGAGCTTGACCCTGAGCTGGCTTTGGATGGCGAATTTCAGCTAGATACAGCAATTGTACCTTCTGTTGGTAAAGCAAAGGCGCCTGAGAGCAGTGTTGCTGGTAAATGTAATGTATTGGTTTTCCCTGATCTGGATGCCGGTAATATCGGCTATAAGTTGACGCAACGCTTGGCAAAAGCTGAAGCATATGGACCTGTAACCCAGGGTATTGCAAAACCTGTTAACGACCTTTCTCGTGGCTGTACGGCCGAGGATATTGTCGGCGTTGCAGCAATTACTGCAATACAGGCTGACGCTTCAAAATAGTAATATAATTTGTTTATACATGTTAATATAAATACCCGCTTACACGGGTATTTATATATTATTGCTTTCGATAATATCGTTAAGGGAAATGCTCTTTTCCCTGTAACGTGATGAACTTTTCTCTTTTTTATGGTGTATCGCTTTTTGAGGGCAGTTATGTAGACAGGCGAAACATGATTCACATTTATGATTGAAATTAACACTGTCTGTCACCGAGATATTGTCAACGGGACACACAAGTGCACATGTGCCACAAAGATTACATTTATCATCGATATATAGATT
>ERZ795053.5537-NODE-5537-length-12983-cov-10.977800_pt1 | contig 12983 bp, 11 predicted proteins | sample MGYA00375137_ERZ795053 | MGnify/ENA primary metagenome ERZ795053 (study PRJEB30182, sample SAMN05720284) | activated sludge metagenome | isolation source: Anaerobic digester | place: Hong Kong | collected 2014-12-17 ... | reverse complement strand
CTGTTCATCGAAAACAGCGTATTAAGCAACAGGGAACTTGAGGCTCGTTACGAAATCCGAAACGAAATCTTTGTAAAAAAGGTACAAATTGAAGCGCGTGTGCTTGGCGACTTAGCAATTAACCACATAATTCCCACTGCCATAGCATATCAAAATGTGCTTATTAAAAATGTTGAAGGTATAAAGGAACTTATGCCCGATCAGTGGAAAGAATTGGCAAGTCATCAACTGGGCCTTATTAAAGAAATTTCGGAGCATATTCACGAAATTAGCCGAAAGGTCAACGAAATGGTAGAACATCGTAAAACGGCAAACAACGTAACCGATATTATTGAACGCGCATCGCTATATAATAATAACATTCGTCCGTACTTCGAAAGTATTCGCAGTCATATCGACAAATTGGAAATGATTATTGACGATGAGGCTTGGCCCTTACCTAAGTATCGCGAAATGCTGTTTATTCGATAAAAAACAACTCCAACATATCAAAGCCCCTAATGTTTGGGGCTTTTTTATTACGCTACGATGTGGAGCAAAAATTCAAATTTATGTTTACCTTTACTAGTAATTAGGTTTTCCGTATTTTTACCATATTTTTGCAAGTAGGCTCAATGCCTATAACATAAAAGTTGTACGATGAAGAAATACATAATTTTACTTGCCGGCATAACATTCATAGCAGCAAGCGCTGTAAAAGCACAAACATCCAGACTACAACGAGCTGACGCGTTATTCAAAGCAGGGGCTTATTTCGATGCAATAGAACTTTATAAAGATGACCTTGAAAAGATAAAAGACCGCAAAGATTTAGCCAATTACCTATATAAAATTGCAACATGCTACAGGCTAACTGGAAATGCTCGTCAGGGCGAAATTTGGTACCAAAAGGCCATAATGCGCGACTATCCCGATCCAAAAGTTTACTTTTACTATGCAGAAATGTTAAAAATGGGCGAAAAGTACGACGAAGCCATCGAGCAGTATAAAAAGTATAAAGTTCTTGTCCCCAACGATCCTTTGGCCGATACCGGAATTCAATCGTGCGAACTATCGAAGCAATGGAAGGAAACTCCCTCGGGATATGAAATAACTAACATGCGGGCACTCAATACCAAGTATAGCGATTTTAGTCCGGCTTACGCATCGTCGGATTATAACCTGCTATTTTTTACCAGTTCTCGCGACGACGCTACCGGAAATAAGAAAAGCGCCGTAACAGGAGAAGCATTCACCGATATTTTTATTACCGAACTTGATGCTAAGGGCATCTGGAGTAAGCCCAAACCGTTGGGAGAGGTAATTAACACCCCATACGACGAAGGAACTCCCTCGCTTTCATCGGATTATAACACACTTTATTTTACCCGTTGTAAGGTAAGCAAACGCGATAAGTTGGGCTGTCAGATTTTTAAATCGAAACGAGGAGACGACGATTGGATGTCACCCGACGAAATTAAGATTGCTGCCGACAGCATGATTGTTGCACATCCTTCCATCGATGCCGACGGAACTACCTTGTACTTTGTAAGCAACATTCCGGGCGGAATGGGAGGTCTTGATATTTGGAAATTAACTCGCTCTTCAAGCAACGACGATTGGGGTGAACCAATTAACCTTGGACCTGAGATTAACACTCCAGGAAACGAAATGTTTCCGTATATTCATCCCGACGGAACCCTTTATTTCTCATCGGATGGACATCCCGGAATGGGCGGTTTAGATATTTTTAAAGCCACAAAAGACGAAAACGATAAGTGGGTTGTTGAGAATATGCGCTATCCAATAAACACTCCTTCGGACGATTTCGGAATAGTTTTCGAAAAAGACAGAGAAGCCGGATTTTTCTCATCCAGAAGGCCAAAAGGACGTGGCGCCGACGATCTTTACATGTTCTACCTACCTCCGCTTAACTTTAACATTACTGGTAAGGTAACCGACGGAAAAACCAATCAGCCAATCGATCAGGCTACGGTTAAACTCGTTGCCAGCGATGGAACAATTCTTACCTCACAAAGTTTGAATGATGGAACTTTCAAATTCATGCTTAAACCGAATACCGACTACATTGTAATTGCATCGAAAAAAGGGTACCTAAACAACAAGGCTAAAGAAACAACCCGAGGTTTATCGCAAAGCAAGGATTTCGACGTATCGATTCCTATAACCTCAACCGCAAAGCCTATCGAAATTCCTAATATTTTTTACGATTACAACAAGTGGGAACTTCGTCCGGAATCGCGTGAAGCCCTCAACAAACTTGTTGAAATACTTAACGATAACCCGACAATTACCATCGAGTTGGCATCGCATACCGATAGCAGAGGATCGCAAGAATACAACTACGACCTATCGCAAAAAAGAGCACAAGCCGTTGTTAACTATTTAATTGAAAATGGAATTGCACCAGAGCGCCTAAAAGCTAAAGGTTATGCCCAAACTCAACCTAAAGTTGTTGATGCTGCATTGGCTGCAAATTATCCGTTCCTGCCCGTTGGACAAGTTCTTGATCAGAAATTCATCGACAGTTTAACTTCGGATGAACAAAAAGAAACCGTTTATCAAATTAACCGAAGAACAGAATTCCGAGTTCTCCGCGATGATTTCAGCACAAAAAAGTAATTCTATAGTTTTTACGAAACCCGTTAATCGTTTGGTTAACGGGTTTTTAATATCTTCCAAATCATTAAACTCGAAAACAATTAAACCCTGTTATCGGCACAAGTTTTGTGTACATTTACCTATATTTGTAATTAAGGTTTTCGACATTATAATATTCGCTGAGCATTTTTTATGATAAAACTTGGAATTAAAATATTCTTCCTAACTTTTTTAACCATTTCCGCCAAATTGGCTAATGCTCAAAAGTTTTTCGAAGTTGCCGACCAATCTCAAGCTCAGGTTAAATTTTACATTGCCGATGATCCCGATGCTGCCGACCTGCACTTTTGCATTATTTACGACGAAAAGGAAATTACCAAACCGGGCGTAATGATGGAAGTGGAAACTCCCCAACAAGCCCAAGTTTTGCTAATTTTTGTCGATGATCCTACACAAGCCGACATTAAAGTTTGGCTGGTTGAAACTCCTGCCGAAGTTCTATGGAAGAATCCTGAAAAAAAGAAATTGTTGGAATTCGACAATTTGAAAAAGCCAGATAAATAACCTCTCTCCTTCAGCCTAAAAAATCATTTTTGCGTTTTGGATTATTTCTACTAGGTTTGCACGTTTATTAAAAATTCTGCTTAATGGAATTCGAGCAGCATACTCTTCGAAATGGTATCAAAGTAATTCATAAAAGGGTGAACTCTTCCGTTGCCTACTGCTGCATTATGGTTAATGCCGGTACACGCGACGAATTGCAACACGAACATGGACTTGCCCATTTTATTGAACATGTAATATTTAAGGGTACAAAAAAACGCAAAGCCTTTCACATCATGAGTCGCCTTGAGGACGTTGGAGGCGAGTTAAATGCGTACACTTCCAAAGAGGAAACGGTTGTTCATGCTACATTTCTAAAACAGGATTTTACAAGGGCTGTAGAACTTATTACCGATATTATTTTTAACTCATCGTTTCCCGACAAGGAAATTGATCGTGAACGAGAGGTTGTAATCGACGAAATTAACTCCTACAAGGATAATCCATCGGAGCTAATTTTTGACGAGTTTGAAGAGATGATTTATCCCGATCATCCTTTTGGCAGGAATATTCTTGGCAACAAACGATATCTTAAAAAATTTTCGAAAAAGGACATCATTAATTTTATAGCCAGAAATTACAACACCGATCAAATGGTTTTCTGCTCTGTGGGCGATATTCCTTTTAGCAGGGTAAAAAAATTGGCCGATAAGTATTTAGGCTGCCAGCAAGCCAACTTAAGAAAACAGGATAGGATTATTGTAAGCAATTACACCCGATCGGAAATAACCAAACGTAAATCTACATTTCAAAATCATTGTATAATTGGTGCTGCGGCATACGACTTGCAAGATTCTAAGCGCATTGCCATGCACCTTCTCAACAACATTTTGGGTGGTCCGGGAATGAATTCGAGGTTAAACATTGCACTGCGCGAAAAGCACGGATATGCATACGATGTAGAATCGTCCTATATTCCATATACCGACACGGGCGTATTTACCATTTACTTTGGAACGGATAAAACCAACTTCGAAAAGGCATATCAGGTTATACAAAAAGAACTCGAAAAAATACGAACCCAAAAACTAGGAGTTCTACAACTCTTTAAGGCAAAGAAGCAACTTATTGGACAACTGTTAATTTCTGCCGAAAGTAATGAGAACCTTATGCTATCGGCTGCAAAAAACTTTTTGGTGTACCCTCAACCCGACGATTTAGACATAGTTGTAAATCAAATTGAAAATATTTCGGCATCGGAAATTACCGATGTTGCCAACGAGATTGTCAATCCAAACTACCTATCCACACTTGTTTACAAATAAGGTTATGGCTAAAGTAAATAACGATTTCGAAAATTACCTTGAACAGCATACTTCGCACGAAGATGAGGTACTTAACGAACTAGCACGCCATACTTATCTTACAACATACAATCCCCGAATGATTAGCGGGATTGTTCAGGGTAAATTTTTAGAATTGCTATGCAAAATCTATCAACCTAAACGAATATTGGAAATCGGCACATTTACAGGTTACTCAACAATTTGTATGGCAAAAGGAATTGGAGAAAGTTCCATTATCGACACAATTGAAGTTAACGACGAACTGGAAACAACCATTTTGGAATATCTACAAAAAGCGCACATCAACCATAAAGTAAAGTTACACATAGGAAATGCACTCGAAATAATTCCTCAACTAAGCAATGATTACGACTTAATTTTTATTGATGGAGATAAGCGCGAATATCCGGAATACTTTAAGTTGGTAATAGATAAAGTAAAAAAAGGAGGGCTAATTCTTGCCGATAACGTACTTTGGGGCGGAAAGGTACTAGATTCTAATGAAACCGATAAACACACGATTGCCGTAAAAGAATTTAACAACATGGTACAAAATCACCCATCAATACAAAATGTTCTTCTTCCTCTTCGCGACGGGTTAATGTTGATGTACAAAACCGAATAAACAACTGTTCAACTTAACAGGCTTTACCGTTATCCGTTTATCAACTGTTACTTCCATTTAATCTACTGATTGCAACTAAATATAAAATATTTAGGCGTTTATTATTCGTTTGTTAAACCTTTTATTTTAGAGCTCGTTTAATTAAGTATATAAACACCTATAAATAAATACCTTATGGCGCAATATTCAATAAAGCAAATGGAACTCTTATCAGGAATAAGAGCATCTACAATTAGGATGTGGGAAAAAAGGTATAATCTGTTCTCTCCTCAACGCACCGACACGAACATTCGTCGGTACGACGACAATGACGTAAGGTTTATAATTAACCTTTCGTTACTACTAAAACGCGGGTTTCGTATAAGTAAATTAGCCACGCTTTCGTTATCCCAACTATCCGATTTAGCCACAAAGTTTGTTGGCGATAATTACCAAGGCAACCCTAATTTGGAACCGTTTATTACGGCAACCTTGGAATATAATGAAAGGGAAATTCTCCAACTAATTAACGAAGCAACTGTTCAGCAGGGAATTGAAAACACCTACGAAACTCTTGTTATTCCATTTTTACAACGTATTGGCGATTTGTGGCAAACCGGAGCTATTAAAACAACACACGAACATTTTGCCAGCAGCGTAATTCGCAACCAGTTAAGTTCGCTTTACCAAAACTGTAAACAACCCGAAGTTGGCAAAAAGAATCCCATTTTATTCTTCTTGCCCGAAGGCGAATTTCACGAAATTGGGCTATTATACTTTGCTTACGTTGCCAAAAACGCCGGTTACCGAACAATTTACCTTGGACAATCCACACCTAACGATGACGTAATTAACTTGGCAAAGGAGTTAAAATGTAACATGGTTTTCACCTCGTTATCTTCATTTATCAACACTGATTTCGATGAAGCCTACGGTAAATTTATTGCCGAAATTCCGGATATTCATATTTTGGCAACAGGTCATGCTTTTTCCGAAATCGAAAATCCACCTTCGTATGTTTCGTACATAAAATCGGCTAATGATTTAATTAAAGCCATTGCACGAATCGACCCTACTATTATAGAGTAAAGCATTTAAAACCAAATGGAAGCCTTCAATTTCAATATTGAAGGCTTTTTCTATTCAATTCAACAAAAATCCGTGTAACGTTAACTCTAAAAATCACGTTAAAATGAGTTTAAATAAACAAAAGCCTCTCACAAATTTCTATTTTTGCAAAAAATATTAAAAATTGAACTTTATCGATTTTAACTTTCATCCCTCCATACAAGAAGGGGTTGAAGCAATGGGGTTTGAAAATCCAACTCCTATTCAGGAAAGCACCATTCCGCTTATACTCAAAGGAAACGACTTAATTGCATGTGCGCAAACGGGAACAGGGAAAACAGCGGCTTTTGTACTGCCTATTCTCAGCAAAATAAAGAATTTAAATAACGCCGACCATTCCGTTAAAACGCTTATAATAGTCCCCACGCGGGAACTTGCACTTCAAATAGACCAACAAATAGAGGGTTTTGCCTACTTTTCGGGAATAAGTTCAATTGCTATTTACGGGGGAAACGATGGGGGAAACTGGGACAGGCAACGCCAGGCTTTCGAAAGCGGCTCTGATGTTGTAATAGCAACGCCGGGAAGATTGATACAGCATATCCAAATGGGATATGTAAACTTTCAACAACTACAATACTTAATTCTCGACGAAGCCGACAGGATGCTGGATATGGGATTTTACGACGATATTGTTTCCATAATCGAAAAACTCCCGCAAAAAAGGCAAACATTAATGTTTTCGGCTACAATGCCGCCGAACATTCGTAAACTGGCAAAGACAATACTGGTAAAACCTAAGGAAATTAGCCTAGCCGTATCCAAACCCGCCGACAATATTTTGCAAGCAGTGTATATGGTTAACGATAATGAAAAAATAAGCCTTTTGCTATCCATTATTTCCGGAAAAGACTACGTTAAAAGCGTTATTGTATTCGCATCTACAAAATCCGAAGTACGTGATATTGAACGCGAACTGGTACGTAACAAGACAAATGCAAAGGCCATTCACTCCGATTTGGATCAGGCCGAACGCGAAGAAGTGCTCCGTGGGTTTAAAAACAGAAAATTTCAGGTTTTAGTTGCTACCGACATTATTTCCCGTGGCATTGATATCGAGGATATAGACCTTGTAGTGAATTATGACGTTCCTTCCGATCCTGAAGATTACATTCACCGTATTGGTAGAACCGCTCGAGCTCAGAGCGATGGAGTTGGTATAACATTTGTAAATCCTAAACAAAAACATCTCCTGTATAAAATCGAAAACTTTTTAGGAGAAAAACTCTTTAAACTAAGTTACAACTCAGCAAATCCATAATGATTAAAGGTAAAATTGTAATTATAATTGGAAGAATATTTTTATACTTCGTTTTACCATTTATTTTGGTTAACTGGACATTTCCCGTACTTGGACAAAAAGTTGAAGGATTGCTGATTGACCAAGACAACGCTCCCATTCCATATGCATCGGTTTACGTAAAAGAAATTAGATTCGGGACTACTACTAATCCTAACGGACGATTCATACTAAATCTGAACAAAGGAGTTTATACCGTAATTTTCAGGTGTCTTGGATACGAAACGCTACAAAAAGAAATCACGGTAAACAGCGATAGCACATACTACCACTACACTATGAATGTAAAGCCCTTTGAACTCGCACCCGTTACCGTTGGAAAAGGGAAAGAAGATATTGCTTACAGCATAATCCGCAAGGCCATTGCATTTGCACCATATCATCTAAATCAGGTAAAGGAATTTAATGCCGATGTTTACCTAAAAGGCTCTTTGAAGGTAAAAAAACTATCGTGGATTGTTAAACGCTCCTTACGGAAAGAACCCGATGCTCCGAAGGAAGGGCAAATTTACCTTCAGGAATCTATCAATAGCGTTCATTTTACTGCCCCAAATACCTACGAGCAAAAGGTAAAAATGCTTCGCTCTAATTTTCCCGGCGATAATCAAAGCGCCGATAACATAATTCAATTTACAAACGCCAGCTTTTACCAGCCCAAAATCGGCGAAATTATACTTCCCTTAGCGCCGTATGCGCTGAAATACTACAACTACAAATTTGTTGGTTACTCTATAATGGAAAACCGGGTAATAAACAAAATTCAGGTAATTCCTAAACGCGAAAGTAAACAACTGGTAAAAGGATACATTTACATTGCCGATGATTACTGGAATATTCATGAATTGGATTTTGTTATAGAATCGCTAATTGGGACAATTCACCTTCGACAAACGTTCGGAGAGGTCGAAAAAAATGTTTGGTTGCCGGTAAACTACTACTACGAAGTTATAGGTAAATTTATGGGCAACGAAGGCAACATAAATTACACCTCGGCAGTTAAGTTTAACAGCATTAAAGTAAACACCGATATTAAGCCTCCCTCAGAAATTAAAGTAATTCAATACGAAGTAACCAATACAATCCAAAACAATACTAAAAAAGTTGATGCTAAGAGTAAAAAAGAGTTGAAGGACTCCATTGAAATTCAACAACTACTCAGCAAGGAAAACCTTACAAACAGGGAAATGTATAAGTTAAACAACCTCATGAGTAAGCGTAGCAACAAAAATCAACCTAAAGATAAAAGTTTGGAGTATAAAAGCCCCGTAACGGTTACAATAGATTCATCTGCACGAAAGATAGATTCCACTCAATGGAAAAAAATTCGTCCTGTTGTTTTAACAAGCGAAGAACTAAAAGTAAATCGCGATATAAATATCAAATTTAAAACTCAACACGACTCTACCAACATTGACACTACGGCTAAAAAAGGGAATCTGTTATTAACCATATATTCCGGACATACATGGCGAAACACCTCGAAAAAACGGACAATTAAATTTTCGGGACTATTTAGCCCAACAGAATTTAGGTTCAACACCGTAGATGGCTTTGTTTTAGGCTCTTCGGCAAGTTTTCAAAAGAACTTCAATAAAACGGGCATCGAAATTAACCCTTCGGCATACTATGCCTTTGCAAGGAAAGTCCCAATGGGACAACTAAACTTCAAGTTCATATATGCCAACAAAAACAGAGGATTGGCAAGCATTAAGATGGGTATTATCAGCAACGACTTTAACCAGCAAAGTGGAATAAATCCTTTTGCCAACACTGTATCTTCGCTATGGTTCGGAAGGAATTACATGAAACTTTTCGAAAACAGGCATATTTCTTTATCTAATAGAATTGATCCCATTAATGGTTTGGAGGTAAACACTGGCGTTACGTTTTCGGACAGAAGGATTCTAACTAATAATACCGATTTTATTTTTATAAAGACAAACAGGGAATATTACACCTCGAATACGCCTTCAAATTCTCTTATAGATTCCGACAATTTAACCAACAGCAAGGCTTTTACAGCAAAAGTCGGCATTAAGTACACTCCGTTTTACCATTACAGAATGGTTGATAACAGGAAAGTAATGCTGTACTCCAAGTACCCCACCTTTGGAGTTTCCTTAACAAAAGCCATTTCGGGCGTGTTCCATTCTACTGCCGATTTTACCAATGTAGAAACTAGCATTTCGCAGGTTCTAAGAGTAGGACCTTCGAATCGGGTTAGATATCATGCGATATACGGAAACTTCTTATCGACAAAGACCATCTATTTCAACGACTTCAAGCATTTCAACACTCAAATAATTCCGGTTGTAGTAAACGGATTCGGACATAGCTTCCTAAACCTGAATTACTACCGCCGCAGCACCGATGGCGAATACTTCGAATTTTTAAGTCAATACCAATCGCCATACATACTTATTAAGTACCTTCCGTTTTTAAGCAATAAAATATGGGTTGAAAACCTTCATTTTGCATTTCTTAAAACTAACGGATATCAGCCATACTACGAAGTTGGCTACTCTGTTCAACATATAGCAATTGTTGGAGGAATTGGCTTTTTTGTTGGCTTCGAAGGAAAAGACTTTTACAGTTTCGGAATAAAAGCCTCGTTCCTACTCCTAAATTCCGAAGAGTAAATAACACTACTCCTCGTTGCTGTTACTCTGACCTTTTGTTAAACCTTCGAGAATAACTACAATTTCGCCTTTTACTCCTTTTTCTTCGAAATGTGCGGCAACTTCGGCAACTGTTCCTCTGACGGTTTCCTCGTGCAATTTCGAAATTTCGCGCGACACGGTTACCTTCCGTTCTTTTCCAAAAACTTCGGCTAACTGCAACAACAACTTTACAAGCCGAAAAGGTGATTCGTAAAACACAACAGTTCGCTCTTCGCCCTTTAACGCCTCAAGACGTTTTGTACGCCCCTTTTTCTGAGGTAAGAACCCTTCGAAAACAAATCTATCCGAAGGCAACCCACTCATTACCAACGCCGGAACAAACGCAGTAGCTCCGGGGAGACATTCCACCTCCACTCCCACTTCAACACACTTACGAACAAGTAAAAAACCGGGATCGGAAATTCCCGGCGTTCCGGCATCGGAAATTAACGCAAAATCTTTTCCTTCCTCAAGTTGGCTCGCAATTAAATCCACTACCTGATGCTCGTTAAACTTGTGATACGATCGCAAAGGCGTGGATATTTGGTAATGCTTTAGCAAAACACTACTGGTACGAGTATCTTCCGCAAGAATTAACTCTACCGATTTTAGCACATCAATTGCCCGAAATGTAATATCGCCAAGATTCCCAATTGGCGTTGGAACTATATAAAGTTTCGACATTCTACTAAAATTAAAATCTAACTATACTTACGTCGCAGTAAATCTATAAACTTACTTACAGCCTCGTTACCCTCGTCCCAATCGAAATTTTCCTGCAAGTAAATAATGGCATCGTTTAAATCCGAAAGCCCGTTTAAGTAATTCAACGTTTCGGAGTAAAGCGTTGCATTGCCTCCAAACAACTCCTTGGTAAACAAAAACTTTTCGTTTATACCTATAGCCTTCTGCAAGTTGGCAATGGGACGATTTTGCAACTTGGTCTGAACATCAACTCTAGCATTGCTTTCCGCAATAACCTCATTCCTGGATTTACGTGTCCCCTGAAATTTTTCGCCCAGAACTTCGCCTTTTTCAACTTCTCCAACATAATCGATCCTTCGACTTTCTGTTTCCACAGGACGAGTTTCTTCAACTTCAATAGGAGGAGTATCAACTTCTTTCACCCTTTTTTGAGGCTGTTTAACTTCGTCCGAAAAAGATTCCTTCTCTACCTTTTTTGCCGAATGTTTTGTTACTTTCTCTTCAATATGAAAAACTATGTCGTAAGCGCTGCTTAACTTTTGAAGAATTAAATTTTTCTCAATGTTTTGCAAACTCCCGGTATTCCTTGCCTTTTCAACTATAGCAAGCGCATCGTTAAGTAACTCCTGAAATTTTTCGAGATGTTCCATATTATTTTTTCGGATTATTTCTGCAACAAAAATAAGTGTTTACTTTTGTATATAAATCTAACGTAAATATATAAAGAAGTAATGCCTTTTCTGGAAAATTCCATTAGCGGTGAGCGCAAGGGCTGGATTGAGGTTATAGCCGGGTCCATGTTTTCGGGTAAAACGGAAGAGTTAATTCGCAGGCTAAAAAGGGCTAAGTACGCGAAACAACGAGTCGAAATTTTTAAACCGCAAATCGACACCCGTTACTCCGAAGAAGAAGTAGTTTCGCACGATGCCAATTCTATTCTATCTACACCGGTATCATCGTCGGGAAACATTCTTTTGCTCGCTCAAAACGTTGATGTAATTGGAATTGACGAAGCCCAGTTTTTCGACATGAATTTGCCTAACGTTTGTAATCAACTGGCCGACATGGGCGTTCGTGTAATTGTGGCTGGGTTGGACATGGATTTTAAAGGGAAACCCTTTGGCCCAATGCCAAATTTAATGGCCATTGCCGAATATGTAACAAAAGTTCACGCCATTTGCGTGCATTGTGGCGACTTAGCCCAATACTCGCACCGTACCGCGAATACCGATAAGTTGGTGTTGTTAGGCGAAACAGATGTTTACGAACCTCTTTGTAGATTGTGCTACAATAAAGCAACAGGGAAAAAACTTCCCTAACCTATGGGAAAATTCACGAACATCAACTTTAAACTTTCCCGAAAAAAGTTTTGGGTTGTAACTATACTTATCTTTCTTTTACCTATATCTATCAACTATAAAACCTTGATTTTTGGAAAGTACACTACAGGAGTTGTAGTTGATAATGTGCCTGTAAGATCTTTTTTAGTTCAGAAAGAATTCGACAAAATTCCGGTAATAGAGTTTAATGCCAATAACAAGGTTATAAGAATGTACGGAATTGAAAATGCTAACGATTCCATTGGGGAAAAATATAAAGTTGCATATAATCCAAATAGCCCAACTAACTGTGTAATAGTTTCATTTGAATACTTTTACTTAGGGAATAAAGCTATACTCCCCGGAATTTTACTATTAGTATGGCTTGCGTTTTTCCAAGCTTTTCGAGATAAAAAAAACGAGAGTAAATAACTCCCGCTTTTTTCCTTTTTTCGATGTATTACTCATAATCTTTCAACGCATCCATAAGTTTTTGGCGCGAAAAGAATATTCTACTTTTTACCGTACCAATTTTTAAGTTAAGCTTCTCGGCTATTTCTTTATACTTATACCCCGAAGTATGCATTTGGAAAGGAATTCGGAATTCATCTTCCAACTCGTCAACCTTTTTGCTTATTTCGTTGTGCGAATACATATTATCAGGGCCATAAGCTTCATGCTTACTATTTAACAAGTATAAATTATCGCTCGAATCAAATGTCGTATTTTGCTTTACAGTTTTACGGTAATTATTAATAAACGTGTTCTTCATAATGG
>ERZ795053.5536-NODE-5536-length-12984-cov-8.435455_pt1 | contig 12984 bp, 8 predicted proteins | sample MGYA00375137_ERZ795053 | MGnify/ENA primary metagenome ERZ795053 (study PRJEB30182, sample SAMN05720284) | activated sludge metagenome | isolation source: Anaerobic digester | place: Hong Kong | collected 2014-12-17 ... | reverse complement strand
GATCAGTAGTACCAGGGGAAGCCAGACCAATCAGGGTCACGCTTCTCGAGGAACTGGTCACGCCCCTCCTGTGCCTCATCGGTCATGTAGGCCAGTCGAGTGGTCTCACCGGCAAAGAGCTGTTGGCCGACGAGGCCGTCGTCGATGAGGTTGAAGGAGTACTTCAGCATGCGTTGGGCGGTGGGTGACTTGCCATTGATCAGGCGACCCCACTCCAGCCCCACCTTCTCCAACTCCGCATGCGGGACGGCCTTGTTGACCGTGCCCATCCGCACACCGTCTTCTGCGGAGTACTCCTGACCGAGGAAGAAGATCTCACGGGCGAACTTCTGACCCACCTGCCTGGCCAAGTACGCCGATCCGAACCCGCCGTCGAAGGAGCCCACGTCTGCATCGGTCTGTTTGAAGTGGGCGTGCTCAATGCTGGCTAGGGTCAGGTCAGCCACCACATGCAACGAGTGCCCGCCGCCTGCGGCCCAGCCATTGACGAGGGCGATCACGATCTTGGGCATGAATCTGATCAGGCGTTGGCACTCCAAGATGTGCAGGCGCGCCATCTTCGCCTTGTCGACGGTGTCTGCGGTCTCGCCTTCGGCGTACTGATAGCCGGCTCGGCCTCGGATGCGCTGGTCACCACCAGTGCAGAAGGCCCACTTGTCGTTCTTCTCGCTCGGCCCGTTGCCGGTCAACAGCACACAGCCAACATCACTCCACGTGCGGGCGTGCTCCAAGACCCTCAGCAACTCATCGACAGTGTGCGGCCTGAAGGCATTGAGTACGTCGGGTCGGTCGAAGGCGATGCGCACAGTGCCGGACTCTCGGGCCCGGTGATAGGTGACATCGGTGAGGTCTTCAAAGCCCGGCACCTCGTGCCAGTCGGACGGATCGAAGATCTGGGAGACTCCAGCAAGCGCGCTCATGGCGGCCAATCTATCGCCGAGCCGCGACCCCAACCATGGAGGCGCCTCGGCTAGCCCCGATTGGACGAGATCGAGACCGCAAGCGCCGCCAAATGGCCGAGTCGCGCAACCTCAGAGTCAAGGATCTCGGGGCCTCCGCGACGCGCGATCACGACGAGCTCGTCGTCAACGACGGGCGCAGCCGCAATCACGAAATCGCTCCATGGCTCGGGCACCTCAACTCGCGAGGTGTGAGCAAAGTCCTTCGGCCACTTGAAGTCATCGGGCAGCGACTCAGGCGCTGCTGGAGTGCCGTCAAGCACCTTGATGCCGTCACCGTCTTGCGCAACCCTCAGGGCCCAGTCGACAACGAGCACTGCCGGAAGGAGTCGGAGCAAACTGTCAATCGGGTCTTCCTCACTGGAGGTCATCTCCTCGACAGCCTCAAGATCACGAATGAGATTGCTGCCTGACGGATAACGCGAGACCCACAAGACCTCAACGCCCTCGACTGAGTTGCACGAAGACACGATCGAGTCAGGCAGCACTTGGCCGCCGGTGTTCAAGAAGACATCATCCACGGCGAGGCCGTCATGCCTCTCCACGATCTCGATGGCGTCGATATTCCCGCCACCCGCACCGATTGCCGTGGCTAGCCGACCCAGCGAGCCGGGTACGTCGGGCAGCGACACGCGCAGCAGATAGGACATGTCTCGACCCTAACGGAGGGTGAAAAGCCCCGCGCAGAGTCCCAGTGATTGGATCAGAAGCCGAGATCGCGGCCGATGAGCTCCTTCATGATCTCGTTTGAGCCGGCCCAAATCCGCTGCACGCGACCGTCTCGCCAAGCACGACCCACGCGGTACTCATTCATGTAGCCATAGCCACCGTGCAACTGCACGCAGGCATCGAGCACTTCGCCTTGAATGTCGGAGGCCCACCACTTGGCCTTGGCCGCATCGATCGCGGTCAGTTTGCCTTGGCTGTGCAAGATGACGCACTGATCCAGGAATGCCTTGGTCACATCGATCTTGGTGACCAACTCGGCGAGCTTGAACTTGTTGTACTGGAAGTTGCCGATCGACTGGCCAAAGGCCTTGCGTTCGTGGCAGTACTCAATGGTCTCGATCAGGATCTGGTCAGCGTGATAGAGGCTCACGATCGAGCACTGCAGCCGCTCCTGCGGGAGATATTGCATCATGTGGATGAAGCCGCCATCGAGCTCGCCAATGATGTCGTCGTCGGTGAGCCGGATGTTTTCAAAAAACATCTCGGCGGTGTCAGCCTCATCCTGGCCGACCTTGTCGAGCTTGCGCCCGCGCGAGAAGCCCTCAAGCGTGGTGTCCACGGCAAACAGGCTGATGCCACGCGCCTTCTTCTCCGGAGAAGTGCGGGCCGCGACGATCACCAGATCGCATGAATAGCCATTGGTGATGAAGGTCTTGGAGCCATTGAGCACCCAGCCGTCACCATCACGTACGGCGGTCGTCTTCAGCGCCGCGAGATCAGAGCCACCGCTGGGCTCGGTCATGCCGATCGCGGCCACAACCTCACCAGTCGCGGCGCGAGGCAGCCAGCGCTCCTTCTGCTCCTGGGTGCCTAGTTTGACGACATAAGGGATGGTGATGTCGGAGTGAATGCCATGACAGCTCGGCAGCGCCGCGTTGACTCGCGAAAGCTCTTCGGAGAGTACGGCGTTGAAGCGGAAGTCCTCTGCACCCATCCCCCCGAACTCCTCGGGGATGTCCAGACCCAGGAGCCCTTGGCGCCCAGCCTCCAACCAGTACTCACGCGGCAGGGCCTTGTTTTCGATATATGAATCAACATTTGGCCAAACGGAGCGATCGAGGAATTCTCTGACCGCGGCTCGGAAGGCTTCGTGGTCTTCGTTGTAGACAGTGCGCAACATTCCTTCATCCTAGGCACAAAGACCCTGTTGTTACTAGTGGGTAAGGGTGCGATCCAGCTCACCCAATAGTCCGATTCACCCTTTTTGTTGCAAATCTGTTGCCAAGCAACACCAAGAAACGTATATTTCAGGGCATGACCTCTCATTTCGTATCAAATCGGACAATGGGCAAGGCGCTGCTCACCGGTTTGCTGGCGCTGGTGGTTGGCCTGGGAGCAACCACCAGCCTGCTGACGGGGGTCGGGCAGGCGGGCACCAGTCACTCTGGTGCACCCACAACCTCGGGTGCCGATCAGGTGGCTGGCCCGCATGCCAAAGCCGGGAAGAAGCGCGCCAAGAAGGGCCATGGCAAGAAGGCCAAGAAGCGTCATCGCGTCAAGAAGTGCGCGAAGGGTAAGCGAGGCGCCAAGTGTCGTGCCGCCCGTCGCTTCGGCAATCCTGCAGCCAGGGTCACCGTGGGCGGCGGTCGCTGGGCAGGCGCTCTGGACACCACCAATCTCGCTGCGGTCAATGCGGCATACAAGTCAGAGTTCGCCTCCGGCGCCCGGACCCCAACTGGGTACACCGGCAATGACCAAACCTGCCAGGCAGGCACTTCGAGCCAAGAGTCACGCACGGCCACTCTGCGGGCTCTCAACTTCACGCGCTCCTTGGCCGGGCTGACCCCTGTGGTGTTTGATGCCGGCCTAAACCAACGGGCGCAGCAAACCGCACTCATGATGTCTGCCAATGGCGCGCTCAGCCACAGCCCCGGCAGCAACTGGCGTTGTTACACCAATGTCGGCGCCCAGACAGCTGGGGTGTCCAATCTGGCCTTGGCAATCCCCCAGATCACCTCGGCCGGCATGATCGAGATGTACATGGATGACCGCGGCGCCAGCAATATCGTCGTCGGCCACCGCCGCTGGTTCTTGAATCCATTTGCCACGGTGATGGGTTCAGGGTCGACCGACAAGGCCAATGCGATCCAGGTGATTGGACCGAGCAATCCCAACAACCCCAACCCAGCATGGGTGTCCTGGCCGACCAGCAACTACTTCCCGGCCCCCCTCGAACCCAACGGCCGCTGGTCTCTGTCTGCCGGCCACGGTGGCGCTGACTTCTCAGCAGCACAAGTCGCCATGGCAGGCCCCCAAGGCCCCATCTCGGTGACGAGATTCGCGCCCAAGAATGGCTACGCCCAACCGACCTTGGTCTGGGATGTCAACGCCAACCTCGACCCCAACTCGACGTACTACGTCTCTGTCAGCAATATCAAGGTCGGCAACGGTCGCACCAACTACAGCTACGCCGTGCAGTTGTTCCAGCCCAACTGAGCCACGGCTACGAAGCTCCAATGAGGGAGGTCACCGAGCCCCTGTCGGATCTACTCCGGCAGGGGCTCACCTTCATTGGCGCTTGTCCAGAGCACGACTCAGCCGGGCAGCCAACCCGGTGGCTCGGCGTACTTCCCGCCCAACAGCGGCCCTGATCGAAGCTTCGTCACCGACGATGCGCACCTGCTCCTTCGCCCTGGTGATCGCTGTGTAGAAGAGCTCGCGAGTCAGCAACCGCGACTCCGGTGGCGGCATGATCACGGTGACGACCTCGGCTTGCGAGCCTTGCGACTTGTGCACGGTCATGGCATGGGTCGTTTCGGCGCCCACCAGTCGAGTCGGGGCAAACTCACGCCGATCCATCTCATCCAGTGCCACCCGCAGGCTGCCGTCATCGCGGCGATAGGTGATGCCCATGTCGCCATTGCGGAGCTTGAGCACGCTGTCGTTCTTGGTCAACAGCACGGGCCGCCCGGCGTACCACTCGTCGTAGGTGGCGACTCCTGAGCGCTCGGAGACCAGCCGCTCGATGAGGCGGTTCCAGCCACCAACTCCGTGCGCGCCTTCACGGTGAGCGCACAGCAGGCGTTGCTTGCCCAACAGGGCCAATGCCTCTGTGACCTCACCTCGCTCGGCGGCGACCCTCATCTGAAAGGCGTTGGTGGCGAGATCATGCTTGAGGCTCTCCAGGGCGGCAGAGTCATCGGGCTTGATCCATTGCACCTCGAGTTGTCCTGCACTCAAGATCTCGATCACTTGATCGGCGTCGCTGTCGCGCAAGGCCTGCGCCAGGGCGCCGATCTGGGCGCCGTACCTGTGTGTGGTGCGCAACGATGCGACCGGGCTGGGGTGTACGCCGTGCAGGCCAGCCACCAGATCCGCCAACACCGCACCCGCCTCGACCGAAGACAATTGGTCGGCGTCACCGACGAAGACGAGTCGGGTGTCGTCTCTGATTGCTTCCATCAGCCTGGCCATCATCGTCAGCGGCATCATCGAGGCCTCGTCGACCACGATCACGTCGTGAGGGAGCCGGTTGGTGCGATCGTGGCGGAAGCGATTGCTTTTGCCCCTTGGCCCAAGCAGGCGATGCATGGTCTGGGCCTCGAGCTTGGCCACTCGATCACGATCTTTGGGGTCTTGGAAGTTCGCCGTGGCCTCATCAATTGCTTCTTGCAGCCGAGCCGAAGCCTTGCCGGTCGGCGCGCACAATGCGATCTGTGGTCGGACACCCGTCTGGGTCTCGATTTGCTCTGACAGCAAGGCCAACAGACCCGCAACAGTGGTGGTCTTGCCGGTGCCGGGCCCACCGACCAGGATCGTGGTCAGCTGCCCTGCAGCCAGGCGTACGGCGTCACGCTGCTCGGCGAAGGTCTGACCCGGCAGCACACGCTCCAGCCCGGCCTCGAGTTGGGTGAGGTCGACGCTCGGCGCAGACGCGGCGAGGCGTCGCACCAGATCGTCGCTGACCTGACTCTCCTCACGCCAATAGCGGTCGAGATAGACCGTGGTGCCCTCGAGTCGCATCACCCCTGCGGTGACGAAGGCGCTCTTTGCCACCTGCTTCACCCATGCCGATGGCTGCTGCCAGACGACCTGCTTCACCGCGGCGTCGTCTCCTGATTCGCTCTCCGGTTGGAAGATCGTGGCCGCTTGGCTCAGGTCGAGGCAAACCGATCCAGCTCTGGTTGCTGCCACGGTCAAGGCCAACGCGAGCTGCACCTGCTCATCTGGCTCTTTGAGGATCTCGCCAAATCGGCGAGCCACGTGCACGTCGGCCACACCCACGATGCCTGCCCGGTTGAAGGCACCGAGGAGCCCAGTGGCTCCCACTGCCTGACTGCGGTCGAAGCCGTCGAAACGCGGCTCAGCTGTAGTCATCTGACACCTCACCGGCCAGGATGCTCGACAACTCCACGATCAGGTCACTCGGTGGATGCCAAGTGAAGGCACCACAGGGGATCCCGTCAACCACAGGGGTCTCGGGCCCACACATGCCACGCACATACAGATAGACCACTCCCCCCAAGTGCCGGCTGGGCTCATAGTCGGGCTGGCGCCAACGCAGATAGCGGTGCAGGACCACGGAGTAGAGCAAAGCCTGCAGCGGGTAATGGGAGTGCAACATGGCCTCGGTCATCTTGGCTTGGGTGTAGTCAAGTGCGCCAACAGGTTGACCCGGCTCACCGAGACGGTTGGTCTTGTAGTCGACCACCACATAGCGCGGCTCCTCGCCCACTCGGAGTACGACGTCAATCGACCCGCTCAGATAGCCACGAAGCACCTGCTCGCCCAGGCTGGGGTTGTCGAGCTTGTCGGCATAGGCCCGCATGGGGTCAGACTCTCGAAGGTGCCTCTTGATCGCTGCCCCGATCTCCTTGACCAGCACCTGAGTTGGCGTGGGGTCTGCACCGCCCGCCAGCGGGATCTCGAAGTCCAACTCGCAGAGCCGGTCGCTTCGGGCGAGATCCGCCAGGCACAGATTGTCGAGCACTGGGCCGAGCGGGGTTTGATGCATGGGCACGAGAGCCTCGGCCAGGGCTTGGTTGTCGGCGTCGATGGCCCACCAGCGCTGCTGGTCGTCGACCCAATGCCTGAGCTCCGCGAGCAGATCGGGTGCTTGCGGGTCGGCATGTTCGAGTACGCCGTGCACCAACGACCCGAAGGCCGCCCCGGCAGGGAGGTCATTCATCGGCGACGGCAGGTCGACCAGGTCTGGGCCGACCGTGACCTCCTCCAGCGCTTCGGCTGGCAAGGTGTCTTCGTCAATGGTGCCTTGATCTTCTGGCTCGCTGAGCATGGCTTGTTCTTCGTCACGGATCAGACCGGAGTACGACGTACGTCGCCAACTCTTGTCGACCTCGCGCTCCCAGGCCCTTGCCTGCAACTGCGGCAGCGGCGGTTTGGCTGGTGCGGTCAGGGCAGCACGTGGCGCAACGATCTCGACCTTGAAGGCCCCACTGGACTCCCAGGCCCGAAGCACAGTCATGGCCGCAGCATCGCTGGGCTCGGCGGCCACTGTGTCGGAAACATCCGCCTGGCCCGGGCGTCGACCGAAGATGCATCTGGACAGGCCACTGTGGGCGCTGTCCTTGGATCTGGCATACCAAGCGACTACTTGAGATCGGGCCCGGGTGAGCGCGACATAGTCGAGACGCAAGGCCTCACCAGCGGCTTCAGCCGATGACTTGGGATTGCTCGATGAGCCAGTCACGTCGAGCAGCCTGGCACCGTCGTCCGCATGCAGGAGATGCTCACGCTGGATGGCGCCGGGCCACCTGTTGAAGGCCTCGGGCAGGTAGACGATCGGGTATTGCAAGCCCTTGCTGCCATGGATGGTCACCAACTGCACGGCCTGCTGGTCGGTGTCGAGTCGCCTAGTGCGGGCACCATGCTTGTCGGCGATGAGCCGCTCGCTGCGCAGCCAGTGCAGCAAGCCCACCACCCCGAGGTGTTGGTCTTGCCAGATCTCGTGCAAGACCTCCGCCATGTGCACGAGGTCGGTGTGCAAACGCTGCCCACCTGGCTGGCCCAGGAGTCGCGCAGCCAACCCCGCCGCGGCGAGATCTTCATGCACGGCAGCGATGCCACGGTGGCGGATCAGGTCTTGCCAACGCCGGAACTGGTCAGCCCACTGGTCGGTCAATTGCTCGCCATGCTCGACAAGGTCCCAAGGTGGACAGCCGAGCAGGTCGGTCATCATGGCGGCTCTGACCCGCCGCGTCATCTGGGGTCGCTCGATCGCCTCCAGCAGGCAGAGCCACGCATCGCCTGCTGCGGAGACCAACACGCTGTCTCCCCCGCGCCTGACACTGGCGATGCCATGGTCCGTCAAGGCATCTTGATAGAGCTCAGCTCGGCTCAAGGTCTGACACAAGATCGCGATATCACTGGCGCGGAGCTTGCGTGGCCCGTCGTCATCGACATAGTCAGGTTGGGCCGAGAGGAGCTCTGCGATGTCGGCAGCCATGTCTTCAGCCACGATCGCCCTGACCTCCTGGACCGGGGCGGCAGGATCGGACCACTCGACATAGCGGAGCCTGAAGGGCTCAGGCCGTGACACTCCCTGCAATCTGCTGCCCGCGTGCTTGGCTCTCACGGGGTGTACGACGATCTCCGGCGCCCCCAATGCAGCCCCACCGAGCAGCTCCTGCAGGGCGTCGACCACGGGGGCGTCGCTACGCCAGTTGGTGTTGAGCGTCTGCACCGAGTCGGCCAGGTTGCGGGCTTGCAGATAGGTGAAGATGTCTCCGCCCCTGAAGGCATAGATGGCTTGTTTGGGGTCACCGATCAGCACCAAGGTGGCGTTGCCACGGAAGGCCCGGTCGATCACCTCCCATTGCACTGGGTCGGTGTCTTGAAACTCGTCGACCAACACGACTTTCCAACGCTCGCGCATGCGCTCGGCAGTGCCTCGCCCGCCATCACGCAGGGAGTCGGCGAGTTGCGACAGCAGGTCGTCGAAGCTCAGGATCCGAAGTTGGCGTTTGCTGCGTTCCACCTCAGCCCGGACCGCCTCTGCGAAGGCCTTGCGCGTCTGAGCGAGATCGGAGTCGTCACTGATCACCAAGGCCGCCTGCGGGTCGGCGATCACTGCCCTGCCCAGCGTCTTGGCGTGCGCGAAGCTCAGGATCGGCTCCTTCTGCGACGCAAACTCGGCCAGATAAAGGTCACCGATCACTTCTTGGGTGAGCTCGTCGAGATCTTCCACGAGGGTGGCATTGCGATCAGTGTCACCAGCAACACCCAAGGAGCGCAGCACTGTCTGGCAGAAGGTGTGCGTGGTGGCGATGGTCGCGGCATCAAAGTCGGCCATCGCCTGTGCCACTCTGATCCGGCGGGCAGCCAGCTCCGACTCATCGACGGCTACCAGCGCTTGGAGCAGGTGATCACCGCCGACCGAGGCAGGGTCGGCAAGGGCAAGCTCGGCTTCACGGAGTTGGCTCCGCACTCGCTCACGGAGCTCTTGGGTCGCCGCGCGACCAAAGGTGATCACCAGCAACTCCGGCAGCCGCACGACCCCCTCGACCACATATCGGGTGACCAGGGCCGCGATGGTGTAGGTCTTGCCGGTGCCTGCGCTCGCCTCGAGGATCGTCGTACGCACGGGCAGAGAGCCCAGCAGATCAAACTCTTCGTAGTGACTCACTTGACCATCGCCGCCTTGAGCATCGGCTGCCACAAGTCGACGGCCTGATCGCCAAAGTCAGGGTTGATCTCAAGCAACTCATCAAAACTCAATCTCCGACCCCAGATCAATGAGTACTCCGGCGCCGCGATGTCTCCGGGGAATTTGTCGCTGCCCGTCCACTCACGCGCTGCCCTTCCCTGCACAGCCGCGGTGTGGGCATACCGTGCCCACACGAGCGCTGGAGCCAATGGCAGAGCCAGAGGCCTGCTCATCCCAAGGCGGTGGAGCCTGACCATGAGATCAAGCTGCTCCCGGGCCAAATCTGGATCTCCAATCGGCGCCCATGACACCCGACTGGCAGCCAACTGACCACTTCTGCTCGAACGTCCGATCTTGCCCGACCGGATCTCGGCCTCAGGGTCTGCAACAGCGACAGCAAGATGCTGGATCCAGACTTGTGGCCACGCCTTCTCCTTGAGCTTCGAATAGCTGCCCGAGACCATGTTGGCGCCATAGAGGTCGGTCAGAGTGCCCACGAGGGTCGTGCCACAAGGCAGGTCGAGGCGTACGTCGAGGGTCGCCGACGGCTGATCGTCGCGCAGGCGGCGTACTTCTTCGGCCACTGGCACGGCCGCATCGACGATCTGGGTGATCTTGCTCCAGCCCAGCCGCCCCGGGGGCAAAGAGCCAGTGCGCCAAGCCAAGTTGCAGGCCTCATCTCGCGATCGACCTGCCAGCAACTCGGCGAGCATCTGCTCGCCGATCTTCCACTCGTCCAGTGAGTCGAGGTCAACCGCAATGGCATCTTCGACCTGCCCCTCATCTTGGGGTAGACCGATCTCGAGGCGCTGAGTCAAGAAGGCCTTGGCTGGCGAGCGGAAGAAGGCAATCAACTCCGCCAGGGAGACCTCGTCGACTGGCGCCTCGTCAATCACGATGTCGCTGACTCGCGGCGCCTCCATGGCCGGGGCCGCGGTCGCCAGGGCTGCAGCACACGAGCGCTCATCGAAGGAGAAGGGTCGCTGCTGAGAAGGGATCAAATCGTCAGTGAAATTGGCCGCGGCGAAGGGCTGGAGTGGATGATGCACGACCAGGTCGTCGGGGTCTTCGACCATCTGCCCCAAGCAGTCGATCAACTCCTGTAGCGGCACACTGGGTGGCCGCGGCTGGTTGGTGGTCTCATTGGCTCCCGAATAGGTGAGCACCAGATACTCCGTAGTCGACATGATCGCGTCGAGCAGCAACTGGCGGTCGTCATTGCGCAGATCACGCTCACCGACCATCGGGTCACGGTTGAGCAGGTCGTCACCGTCGATCCCGCCACCGCGAGGGAAGACTCCGTCATCGAGCCCGAGCAGACAGGTCACTCGATGGGGCACCGACCGCATCGGAGTCATCGTGCACACGGTCAGCGCTCCGCTGCGGAAGTTGGCCCGGGTTGGGCGCCCGGAGAGGCGCTCGGAGACCAATGCCGTGACATCTGGGAGTCGCAACTGCAAGGCATGAGCGTCGCTGCTCACCTCGCCCAGGGAGGCGAGTTCGCGATGGAGTTGGCCGATCTGCCATTCGTCGCCCCTAGCCACCATGGTGAGTGACTCAACAGCCTGCAGCAGGGTGTCGAGCCAAGCTCCCAAGTCGCGGGCGCCCTGCATCTGGTCGGTGACCGTGGCCAGTCGCTCGACGCACTCCGCCAAGCGGCCGGCCAGGTCGATCGCGCTTGATGACACGTCGTCCAACGGCAGGGTGGCCCCAAACCAGGTCTGCGCATCGGCAGAGACGGCCACCCCCGCAAGGACCCGATCCAACCCCCAGCGCCAGGTGTTTTGCGGCAGTTGCGCCAGCCCGTAGCCAGCTCGATGATCGGCGTCAAAGGCCCATCTGACTCCCGATTCGGTGACCCAGTCGGTGATCTGCTCCAGGTCATCGTCATCGAAGCCGAAGCGACGGCGTACGGGGTCGGCCGCGATCAGGTCAAGCACTTTGCTGGCCGGAGCCCTGCCACCGGCCAACTCAAGCACTTGGGTGAGTACGCCGAGCAGGTCGTTGGTCTGCCCCGGCGCCCGGTCGGCGAGCATCACCCGCAGCGAGTGCCCCGGGTGGAGTTGGCGATCAACGTGATCATCACCGCTGCTTGAGGCCAGCCCGAAGGCTGCCGTCAGGAGGGGCGCAAAGCTCTCGATGTCGGGGCACATCACCAAGATGTCGCGCGGCTCAAGGGTTGGGTCGTCTGACAATAGGCCGAGCAAGACCTCACGCAGGACCTCCACCTGACGGGCTGGCCCGTGACAGGCATGGATCTGCACAGTGCGGTCGAGCTGACTTGAGGCCAGCTTGACCGGGGCCCGGTTTGCGGCGACATCGCTTTGCAGATGACCAAGCAAGCCGGGCGCAAATGCACTCTCGGGCAACAGATCATCGACCACTTCGACCGAAGTGACTTGGCCCAAGATCGTCTGCAGCTCGCGTAGATCGCGCCCCAGCGACCTGAGCACGGGATGCTGCACGAGGCTGTGCGAGTCGTCGTCTGCACGGCGATCCACGCACGGTCGACCCGCCAACTCCTCCCACAGCGCCGGGCTGGCGTGCGGCAACCAGAGGTGCACGTCGCGGTGCGCTCCAATCGCTTCGAGCAGGGCCCATTCACTGCGGGCGATGCGCGAGTGACCGAAGAGTGACAACCGGGCCGGGAGCTCGAAGGAGTCAGGTTGCTCGATCAGTGCCTGTACGGCTTCACGGTGACGCGCTTGCGGAGAGGGCGCCGTGGTGCGCTGCACCAGATGCCGCCACAACTGGGCCTGCCAGGTCAGGTCCGCCGGCAGCTCCTCGTCGGTGCCGTCACCATCGCGCCCGGCCTCCCATTGCTCCAACACCTTGGGTCGCTGTGCGGCATAGGAGGCAAACAGGCCGGCGATCCGGCGTACGACGCTGTAGCGGCGCCCTTTGCGAAGGTCATCAGGGTCATCGACATAGCCCAAGTGTTTGGCCAGTGGAGCACACCAGGGCTCATCGGCGTGCTCGTCGATGATGCTCAACAACGGCCACACCATCGCCGTGGCCGACCACGGATCAAAGGGGCCAGTGTCGAGCAACTCCGCGTGCAGGCTCGCTGGCGTGCGGAAGGCCACTCCGGCGCAGACACCATCAGCATTGGACCCGACGCCGAGGCGGTGAGAGAGATGTTGGCTCAGCCAGCGCTCGGTGCCCTTTGCCGGGGTGATCACCAACTCGGTGGCGAAGGGGTCTGGCAACGGTGTCGCCAACAGATCTGCGAGTCCTTCGACGAGGCGATCGGCACGTGTGGCCCGGTGGACCATCAAAGCCATGTCGGCTGACCTACCTGGCCTGCCACAGACCCATCATGTTGCCTTCGACATCACGAAAATAGGCGGCATAACCCATCTCACCAACGTCTTGGCGGCCCAGCACCTTCATGCCACCCAAGGCTTCGATCCGGGCCAAGGCCTCGTCGATGTCATCGACCCCGATGGTGACCATGGGGCGGTCTGCGGGGCTGTCCCGCTTGAGCATGCCACCACCGATATAGCCCGACTCGGATGGTCGGCCATCAGGGCCGGTCGGGCCGGTCTGCACGACGGAATAACGCAACTCGGGGTATTCCTCGAAGCGCCACCCGAAGGCCTCTTCGTAGAACTTGTGCGCCCGCTCGTGGTCATCGAAGGGGATCTCAAAATGTACGACGCGACCGTTCATGGAAGCAGCCTAGCCAGC
>ERZ795053.5535-NODE-5535-length-12986-cov-6.538783_pt1 | contig 12986 bp, 19 predicted proteins | sample MGYA00375137_ERZ795053 | MGnify/ENA primary metagenome ERZ795053 (study PRJEB30182, sample SAMN05720284) | activated sludge metagenome | isolation source: Anaerobic digester | place: Hong Kong | collected 2014-12-17 ... | reverse complement strand
ACCTATAAATTGAAGTTTGATGCTTTGACATTGCGGTTCTTTATTTGGAGTGTCCTATATGGGAAGCGTAAAGCCTAACTACATCAAGAATTTTGCAGATGACCTGATGAAGACCTACCACGGGTCCTTCAACAACGATTTCGAGCATAACAAGGATATGGTCTCCTCTTACACCGACATCAAGAACAAGACCATACGTAACCGAGTCGCGGGCTACATAACCCGCAAAGTCCAGATCAGAGGAGAGTAGTCTGGATGTTTGAAGGTGTGCTGCCAGCCATCATCACCCCCTTCAAAGATGACGGAGAGGTGGACGAGGAGGGCTTAAGGGGAAATATCGAGTTCTTCGGCGAGGCTGGCGTCTCCGGCATAGTCCCCTGCGGCACCACCGGCGAATCTGCTACGCTGACCTTCGAGGAGCACAAGAAGGTGGTGGAGGTTGCTGTAGATTCGTCAAAGGTGAAGGTGGTGGCTGGCACAGGCTCCAACAACACCCGCGAGGCTGTGGAGCTGACAAAGCACGCCGAGGACGCGGGCGCCGACGCCGCCCTGCTGATCACCCCTTACTACAACAAGCCCAACGACCGGGGTATGCTGGCCCATTTCAGGACGGTGGCCGAGAGCTGCGACCTCCCCCTGATCCTCTACAACGTCCCAACTAGGACCAGCATCAACCTCAAACCCGAGCTGGTGGCCGAGCTTGCCAAGATCGAGAACATCGTCGGCATCAAAGAGGCGAGCGGGAACCTCTCCCAGGTCTCAAGCATCATCGAGATGACAAAAGACGAGGAGTTCGTGGTCCTCTCCGGGGACGACGGCCTCACCCTCCCGATAATGGCCCTGGGAGGGAGTGGCGTCATATCGGTGGTGGCGGACATAGCTCCGAGGAAGATGGTGGCGATGGTGGATTCGATGCTCAAGGGCGACCTCGAGGCTGCAAGGAATATGCATTATAAGCTATCGCCCCTCGCCGGAGCGCTCTTCCTGGAGACAAACCCCATCCCCGTCAAGACGGCATCGGGGATGATAGGGCTTGCCGCAGGTCCTCTGAGGCTGCCCCTCGCGCCGATGTCAGAGACGAACGAGAAGAAGCTGAAAGAGGCTGTAGACCTTCTGGGCGAGTTTGTATGACCGTAAAGATAGCGGTGGCGGGCGCCAGGGGGCGGATGGGCCAGCTCATCATCGGCGAGGTCCTGAGGTTCGAAGATCTGGAGCTGGTGGCTGGCTTTGACCTTATGGGCGTTGGAGACCCGATCGTCGGAGGCGTCGCCGTATCCGATCCGTTGGATATGGCCGAAGTCCTGACCAGGTCCGGCGCCCAGGTCCTGATCGACTTCACTATGCCGACGGCCACGGTGGCCAACGTAGCGACCGCAACAGATCTCGGCGTCAACCTGGTGGTGGGGACCACCGGCTTTTCCGAAGACCAGAGGCAAAAGATGGCCGCGGCGATCGATGGGAGGGCAGCCGCCGTCATCTCGCCGAACTACAGCCTCGGGGTCAACCTCTTCTGGAGGCTCATTGAGGTGGCTGCCGCGTCGCTTCCAGGCTACGACATCGAGGTGATCGAGGCCCACCACCGGAACAAGATGGACGCCCCCAGCGGGACGGCGGCCGAAGCCATCAGGATCATGGCGAAGGCCACGGGTAGGGACGAAGTCGTCTACGGAAGGGAGGGGCAGGGGCTCCGGGGAGACGAGATCGGAGTCCACGCCGTCAGAGCCGGCGAGATAGTTGGCGACCACACCGTCCTCTTCGCGGGGCCGGGGGAGAGGCTGGAGATCAAACATCAGGCCCACAGCAGGCAGGCGTTCGCCACCGGCGCTGTCCGGGCCGCAAGGTGGGTGGCGTCCGCCCCCAATGGCGTATACACCATGGCCGACGTCCTGGGCCAGAGATCAGACTAAGATGAGCGGAAGGACGGGCGTAAGGCGTCGGTGAACCTCCGTCCTCGGAGAGATGTACAGGCTAGATAAAGAAAACAAGATCCTCTATTTTGAGGGACGCGAGCTCAGGCCGTCCTCGGTGGAACGTAACTTCGTGGGGTTCTGCTCCGACTGCGACGGCGATCTCTTCTCCCTCGCCTACTTTCAGGTCGGCGAAGGCTGGATGGTGGCATCCCGCTGCGACGGCTGCGGGAGGTTGACCCTCGCAAAGTACGATTCGGGATGGTCCTGGGTGGAGGATGTCTATCTGGAAGTCCACCAATCCGCTAAGGTGGAGATCAAACAGTCCGCGAAGGCGGAGATCGAGACATCGAGCATCTCCGGTCTCTCCAGGGAGCAGCTGGAGGCGGTCTTCACCTCCGCGGAGCTTAGGGACATGGAGCGGTGCGAGAGGGGTGAGCCCTACACCCGCCAGAACCTCTACCGTGCGCGGGCGAAGTACGAGAAGTTCGAGCGGCTCTTCGGGGTGAGGATCGATATCTGAAGAAGAGAGGCCGCCTCAGATCGAGGATCTCATATGGGCGGCGGAGGTCCTGGGGCTTCCCGATAGGGCCAGCATGAAGACGATCAAGGTCCGATACCGGGACCTGATGGCGAGGTGGCACCCCGACGGCTGCGAGGATCGGAAAGACCTCTGCAAAGAGATGGCTCAGAAGGTCAACAGGGCCTACGAGATCGTCATCTCTTACTGCGAGAGCTACGAGTACCCCTTCGGCGAAGTGGATATGAAAAGGGACGGATGCGAGGGGGCCTACGAGAGATGGTGGCAGGAGAGGTTCGGCGACGATCCCCTCTGGGGCGGGACGAAGAGCCGGGGGACAAAGAGAGAACGGTAATGGTATTTTATGGAGTGATCCTTATAGAATTCCATCCGAGCCCGACCGTCGAACCGATACTGCCAAAAAAGTGTATGTGAAGGGCGTCCGTCTCTCCCGCCGGAGCGGAAGACGCCCTCAGAATATGGCCGCCAGCGCGTACAGCGGCAGCATGAATGTGATCAGAAACCCCACGATCATCAGCGCAATAGCCAGTCCATTATCTCCCATGAATCTCCTCACCTCGGCATCTTCAGCCAGTTGGCCTTAAGGTACGGCGAGGTTGTATTAATTACTATCGGAAGGTCTCAACCCCGACCGCAAACGGGGGCCAATACATTTAACTATATTCGGCCTCGTGGTAAAAAGCGTGCGATCGATCCAGAAGACCGGAACCAAGGAGCCTGGCGGCAAGCTGGAACGGAGCAGGACCTCGGGGGCGAGGTACGTCCTTTTGAGGCCCGCAGGTTATCCTCTGAAGAGCGTTTTTCAGGATTATCCCGAGGTGGACGACCCCCGCCTCTTCGAACGTTACGCCCGCGAGCAGTGGTACGGCGAGATGGTGAGGCCGGGGTGTTACCTCTTCGATCGAAGGCTCTACCCCGATTTCGCCTTCAAGGTGATTAAGGCCCATCCCCGGGTCTCGGTGGTCGGATCGGAGACGAAGATAGTGGTGGAGAGGAAGAAGACCGAGGCTGCCAGGATCAAGAGCGAGGTCAGCTTCGACGACGTCGTCGGCCAGCTGGAGGCTAGGAGGAAGATGAGGATCGTGGAGCGGTTCCTCGAAAAGCCCGAGACCTTCGGCAAGTGGGCTCCAAGAAACATCCTCTTCTATGGCCCCTCGGGAACCGGCAAGACGATGATGGCAAAAGCCCTCTCCAGCGAGACGAAGGTTCCCATCTTCCCGATAAAGGCGACCAGTCTCATCGGCGAGTTTGTAGGAGAGGGGTCGAGGCAGATCCATGGCCTCTACCAGAGGGCGGAGCAGATGGCCCCCTGCATAATCTTCATCGACGAGCTGGACGCCATAGCCCTGGACAGGAGGTACCAGGACCTCCGGGGCGACGTCTCGGAGGTGGTCAACGCCCTCCTGACGGAGATGGACGGGATCCACTCAAGGAAGGGGGTCTGCACCATCGCCGCCACCAACAAGATAGAGTTCCTCGACGAATCGATCAGGTCCAGGTTCGAGGAGGAGATCAGGTTCGCCCTCCCCAACGCCGAGGAGAGGCTGGCGATCCTGGAGAAGAACGCTGAAACCCTGCCGGCGGAGATGGGCCCTATGAACCTTGCGGCCCTCTCTCGGCAGACGGAGGGGTTCTCCGGAAGGGATCTGGTGGAGAAGGTTCTGAAGGTGGCCCTCCACGGCGCCATCATCGACGATGTCCCCATCGAGCAGCGCCACCTGGAAGAGGCGGCTGCAAAGGCGAAGAAGGAGACGAACGAGCCGCCAAGAGAGATGTTCTCCTGAGGGCGGTAGGCCAGCATCGGTTTCGCTGCCCTGCGCTGTCTGGCTGGGGCCGCTGGTTAACCCCCAGCGGCGCCTGAACTCTTCGTTTTTGCAAATTAATCTCCACAATTGTATTTGAAGCCAGTGCTTCAGTTAGGTATAATATATTTCGTCCGATATTTTACTGAGTGTCTCAAGATCGAATCCCGGCCCTTCCTTCTTCCCGCCCGCGAGCTTTCCCAGGACCAACTCATCGATCTTGTCTTATAGCTTACCATCTTGGATAAATTACCTCAAAAGATGGTTATTCGATTGACGACCTTCATAATAGCAGTTCTGCAGATGCGCTTTTACGTCGTAGGTGGTGTGCGCGACGGTTATAAAATTGGCTAGATACATCCCCGCCGGCGGGGTTCACACGATAAAAATATGCCGATGCCCTCTTGGCTAGAGGGTGGTCGGACACGAGTTTTAATCTTCGCTCCACAACTTCGCCAGGTCGTAGGTTCCCAAATCTTCCTTCCAGATGACATCGAAATTTTCCAAAAATTCGATCATACTTCTTTCGTACGAATTTGGTTTATAGACTATGCAATATATGTCATCCGCGCTGAAATTTACGAAATATGGAGTCATCTGCGTGCCGCTTAGTGTAGTGAAATTGCCAGTATACAACGTTGTGTTTATTGGCCTAAGTTTCCCTACCGTTACTTCTTTCACTGGAGTGGGTGTGAATAAAAAAACGCTGCCAGACGGCATCTCTGAAATTTCAATAGAGGTTGGATATTTACTTACGAGCCCTGCTTCATCATCTACAAGTACAGATCCGATCTTTAAGTTGTAGTAGTTATCTTTGATCAGATCTCTTGATGTAATTGGTTCAAATCCAACCAAACTCCATAAATCCGCGCCTCCTATCTCTCCTATCTCCATATCTTCATCCATGATTATAGCAAAGGGGCCCGCCTCGAAGAGCACTGTGCCTGCATTTACACTGGTCGTGAAAGCGCATATGGCACACAACACCCACCACATTTTGTATGTCATACGCCTAGCTTTGAAACTAATATTATTTAATCATTATGATATGATGAATTAAAGAGGACAATGTCACATAGGAACGCCAGAATCATCTACATTACTTAGCCCTATCGTCCTATATACAGCGCTAGGATCGAGCTAATTAACGATAATATGGCATCTCGGTTAGTGTTATATTATCAATTCCAGGATAGTCCTCTCCTAGGATAGTAACGGTCTTGTTGTTGGTAACTGTGACGATTATGTTATACGTCGTCACAAGCTCGTTATGAGATTCTGAAGCCGTCCTCACAAACGAGTTACAAAATGATCCGATTGAAGTGCCATAATACTCAGAAGCCGTATCACTAAGTACGTCCATCGTTATTACCGCACCACTTAGCAAACCGTTAGCGAACACCGGAAACCAGGCGGTGTTCATGCCGTCTGCATACCCTGCTTTGTAGTCGTCCGAATACTCTTCAGCTATAGATGCCTGCATAGCCAGCGCTACCAGCGCCAGCACGCACAAAATCGCCTTTAGTTTCATCTCCTCACCCTACTTTAGATTAAGAGCGCCACCTACTATGAAAAATGTTTCGATCACACCTCTTAGTATGCCCTCCTTCGCACTGATGGTGTATCGCCGCGCCCGCCATCCTTCGTCTATGGGCGCCCACTCCGTTTTTGGCATTCTTCAACCCACTCATCAACGGAACGGGCATTTACATATTTTATCAAATAGTCTGCTAGGTCTTCGATGGTCTCAATATTTTCATCAATTCTCTTCCCAGGGGATACATATCCTTCCCATCCCCCGTCCTTGTTAATGCGCGTGTGATCATAAGAACGCTCCCATCCACCGCCTGTTACAGGTCGTATGCGTTCGCAGCACCCGCCCGCATTTACGTCACTTTCTATATATCTCTCTCCAAGTTTAGGATCTTTCATTATGCGGAGGTGAAATCCATTAACATATTTTTCTAAATTTCCGTAGCCTTTCGGATCGTAACCTCCTTCCCATCCCGGCATCTCTCGCCATCTTTCATCTTCTCTTTTCATTTTTGTCTCACCTTTTTAGGAGTAGATCAACGTCCTTTCGGGCGCCTCCTCTATTTGAGGGGCGTCACATGACGAGGGCGCGTAATAGTCGGCGACCGCCCTCTCCAGCTCCAGGAACCTTTGGGCAATGGGGTTCTTGAGATTCAGTTTGTACATCTTCGCCCGGCCGACTTCGCGGGTCTGCACCACCAGGTCCGTCTCCTCTAACGTCTTCCACATTAAGTGTAGGGTGGTCCGGCTGATCCCCGCCCCCGCCGCGATGTCGGTCTTTGAGTAGTCAAATCCCAGGTTGTCGACGAAGAAGTCCAGTATTTTGAATATGGGGTCTTTTACTTTGAATATCTCGATAAACAACGTCGATTCGCATTCTTTTTTGGGGCACATCTCTCATCACCTCTTGCGTGTTCAATTCGTTATGCATCTTTATTGGTTATAAGCGTTTACATTATTGTTTAATATGAGTACCGAACAATAGATTTAAATATCGGATGCTTTATCCTCATATTATGAAAGACTCCGACTATCAAAAGATAAGATTTCATATTCTTAATAAACTACATCTACGTGGTAAATGGGGAGCATCGCATACCAGCATAGACCTGATATCGAAAGGATTACCCAGCCACAAGATAGGTGATGCTAAAGACATAGCGAAATGTTTGATTAATGAGGGCCTTTTGTTGGGGAAACCGTCTACTAAAGAGTTACATGTTTCTTTGAATCCCAGGAAGAAGGCCGAGATTGAACGCATCTTAAGCGAGGCGCCAGAAGACTGATTACTTCTCCAGCTCGCCGCTCTCCAGTAAGTTTGGCCTCGCACGCCCGCTCAGCTCATCAGGACTCCGAAGAGGAAAGGGCTTTTGTACAAATTAGTGCAATACAGCTGAAAATGGCGATATTATGTGGCGGGAGATTCTGACCAAGTTCAAGCGCTATCCGGCGCAGGAGAAGGTTGTAAGGCTGATCCTGGAGAGGGGGTTTCAGGTGAGCGAGCGCGGAAGGGTCGTCTCGGGGGGGATCGAGATACCCCACGCCCAGATCGCAAAAGAGCTTGACGTCGATCGGAGGGTGGTGGACACCACCGCAGCGTCGATCGTCGAGGACGGCGATCTCTGGAAGATATTCAAGAACGTCCGGTCGATGACCTTCCTCGCGGACGTGGCTCCCGTCGTGGGCCTGGGGGTGATAGAGATAACCCCCGTCGACGCCGCCCAGACCGGCCTCCTCGGCGATGTGGCCAGCGCAGTCGCCAGGTACGGCCTCTCCATAAGGCAGGCGGTCTCCGACGACCCCTACTTCGTGGAGCAGCCTAAGCTCACCATCATCACCGATGCGAAGATCCCCGGGGAGCTGGTCCGGCTCCTCATGGACGTAAACGGCGTGAAGAGGGTTACGGTATACTAGAACTGGCAGTTTTGGGTGATGACGAATGAAGATAGGAGTCTAGCGGCGTAGCTTGTGAGATATGTCCTCGAAGGGCCAAAGGCGTTTGTCCCAGTGGAGAGTCGGGCTAGCGTTCCCAGGGAGAACCAGTTCTGCAAAATAGCGACCTGCGCCTTCAACAAAAACGAAAGGCATTGTTTTGAGTGCCCGGAGTTCCCCTGCGATACGACGATAGATGGGGCCCATAAGCTTCGGCTTCTGCCAGTACATCTCAGGTTAAACCTCGACGACGGCCACGGTTCGCCCCTCCTCACCGAAGACACCCCGCCCTCGCCTTCTCCCTTCTGCCCGATAGCTCAAAGCCGAAGTCCTTCAAAAGCTCGGGCGTCCTCCCCTGTCCATGGATCAGGACCTCCACCAGGTCTGAGGGCTCGTCTATGTCGGTTGAACACCGGAACGACTCGAATATCCCGGCCGAGATGCCCAGGTCCTCTGCCTTTTTTAGGTGCTTTAAAAAGCTCAGGCCGTAGTAGCTGACCCTGAACTCCGGGTTTCTGATCAGAATCAGGTTTGTTCCGCCCCCCCTCCCCGGAGCGATCACCACGTCGCCGGGAGTGCCGACGAGATCGTGAATGTCGGAGGGCCTCATCAGGGGGAGGTCCGCCATGGCGATCAGGAGGTCCGAGGGCCAGCCTTTCTCCTCCTCGGCCGCGATCATGGCGTTCAAGGCCGGGTCCAGCTCCCGGGGGCATTCAAGAATGTCAAAGCTCTGCCTGGACCTGAGACGGTCGAAGCTGTCCCCTTCAGGGATAGGATCTTTCATCAAAATCGCGACTTCGCCGAGCCCCGAGACGGCATCGATCACGTCCTCCAGCATCGCCAGGGCGAGCTTCACCCTCTCCTCGGAAGATAAAACCGATGAGAGCCTGCTCTTGGCGCAGTCGAGCTTGAAGGGTATGACAACTTTTATCGGCCGCATAGAATATCGCTGAGATCGTCGCTACCTCTCTTGGAGGCGGTCTCTGATCACGTCAAGCTCCCTCGGCCGAAAGAGCCTGCCTCCCGCCCTGGGAACCTCAAGCCCCCGCACCACGACGACTGGGGTGCCGTCCCCCCCCTCGCCCATCAGGAGGTTTGCCATCCCGGCGATCTCGTCGACGATCGCCTCCAGGGTGATCTCAAGCTCCCTTCCCTCTAGGTCCCGCTCTCCCCGCCAGTCTTTTAGCGCAGCGATCCCCGACCATCCGATGGCGACCCCGGCGACGCCGCAGCGGAAAGCCCGGCCGCAGGTGTCGGTGACGATGACGGCGCAGTCTTTTTTTAGCCCCATCCTGATCCGGTCGGCGCTGGAGTTTGGGTTCTCCGGAAGAAGAAGGATCCGACCATCGCCGACGTTGGACCGGTCGATCCCGGCGTTGACCCCGATGTGGCCGAACTTCGTCGCCACCAGAAGGAACGGCCGGTCGAGAAGAACCTCCTCGGACTCCTCCAGGACCGCCTGGACGAAACTCGGGTCTTTGTCGAGCCGTCTCGCGATCTCCTCGGCCCGAGCCGAGGGAGCGTAATCCTCGAGCTTTCTCGACCTCCCCTCCGACTTCGAGACGACGGTGGAGGCGATGCAGACGACGTCTCCGTCCCGGATCGAGAACCGATCACGGATCATCGCCGCGAGGTCGTCACCCTCGCCGATGGAGGGCAAGCCCTTCACAAGATGGCAGCAGACCAGGTCCATCTAAACCGGCTCCGGGGACGGCCCAAATCTACCTGAACCGCTCCTCGTAAGGCTTTCTGCTCAGGTAGTACAGCCTCGCATGTACCAGAAGGTCGAGGAGGTAGGAGTAGTTCTCGGCGACGATGGCGAGCCTTTCGTCGGTTCTCTCCTCCCAGGGGATGGAGTTGTAGCTCTCGGCAAAGTGCATCCAGAAGTCTGTCGGGGTGAACTCCATAAGGTACAGATGCCGGTCCGTGAATGTGAGGCCGATCTCTGGCTCCATATCTGCCGCCTCAGGACGAGCCCTTCCTCTCCACAACCTCTGAGAAGGCGAGGGTTCCGCTGATCTTCTTGATCTTGGCCCGGACGATGTCGCCCTTCGCCGTCCCCGGAACGAAGATCATGAACTTGTCGACCCGAGCGATCCCGTCGCCCTTCCTTCCCACCGAGTCGATCCGAAGCTCATAGGTCTCCCCCTCTTCGATGACGTCTTTGGGGACGACCGTCTTCGTCTTCCTCTTTCGCACAGGCCGGTGGGCCCCGCAGGCCTCGCACTTGAGCATCAGCACCCGATCGCTCCTTATCAGCTGGGTGTCGGGCCTGTGGCACTCGGAACAGATGACGTACTCCTGGACGTAAGAGTCGATGTGACGTTCGAGGCTCTGCTCCGTGAACCTGCCTTGAAATACGGCGTGCTGACCCTCGATCTTGCCGGCGGTCCCCATCTCCTGGAGTATGAACTTCATAAGGTGGTCAGGGTCCCGGTTCAGGGCGTCGGCGATGCCGGCGAAGTTCTCGAGGACCGTCGTCTTCCCCTCGTAGAAGATCTTGGGCGGGGGTATCACGAACCTGTCCTCGGTTCCCCTGGAGGCGGGCAGCCTGCTCATGGCCCGATCGAGCCCTTTCATGTAGTCTTCCATCAAAACACCGATCGACCTCGATTATTTGATGAGTTCGGCGCCCTTGTCTACCACGATGTAGACCGGTGTGGGCAGCTTCTGTCCTGCTCTTCTCAGAGCGAGCTTGGCCTGGGGGACGTTCGAGGGCGTGGTGCTGACGGAGAATACCTTCTGGTCTGCATTCACCCTTGCCGCCGTCCCGACGGCCTTTCCGAAGGCGTGGCGCATGCCGCTACTGACTCTGTCTGCCCCGGCCCCGGTGGCCTGCTTGTTCTCCCTGAGTACCTGGTGGGGGTATACCCTCAGCTTCATGTGGAAGTTGAGCCTGCCCACGTAAGTCATGAGGTAACGGTTTGCGGTGATCCTGGCGGCTTCAAGAGCCGTGTGCCTGATCTGGCAGGGCTCCCTGACCACCAGGGTCAGAGTGACTGGAAACTCGGTGTTGAGGTTGCCCATGTCGTAGTGGACGACCTTGCTTCCCGGAACGCCCCCCATATACTGTCTTCTGGTGTAGGGGCGCTCCAGCCGTCTGTACATGCTTGCTGGTTTACGTGCCAAAACTGAATTCCTCCAAAGTGAACTTGAGCCTGCCTAATACATCCATATGGTTTATAAGCGTTGGGGGGGGGTGACGGCCGGAGCCGAGCTGGGGGCAGGGCCCCTCTCTGGATCCGAGGGGCCTGCGATCTGACTTGAGGCTCAAACCGTCGTCGGGGTCGAGGACGAGATCTCTCCTGCCAGGGGGGTCCTCATCAGCGCCTTCGCCTCCTCGACGGAAGGCGTGTTGGCGAGGGCCCACATCATCTTCACCAGGGCCACCTCGGGGAGGATGTCTCCGCCCTCGATCCCTCCCGCGGCGAGCATGTCCCTCCCCGTGTCGTAGACCCGATCGCAGATCCTGCCCCGGATGCACTGGGAGGTTATCACCACCGGGATCCCGGCGTCGGTGGCGGACTTTATCATCTCAACCCAGTCGGAGGCGACGTGGCCAAGGCCCGTCCCCTCCAGGACAATCCCCCTGTACCCGGAGCTTATATAATGCTCGAATATCTCGGGGCTCGCTCCGGGGAAGTACTTGACCAGGGCGCATCTCGGCTCCAGCCTGTCGTTCACCTCAAGGTCGACCTCGCCCCTCCTGCGGCAGTCCCCCAGAATCTCGATCTTCCGGGATGGGTAGTCGACCCTGGCGATTGCGTGCTGGTTTATGCTCCGAAATGCGTCCCTCCGAGAAGTGTGCATCTTCCGGACCCGGGTTCCCCGGTGGACGAGGCAGAAGTCGTCGCTGGTGGACCCGTGCATCACCACCGTCACCTCAGCGATATCGCTCGTCGCTACGCTTGCCGCGGAGATGGCGTTCATGGCGGCGTCGCTGCTGGGCCGGTCGGAGGACCGCTGGGAGCCGACCACGACGATCGGAACCGGAGTTTTTACCATGAAGGAGAGGGCTGCGGCGGTGTAGGTCATGGTGTCTGTCCCGTGTGTGACGATGACGCCGTCGGCCCCTCCCTCTATCTCTGAGCCGACGGCCCTCGCCAGAACCTGCCAGTACTCAGCCTTCATGTTCTCGCTGAGGATGTTGTAGATCACCTTGCCGTCGTAGTTGGCGACCTCCAGGAGTTCGGGGATCGAGGATATGATGTCCTCGGCCGAGAACTGACTGGTGACGGCCCCGGTCCTGTAGTCCACCTTGCTCGCGATCGTCCCCCCGGTGGAGAGGATCGAGACCTTTGGGAGCCCTTCCCGGTGCCGGAGGGGCGGGGGCGGGGGGACTTTGAGAGGCTTTCCCTTGCCCAGAAGCTCCACTGCGGACCGATCCGGATCGAAGCCGGCGTTGTAGCCGCTGTCCATCTTTATGACGATCTTTCCGCTCACCGAGGGCATCAGGACCCCCTCGCGCCGGACGCCGTCTTTTGTGACCGCTATTCTGTCCCCCAGTTCCAGCATGATCAAATCAGCTCCTGCCATCCTTTCGGCAGAGTGTGATGCAGGGGGGTGAAAAACGTTCCCCTCAACTCAATCAAATAATCTCACAAGATAACGGCTGAACGAAAGCCGATTATACGAGCTTGATCGAAGCTCTTGCCGGGTGGAGATAGATGATCTACTTCGTCACCGGAAACAGGGGCAAGTTCGAGGAGGCAAAGGGGGTCCTCGGGGATGTGGAGCAGAGAAACCTCGGGTACACCGAGATTCAGGCGGACACCCTGGAGGAGGTGGCCGCCTTCGGCATAAAAGAGGTCACAGAGAAGCTGACGGGTCCCGTGATGATCGAGGATGCGGGGCTCTTCATCGACGCGCTCCGGGGTTTTCCCGGGGTCTACTCAGCCTACGTCTTTGACACCATCGGAAACGAGGGGATCCTGCGGCTTCTGGATGGGGCCCAGGACCGGAGGGCGGTCTTCCGGTCGGTCCTGGCATACGCGGAGCCGGGGACGGAGCCGATCTTCTTTAGCGGAGAGCTGGCGGGCGAGATCGCCTCCGGACCCCGTGGGTCCGGGGGATTCGGGTACGACCCCATCTTCGAGGTGGGAGGAAAGACGATCGCAGAGATGAATCTCGCGGAGAAGAACAGTATATCTCATCGGGGCGCCTCGATCCACGCCCTGAGAGAATGGCTATCGACCCGGTGATAGAGCCAGCCGCCTCATCGGCGCCACCTTCCATCGGTGCTGACCTCCATCACCACATCCAGCCATCGGC
>ERZ795053.5532-NODE-5532-length-12989-cov-5.300680_pt1 | contig 12989 bp, 9 predicted proteins | sample MGYA00375137_ERZ795053 | MGnify/ENA primary metagenome ERZ795053 (study PRJEB30182, sample SAMN05720284) | activated sludge metagenome | isolation source: Anaerobic digester | place: Hong Kong | collected 2014-12-17 ... | reverse complement strand
TTGAGCGTGTGATGCGGTGAATTCAGGCAGCCGGCTACTACTTTCGAGATCATGCCAGAAGTGAATATCTGGGCCAACGACTGAAATGCAGGAAATCGGCGTAAGCGTGTCGCCACGCCAAAGCGTTCGTCCGAACATCTGCCCATCTGGTAACAGAACACAACTGCCATGAGGTATATCTGCTTCAACCCATCCCCTTACAGCCGGTAGCAAGTCGTGATCGCTCGTATTGTCCAATTCGGAAAAATGCTTATATCCATTTGGATGGCTGTGTATCTTGATTACCGAGAGCTTTTGCTCTTCCGCTTTGTCCAGCAGTGGCGCTATAGCATCTGTTGACCAGGTGACGCTCAGAGCAGTGCGCTGAGAATATGCATCTGGCGGGATGGGGTGAATCTCACGAACCAACAGACGGTGTTTGTGTTGCCCGGCCCGACGGCCGCATAGCGCAATAGCCACCGCTTCGCGCCCGTCAGATGGGAGGAGCAGTGATTGTAATCGATCATGTTGTTCGCCTGTCAGGCTTAACGTGACGGTGGGTTGTGGTTCTGTCATCGTCCAAATTCCCGTTCAAACCAATCTTCAATCAGAAAGATATGTGTTTCCAGGCTATCTTCACCGGGCCGCCACGGATGTTGCGGGGTACGATGCCGCGACCATCGCTGCCAGCTTTTGCCATCAATGCTTTGATTTGCGTTGACTTGCCGAATGGGTTTGCCGTCTGTTCTGGCCAGGGGAGGATAAACGTACACCATATCTAGCGCGGCTTGCGGGTATCCCGGTGTGAGCAGAATAGCAATAGATGCTTTGGCATGATTGTATCCCTCATGTGTTGGGAACTCATGCACCAGCACCCATTGCGAGCCATTGATTATTGTCTCCCAGGGTGAGCCGTATTGTTCAAGAAACGCTTCGTCTTGGGGTAAAAGGTTGAATTGCCGACGCGTTTCCATTTATCCCTCCGTTTGATCGCGTGGAAGCGCCTTGAATTTTTCCACGCCCGGTTGGCGCAGGTCTACTGTTTCATCCAGTTCAACTTTGCGAGGACGGGCACCGCGAATTTTTACGCGCAACGTGTAATTTTCTGGCGGAAGTAGTTCGGCCAATTCCAAAATTTCACGGCCTGTGGGGAGCGGCGTATGGACCGCATAGGGCTTCCCGTTGATGAGAATACGATAACCACGGCTAAGCGGCGGGCGCTTGCCATCGCGGGCGTATTGCTCAAGATCGACGATTTCATCTAACATTTCCTCTTGGACTACTTGGTCTGTATTTTGTTGGTTCATGAAAAATTCTCCTATTTAGCTGATTTGGCTAATTAAAATAAAGGCCAGCGATTGCTGGCCTCTGCCTATTTCACTTTGACGTAGGTCGTTTTTTGACCCTTGCCGCACTTGCCGCATGGCGGTAAGCGGTCGCTGTTGTCGTCTAAACGAACTTGCCAATTGCAGTTGGTACAGGCGTAAGTGCCTTTGCCGGGTTTTTCACCAATGTTGTACATTACATTTACCTCCATTAATTAGGGGTTGAGCGACGATGGCCGCCAACCTTCACTGTTTTACGTTTCCCACCGGGTGCTCTGCGCGTGTGGGGCTTAACCGGAACAATCTTTTTACCGTTCTGCGTTTTAGCCATTTCTTAATCTCCAAAATTGTTGTGCGACAACTAAAGATGTCTCGCTACGCCAACTGTATTTTACACAGGGGTGGGCGAATGTCAAGTAAACATGTCGTGAATCGTAATCTGTAGTTGACAATGGGGCAATAAGGAATGATAATGATAAGTCCCCAAGAATGATCAGTGGATAGAGAAGGAGGCAGGACGATGGAGGAAACATTCGGGCAACGGGTACGGCAAAAGCGTCTGGAAGAAGGAAAAAGGCAAGCAGATTTAGCTAATGATGTAGGTATATCGAGAAATTACTTGTCGCAAATTGAGCGAGGTGAAGCCCGGAATTTATCTTGGCAGGTCAAGAAGAATCTGGCAGATGCGTTAGGTATCGCTATTGAAGAAGAAGCCGATGTGGCGACTATGTTAGATAACTTGCCAACGGGTTTAGCGGAATTTGCTCGCGACAAGAATCTCCCAGAAGGGGATATACTTATGTTGGCTCGGTTACAATATCGCGGTCAGCAGCCAACGACAGCAGATCAATGGAAGGTTTTATACAATATTATAAAAACTGTGATTTTGGATGAGTAAATGACATGAGGGAGCAATAGTGCAGAAATTACCATACCAGAACCCTGGCGGCTTGTTTATTGAGAAGTTTGGTGTTCCTCGTGATATTGATGATGTTATTCGATATGCTGATTTTTTGCGACAGGAGGCGGGAGTAAGCAGTCAGCCTCCGATTGACTTGATGAAGATTTTTGATCGTTTTGGCATTAAGTCGCATCAAGCGCCCCTTGTTGAACAACAGGGTACATCGGATGGCTTTTTGGGATTCATGCTGATCAAAGAAGATGATCCTGTTGCGCGACAACGTTTTTCAGAGGCGCATGAACTGATTGAGTTTTTGTTCCACCAATACAAGAATTTGCCGAAGTGGCGTCAATCCTATTACGCGACACATAACACAACGAAAGAAAAGCTGTGCCAAAAAGGAGCGGCGGCATTGCTTATGCCACAAGAATCTTTTGTGCCAGCGATGTTGGAACTTGGGCTTTCCTTTGAGAGCGCATCAGAATTGGCTAGTATCTACGAAACATCTCTGTTAGCAACGCTTTACCGCATGATTGCTGAATGTGGGGATGAGCGTCTTCTTGTAATATGGCGATTAGCATTAAAACCTACTCAAGAAGTAAATCAAAACCAGCCAAGTTTATTTGGTAATGACGTGTCGTTGTTACCGGAAAAGAAACTGCGTATTTGGTGGCCTGTAACTTCAGCAAGGGCCAGTAACGGGTATATACCGTCCCACCAGTCTATCCACGATGATTCCATTATTGTTAAAGCATATGAGACAGGGCAGCTTCAAAAAGGGAGTGAACGTTTTCAGTTGAAAGGCATTTCTGGCCGTTATAACATAGAAGCCAAGAAAGTGAATATCGGCGACGAAGTATGCGTTTTATCCTTCCTTCATCGCCAGCCCTAGGTTGTGTGTTTACAATCCGCCCCGAAATGCTTTGTTCGGGATAGATTGCAGGAGTTCGTCTAGTTCCTTTTGACATCTTTTTGCTTTTCCACAATGCCGCGACTGGGTCATAAAGTTGATCAAACGAAAAATGATACAATATGTGTCGTCTGATAATAGCAATGTGCATTCTTCTAAACGTAAGGACTGGCGACTGTGTATCATAAACAGCAGGTTTTAGCTGATTATTGGCCCGAACCTATTGCCATCATATCCCAATCTGATTCCCCTCAAGGATTTGTTACTATTGAGGCTGTTGGGCTGGAAACTCAAAAACACTACACCACGACGCTTCCCCTACCCTATTGGCAAGCCCTCCAGCTTAAAACCCATTTTTTCACCTTTGATGCATCGGCGCAGCCGTTTCGGTTAGCGTTGGAGGCAGAACGGCTACGCTTAGCCCATACGGCCGATCCCCTACTAGCTGCAAACAATGCCAGAGTACACTTGTTACCCCATCAGATGGAAGCCGTCTACGGTGTCATGTTGCCTCAGCCCCGTATTCGCCACCTAATGGCCCATGATGCTGGAGCCGGCAAGACGATTATGGGCGGTTTGTTATTCAAGGAGCTGGCTAGCCGCAAACCTGATTTACGGACTTTGATAGTCGCACCAGCCGCGTTGACTGTGCAGTGGCAACGAGAACTAAAAGAGAAATTCTTGGTTGACTTTGACATCGTTGATCGCGAGCAATTGCGCGACAACGGACAGTCTTGGACAGGTTCAAACCATCTGATCACTTCTTTGCCTTTTGCACGTCAGGCCGATGTACAAGCGACACTAGCAAGTGTGCCGTGGGACTTGGTGCTTGTAGATGAAGCGCATCACATGGCAGGGTATGAGAAGCGAGAAACACAAGCTTACCGGCTTGGCCGTACGCTTTCCCGCAATACAAAACACCTGATCCTGGCAACGGCCACACCCCATAAAGGAGATCGAGCCAATTTCTTGAAGCTTTTACAGCTTCTTGATGAAGAGATTCATGATCCCGATATTGTGAACCAGAAGGCTCCGGGACAGCGCGGCAACCCATTGATGCTAAGGCGGTTGAAAGAAGAGATGGTAGATTTCAATGGCAACAAACTCTTCAAACCGCGCATAGTGGAAACACGTTGGCATACTATTGGCGAGAATCCCCCGGAAATGGCGCTCTATGCGGCATTAACAGAGTATGTAAATAAAGTTTACCGGGCGGCAGAACGCATTGGGGGCCGGGTTAAGGTTAACACAGAATTTGCCATGGTCATACTACAGCGACGCATGGCTTCTAGCTTTGCTTCGCTTGAAAAATCACTGGTGCGGCGGCGAGACGGTCTATTGCTGGCGGAAGATGGCGAGACGGCCGAATTTGATTGGGACAGTTTGGAAGAACAACCGGAAGATGTGCGCTGGCAGCAGGAGCAGCAGGCCGAGTTGGCAACACCGGCCAGGACAAAGCAGCAGCGTGAAAAAGAAATCGCCCAACTCAACGATCTCCTAGAAAAATTGGATGCGGTTCGCCAAAGTGGTGTGGAAACAAAAGTTGAAAAGCTGCGCGAGATTTTAAGTGAAATAGGTATTGTGCCTGGGAACGACGAAAAGCTGTTGGTTTTCACGGAATTCAAAGACACCCTAGACTTCTTGCGCGGCTTGTTTGAGGATTGGGGGTATGTGGTCACTCAAATTGACGGGAGTATGGATCACGATAAACGCCGTCAGGCCGAATCCGATTTTCGTCACAATTGCCAGATCATGGTAGCCACAGAAGCCGCCGGGGAAGGTATTAATCTGCAATTTTGTGCGTATATGGTCAACTACGATTTGCCCTGGGTTCCTACCCGCTTGGAACAGCGCATGGGGCGTATTCATCGGTATGGCCAAAAGCGTGTTGCTTATATCTACAACCTGACAGCCGCTGATACCCGCGAAGGACGTGTCTTACTTGGCTTAATGGATCGGCTTGATGAAATGCGCCTTCATCTGGGAGATCAGGTGTTTGATGTAGTGAATACGCTGGTCAGTGATGTGAACTTGGAAAAACTTTTGGCGCGGGTAGCCCTATCTGCTACGACGGAGGCATCTCATGATCTGGCGTTGCAAGAATTGATTCAAGCCACAAAAGTAGGTGAGGCACGTTACAAGCAGTGGGAGGAACATCCCTTTGCAATTTCCACAACACAGTTCCAGCAGATGCAAGTTGCCTCCCGACAATCTCGATTGACCCCAGAGTATGCTCAGCATTTCTTTGTGGATTCCTTGATCGAATTGAATGAAGCCCCTGTTTCTTTAGAAGACAGCAATCTGACACCAGGAGATGCGGCCGTTTTTAGTATCGCATTACAACGAGTCAACCTTGCTCACGAATTAGCCCTGCCGGCACACAGATCTCTCCCCTTTTCCTTCTATGATGAGGCGGCTAGGCAAGATGATGGTGTGCAGTTTTTGGCTCTCGGCACGGCCGTTTTTAACCGTATGCTCTCACTTGTCCAAAATCGCTGGGGGAACACATTATCACAGGGGGCCAAATTTATTGATGTTGATTTGGCGCCAGGTGAAGCTTATTTGCTTTGGTTTCTGACCGCGCAAGTACGCGATGGTCTGGATCAGATCGTGGACGAGACGCTTTTTGCTGTAAAACAAACGGCAGCGGGATTGGAATCCGCTCCCGCTGCCAGCCTCATTGATCTTATTCCTGCCCCAGAAACCTTCTTGGTGCCACAGAATTTGCATGATTGGGCACAAGATCCTCAGCCAGTATTGACCTGGAGCATTAGCCAGCAGCAAATGCCATTTCTGAGTGACGTAATGCAGCGACGCGGACACATTACCGACTTGCGTCGAGAACCAATGTTGGCCGATGCTCAGGCGGCGGAGAAGGCCGCCAGCGTGGCCTATAACGATCTGGCTTTTTTTGATAATGCGGTTGATATTCAGGAGTTTGAAGATCAGCTTGAACAGGCCAGGACACGTGTCGCTGCGTTAATGCACCAATTTGATCACGAAGCAGCTTGTTCTTTGGGAGTTACACAGGTGATTGGTGTTGCTGCGGTTTATTCATTTATAGATGCGCCGGAAGAAGACCTTGCTGATGAAAAACCGGCTATTGGACAAAAGGCAGAAGAACTGGCGCAGGCTTACGAAGAGAAACAGGGTCGTGTGGTTAAGAATGTCAGCGGGGAACATGACGATTATCCCTATGATTTACACAGCACTGGCCCCGGTGGCGTACGCTGCATCGAAGTGAAGGGAACAACCACAGGACAGTTCAAGCTAAGTGAAAATCAACGTCGCACGGCAAAGAAGCTGGGTAAATCCTATTATCTCTATATTGTGCGTGACCCGCTGGGAGACCATCCCAAACTGACGATTGTTCGTGACCCCTTATCAAAAATGGAATATGATGATGTCCTTTATAGCGGCGCTCGCTACGTGTATAACGCGACAACCTGGCAGGCTGCTGCTGACGAGGAGACGACCTTATGACTGATGCTTTACCTAAACGGATGATCGAGGAGCTGATTCCCCTGACGGAGATTGGGGTGGAGAGTTCAAAATCCGTTTCTTATGGTGATATTCACGCTATTCATACCTGGTTTGCCCGCCGCCCATTGGCGGCCTGTCGAGCTGCGACGTTTGCCGCGATGGTGGATGCACCCAAAACAGAGGCCGAACGAGATGAACTGCTGAAATTGATTGTTGACAGCTTGCCGGGCAAAGCTCCGCAAGAGAAGCCTACAGTAATCGAAAAGATGCGTAAGCGCATCCAACAGACCTTTGATGGGGAGACCCCACGAGTTTTAGACCCCTTTGCCGGAGGAGGGAGTCTGCCTTTAGAAGCGGCACGGTTGGGCTGTGATACATATGCACAAGACTTGAATCCCAACGCTGTATTGACATTGCTTGGTACGGTAGATTTCCCTATGCGGTTTGCTAACACTCAATTTCCTCTTCCTCCACGGGTTGAAGATGCCTTTACTCTTACTGAGATGGAACCTCGAAAGGGCAACCTCGTGAAAGCTGTTGAAGAATGGGGTAATTGGGTGCTAGAAAAAGCGTTGCCCATTTTAGCTCCTTACTACCCTGATGCTGATGGGCATACGATCGTAGCTTACTTCTGGGCTAAAACAATACGTTGCCCTAACCCTTCGTGTGTCGGCACAGTTCCTTTGGTTGCACATCGTTGGTTGAGTAAGCGAGATGGAAAAGATCCGGTGGCTTATCAATTGATCCCTCAATCTGACCGAACCGTGAGAACGAAAATATTATTTGGTGAAGAGGCTAAAGCTGATAAACCCAATAAAGGAACTATGGTTAGTGGTTCTGTCCAGTGTCCTTACTGTCCTCAAACAATTGCTCCAGCAAAGGTGAAAGAACAATTCATAAATGGCGTTGGTGGAAAGACCCTTTTGGCTGTTGCTTATAAAAAAGCTGGAGAAAGCGGAACATTTTACAGGGAAGCAACAAAAAAAGATATCCAAGATTATGAAGATGCAACCAGGCATTTAGAGGACTTGATAGCGAATCATGACGACCCTTTTTTCCCTTTAGTACCGGATGAACCATTTCCTAAAAAAGGGCGCAGCATTGATCCTGGTAGATATGGGGTTTCCACTTGGGGCGAAATGCATAACACGCGCCAGTTGCTAGCTCTGATCACCTTTTTTAAGGCTATACAAAGTGCTTACAATGAGCTTCGTGGGTTAGGAAGTTCATTAGAAATGGCCCAAGCCATTTCTTTATACTTGGCTTTTACGTTAAGTCGCATGTCGCTCCGATTTTCGGAATCTTCCCGGTGGATTAATAAGCGTGATACTTCCAGTGCCGCTACAGCTGGGCATAAACTGCCCTTTCTCTGGGATTATGCTGAAGTGAATCCTTTAAGTGAAGGGTCTGGAAGCTGGAAAACCACACACCAGTGGGCACTCCCATCAATCGAGCGTATTTTGGGAGCTGGCGAATATCCTGCTACAGTCGATTGGGGAGACGCGACTCAATTACCCTATGAAGATAATTATTTTGACGCAGTTCTTACCGACCCTCCGTACTACGATAGTGTCACTTATAGCGATCTTGCTGATATGCAATATGTTTGGCTCCATCGTACTTTAAAAGATATTCTACCCAGCTATTTTCCCTCTCCTTTAACCCCCAAAAAGGCAGAAATCATTCAAGAAAACACAAAGCATGATAGTGCTGCGGAGGCTAAAACCTTCTTTGAGGATAGGATGCTTACGGCATTAAGTGAGATGCGTCGCGTCCTTAAGCCTAATGGGATTGCAATGATCATGTATGCTCATACGGAAACGAGTGCCTGGGAAACATTAGTTTCAGCTCTTATTCGTTCGGGTTTTCAGGTGACAGCATCCTGGCCGGTCAATACAGAAACACGGAGTCGTCAGGTTTGGTTGGGTGGCGCAGTATTACAATCCACTATTTTCTTGATCTGTCGTAAGCGTAATGAAAATCGTATTGGTTATTTAGATGAAATATTGCCTGATATGCGTAAGGCTGTGCAGCAAGCTTTAGCTCGCTTTTGGGCCGCGGGTATTGGCGGTGCAGATTTCTTTATCAGCGCTATTGGTCCGGCCTTGTCTGTCTACTCACGGTATGAAGAAGTGCGTTACAGCTCTGGACAACGGGTTTCCATCGCCAATTTTCTAACTTTAGTGCGCCAGGCGGTAGTAGATTACTCCTTGGAGCAGGCCCTCAAGGGCGTCAATTTAGGTGAAGTAGATCGCGAAACTCAGTTTGCGCTACTGTGGCGTTGGACGTATGGACACCAGCAGGTGGAAACCGGCGCGGCTTTGCTGCTAGACAAAGCGACTGGTGTAGAACTGGCCGAATTGGAAAAGCGGGGTCTGTTGGGTCGGGTAGATAACAACAAACGGATGGTTTTATTTGGTCCTGAAGAACGCCCAGATGTTGTTGAGCAGACCTTGAATCGTTTGCGCGGTGGTGATGTGCCTTTAATTGATGCCATCCATTGTGCCGCTATCCTGTGGCGAGACAATCAACGCGAGCAGTTAAACGAATTGCTTGCCAACCAGGGTGACTCCATGCGCAGAGTCGCGCAAGCCCTGGCTGAAATCCAGAAAAACGGTCATAGCGAACGTCGGCTGACCCTGGGATTCCTGGGCGCATGGCCGGCGGGGTTGAAACCAAACAAAAAAACATCGGCGCAAAAAGATGAGGTAACTCAGCTATCTCTGGGTTTGGATACCAACATGGAATCATAAGACCAGTTTGGGAGAATTCGCATGGAAGCAACATCGTGGTGGCTAGGTGCCACCCCCCACTCCAGTATTCAAGAAGGAAAAGTTAACGAGGCGCTCTTCGAAGCCAAGTTGGGTGAGGCTGTCCGAGACCGTGGGCCAGATGAGTATCGAAAAGCAGATGTGTTTTTCGAGAAAACTTTTCTCACTGCTGGCTTGCGTCAGCTTTTGCTGGACATTTTGCGCACGCTAAATGGTGAACGAGCAGCGAATGCTATTGTTAATCTCAAAACCAGTTTTGGTGGCGGGAAAACGCATACAGAACTTGCTATTTATCATCTGTTTGAGCATCCAGAAGTGTCAATGCAAGTGGCCCAAGTGCGCGAGTTGGTCAAAGAGGCCGGGTTAGATGCTCCGCCGCCTTGTCGGGTTGCTGTTTTACCTTGCACACGTATTAGCCCTACTGGTCGCCAGACAGATGATGGGCTGACGATCCGTACCCTTTGGGGAGAAATGGCTTATTTATTAGGTGGCAAGGATGCCTTCGACCTGGTAGCTGAAGATGATGCTCAATTAGTTTCTCCCGGGGAAGATAAACTTGAAGCGGTCTTGAAACTGGCTGGCCCCTCTTTGGTCTTGCTCGATGAGACCTTGCACTATGTAGATAAGGTGTCCCCAATTTCTGGAGCCAAGGATGATTTAGCCAAACAAACCGTTGCTTTTTTACGCGAATTAACGGCGGTGATCGACGCCCTGCCCCGTTACATGCTGGTTGTTTCTCTCACAGCTAGTCGCCTGGATCAGCTTAGCCCGCGCGCTCAAGATTGGCTGGAGCGCATGGAACATCACGTTAAGCGATTGGCACGGCCGTGTACGCCCATCGAAGGCACGGAAATACATGAGGTTGTCCGCCGCCGATTATTTGACAAAGTGGATGAAAATATAGCAGTACAGGTTACCAACCGCTACTATCAGCTTTACACCAGTATGGGGAATTTACCTGCCCAATATGTAGATGCTGCATATCGAGACCTCATGCGTCGCAGTTATCCCTTTCACCCCGAGCTAATCACTGTTTTATACGAACGGTGGGGATCTAAACCTGGTTTCCAACTCACCCGTGGGACATTACGTTTTTTGGCCCTGGTATTGCAAGACCTGTGGCAAAACCGCCAGGATGTCACCACCGACCTTATCCAGATGGGCCACGTTTCTGTTAATGATAGTGGTATCAGGGCAATGATCAAGGATATTGCCGGTGATCCTCAGTGGGAATCGGTGATTGGATCGGACATTGCGGCTCCTGCTTCAAATGAGAAACAACAGCAATCTAAAGCAGAAATCATTGACGAAGAACGGGCTGATGGCAAGCGCTTAGCCAGAGCATTATCTACTACAATCTTGCTTTATAGTGTTGGTGGCGGCGAGAATCCAGAGGCGACACGGCCTGAGATTCGCCTGTCTTGTGCGCGACATCAAGTGGATGATGCTACTTGGGACGATTTGCTGAGTAAATTTACCCGACGGCTTTTCTATTTTTATTTTGATGAGGCCAAATATAAGTTTCGCAAGGAGCCTAATGTCACTAGCTTGCATTATACGTATCGAGTAAATCTGAGTAACACTGACGAAGTCGATGCTTATATCAACAAAATCATTTTGGAGAAGGCATTAGGCAGTACCAGCTCGCTGCACGGCTTTAACCAAGTTTATTTTTTACCGAATCGGACTGTTGATCGGGATGACGAAGAGCTTAAGCTAGTGGTATTAGGATTTGACCATACCACGGATGATGACCAGTTATCTGAATCTGCACGACAAATGGCAATGGGGATTTTGGAGCGCCACGGGCAGGTGTTGCGTCAACGAAAGAACACAATGATATTTTGTGCTCCCAGTTCAGATAAGGTAAGTGAAGCTAGAGAGGTGGCCGCAGACTTTTTAGGATGGCGGAAGATTCAGACAAATGCCGCTGATTGGGACCGCATTGGCGGGGCGCAGCAGGCTGTAGTTAAAGACCAAATGGAAGATTCGGAATCTGCAACGCTAAAAGCTGTTACGCAGGCATACAGTTGGGCATTGATACCGGCCGAAGATAAGGTGTCCGCTAAGCTAACATTGAATCCGGTGCCCTTAGGTCTATACGGGCCGGGGAAACAAGTTGCATCCATGGTGTGGGAAAGCTTGACATCAAAGACTGTGGGCACGCAGTCATTGCTAAAAGAGTTAACCGCAGAAACATTCTTGGAGAGATATGGAGCAAAAGCGTGGCCGGATTCTGAAAAATGGGTCACAACCGCACAACTGTGGGATCGCTTTACCTCTCAAGTAAGCCTGCCTATTCTAGCGAATGAGCAAGTGTTTTTGGAGACGCTCAGGCAGGGCCAATATGAAGGGTTATTGTCCATTGGATTGTTAGTAGATGCACAAAGCCCCCGCGATCAACGTGATAGTTATTTACACCTTCACTTCAAGGAAACGTTACCACCCAACATACCAGTCATCGGTGAGCGATGGCTAATCATGCGGCCGAAAGTTTACCGTCAGATCGCAGAGCAACCAGAGCACGTCACACCAGCGGATATTTTATCTGCTGTTGCTGAGCTTGGCGGAGGAGAGCATCCGGTAACTGTAAAAGCTGTGCAGAAAATCGTAGCCACCAGTCATCATAATAACATTGATGAAGCATCTTTTCACAAGGCTCTAGCTACCGTTGTGAAAGAACAAAAGTTTACCTATCGACTCGGTGATCAAAAGGTAACAGAACTTCCAGAGAATGATGCACAAATATTAGAAGGTGTACTGGTCAAAGAAAAAGAATCCACCTCTCGGACTGTACACGGCCGTACAATTGTGATTAAGGGCAATCTAGGATCGATTAACGATATGGGGCCCTTTTTCAAAAAAATATTGCAGCCTCTTTCCAGTCAACGACCGTCGGAGCTGACCATTGCTATAGATGTCCGTGCCGATTTTGAGGAAGATCCAGGCAGTGGATTGGATGCTGCTCTTGATGATGGGTTTGATAATAATGCCTTTCCTGGATTATCCAGAAAAGATAGCAAAGATGAACAGTAATTGCACCCCGTTTATCGACAGAGCTTTTGTTGTTTGAGCCGTTTAGGGCTAGAAGTGGATATGCGGTAGGATAAGGTGGTTGTTTTGAGGGTTTGGTAAATTGTTTGCAATACTATGCGAAATTTCCCCGCCCTACCCTACTGAGACTGAGCCCCGATTTCACGGCTCAGTCAATAATGAGTTGATCCGGGGCATGAAAAATATGTTTCCTGAAATCGGAATTACGTTGCAGTAAAGTCTTAACTACAAAGAGCTGGATGTTGATCACTCCGGCTTTTTTTGTTGTATATAGAGGTCGTTTTTTGCAGTGTAAGCAATTTTTTGTGCACGAGAGTGGGTAGGGGTGCTGTTCTTTGCTGCTTCACGATGGCGCCCTTTGACCCCGATAGCCGCTCAAGTCTCAAAATTTTATTAACAGGAAATCGGGTGGTCGAGTCAGGTTTCTTGTTCCACGCAGTTGTTATACTTCCCCCACCCTACTCGGCTTGCAACTGGTTCCCCTCAATTTCAGCGCGTCTGAGAGCCGTTCTAAGCAAAAGTTTGATCCAAATCCGCGTCGATTTTTGCCAAAATAATTGATACCT
>ERZ795053.5530-NODE-5530-length-12989-cov-20.351399_pt1 | contig 12989 bp, 8 predicted proteins | sample MGYA00375137_ERZ795053 | MGnify/ENA primary metagenome ERZ795053 (study PRJEB30182, sample SAMN05720284) | activated sludge metagenome | isolation source: Anaerobic digester | place: Hong Kong | collected 2014-12-17 ... | reverse complement strand
GGCGCCAGCACCTTCCGCATCCTGTGGCAGATCTTCATCCCGCTGAGCAAGCCGGTGCTGATCACCGTTGTGATCCTGACCTTCATCCAGTTCTACAACGAGTTCCTCGAGGCGCTCATCTACCTCAAGCCGGCCACGTGGACGCTGGCCGTGGGCATCCGCGCGCTCAACGACGCCGCCTACGCCACAAGCTGGGAGATCATTTTCGCTACGGGCACCTTCATGCTGGCACCGCTGGTGATCCTCTTCTTTGCGGCGCAGCGCTACTTCGTCGAGGGCATCGCGCTGACCGGCTTCGGCGGGCGGTAGGCGATATGCGACGATACACGAAGGTCCCGAAGCGCAGTCGATACTGCGCTTCGGGACCCTTCGTTGGCCGTCCTTTACAGTGGCTAGCAGAACCTATAGTTCCACATACCACATCATCTTCATCAAGCCATCAACTAATCAAAGTCATGCACTTTGCCCCGCCATCCTAAGTGGCGGCTGGCCGTTGCTGGGCTGTGACGCCTGCACCACCTGCTCCTGGCGCTGGAACTGGCTCATGTAGAGGTCATAGTAGAAGCCCTGTGCCGCCAGCAATTCTTCATGCGTGCCGCGCTCGATGATCTCGCCCTTGACGAGCACCAACACCTGGTCGGCGTTGCGGATCGTGCTCAGGCGGTGGGCGATGACGAAGCTGGTGCGGCCGGCCAGCAACTGGTCCAGGGCTGCCTGGATCTGGCGCTCCGTGCGCGTGTCGACACTGCTGGTCGCCTCGTCCAGGATGAGCAGCTTGGGGTCGGAGAGCGCCGCACGGGCGATGGAGAGCAACTGGCGCTGGCCCTGGCTCAGCCCGGCGCCGCGTTCGCCCAGCACCGTGTTGTAGCCGTCCGGCAGCCGCTCGATGAAGTCGTGGGCGCGTGCCAGCCTGGCCGCCTCGATCACCTCGGCCTCCGTCGCTTCGGGCCGGCCGTAACGGATGTTGTTGGTCACCGTGTCGCTGAAGAGGAACGAGTCCTGCAAGACCACGCCGATCTGGCGGCGCAGGCTCTCCAGCGTCACGTCGCGCACGTCGGCGCCGTCGATGGTCACGCTGCCGCCCGTCACGTCGTAGAAGCGCGGCAGCAGGTTGACCAGCGTCGTCTTGCCTGCTCCGGTCGGCCCCACGATGGCGATGGTCTGGCCCGGCTCCGCCGTCAGGTCGATCTGCTTGAGGACAGGTTCGCCCTGCTTGTACTCGGCCCAGACGTTGTTGAACACGACCTTGCCCTGGATCGACGGCATGGGTTTGGCGTCGAACTTCTCCACGATCTCCGGCTGCTCGTCGAGCAATTCGAAGATGCGTTCGGCGCCGGCGATCGCGCTCTGGATGTTCGTCCACAGCACGGCGATCTGGGCGATGGGTTGGTTGAAGCGCTGCACGTAGCCAATGAAGGCGATGATGAGGCCGAGGGTAACGGCCGAGCCGCCCAGCGTCTGCCCTTGCAGCATGAAGATGCCGCCGACGCCCGCTACGATGGCAATGGCCACATAGCCCAGCGCTTCCAGCGACGGCGCCAGCGCCGAAGTGTAGGCCACAGCGCGCACGTTGGCGTCGCGATTGGCGGCGTTGCTGGTGCGGAAGGCCTCGATGTTGGCATCCTCGCGCGAGAAGGCCTGCACCTCGCGCACGCCGGAGATGCTCTCTTCCAACTCGGCGTTGACGTTGCCGATCTCCTGGCGCGTCACGCGGAAGGCCTTGCGCGCCTGTCCGCTGAACCACACCGTGGCAATCGCCATGAAGGGCACGACCGCCAGGCTGAGCAGCGCATAGGCCCAGTTGAGCGACAGCATGTTCCACGAAATCCACACGAGCAGCAGCACGCCGCTCAACACCTGCACCAGCGCAAAGCTGATGGCCTGTTGCAGCGTGCTGGTGTCGTTGGTGATGCGGCTCATGAGATCGCCGCTCTCGTTGCGGCTGTAGTAGCCCAGCGACAGTTTGTGCAGGTGGGCGAAGACCTCCTCCTGGATGTTGCGCAGCACATGCTGTCCGGCCCAGCCCATGGAATAGAACATGAGACCGCCGGTAATGGCGCCGAGAACAAAGATGGCTATCAATGCAAGCACCAGGCGGCCAAGCCCGGCGACATAGTCGCTCGTCGGCGAACCCGGCGGCACCGTGCCGAACCAGCAGGTGAAGTCACTCTTCGTAACCGGCGCGGCGACGGGCTGTGTCTGATCCTGCGCGGCCACATTGGCGACATCTGTCGCTACCTGTGCCGTGACGGCGGGCGTAAGATAGCAGTCGACCGCCTGGCCCAGCATTGCCGGTGTGACCACCTGCACCCACGCATTGACGACCATGAGTACCAGGACGCCCGCCAGGACCAGCCAGTACGGCCTGAAGTAACCGGTCAGCCGGCCCAGGGTCTTGCCGACGCTGCGCGGCTTGCTGACTTCCTGTTCCAACATGCCTCGTGGTCCGCCAATCATTGCGCCACCTCCATTTCTGTGCCGGCCAGGATAGCCGTCTCGCCAGCCGGGTCTTCGACAAGCTGGCTGCGGTAGATGTCGGCATAGATCGGGCTGCTCTCGATCAGGTCGGCGTGGCGGCCCTGCGCGACGATCTTGCCCTTCTCCAGCACGATGATGTTGTCCGCCGTCAGCACCGTGCTGATGCGCTGTGCGATGACGAAGCTGGTGCGCCCTTCCATGAGCCGGTCGAGCGCGTTCTGGATGAGCACCTCGGTCTGTACGTCGACGGCACTGGTGGAGTCGTCCAGGATGAGGATGCGCGGGTTGAGCAGCAAGGCACGTGCAATCGCAATGCGCTGCTTCTGCCCGCCGCTCAGCGTCGTGCCGCGCTCGCCCACCGGCGTGGCGTACCCTTCCGGGAAGCCCGTGATGAAGTCATGCGCGGCCGCGGCCTGCGCTGCCGCCTCCACTTCTTCGTCGGTGGCATCGGGCCGGCCAAAGGCGATATTGTCCCGAATCGTGCCCGTGAAGAGATTCGTCTCCTGCAACACAATGCCGATCTGCCGGCGCAGCGACTCGATAGTCACGTCGCGCACGTCATTGCCATCTATGAGAATGCGCCCGCCGGTGACGTCGTAGAAGCGCGGGATCAGGTTGATGACGCTGCTCTTGCCGCTGCCCGTGGCCCCAAGGATGGCGACGGTCTGTCCCGGCTCGGCACTGAAACTCACATCGTTGAGCACCAGGTCCGTGCTGCCGAAGTAGCGGAAGGAGACGCCATCGAAGACGACCGCGCCTTCGACCGGCGGCAGCGGCTTCGCATCCGGCTTGTCGGTCACCTCGTTGTGCGCGTCGAGAATCTCGTAGACGCGGTTGGCGCTGGCCGCGGCTTGGCTCATCTGCGAGATGATGAAGCCGAGCTGGCCGAGCGGGAAGAAGACGTAGACCAGGTAGAGGCTGAACTTCTGCCACTCGCCGATGGTCAGCGTGCCGGCGATGATCTGGTTGCCGCCAAAGTAGAGCACGGCGGCCTGGCCCAACTGGGCGATGAGGAAGATCACCGGGAAGAGAAAGCTGAAGATGCGCGCCACGGTGATCTGCTGGTTCATCAGGTCGTCGGCCGCGGCGTCGAAGCGCTTCTGTTCGGTTGGCTCGGTGGCAAAGGCCTTGACGACTTTGATGCCGGCAAGGTTTTCCTGCAAGACCGTGTTGAGCGTCGAGAGCTTCTGCTGCACCTTGACGAAGAGCGGCTGCGTCACCCCGCCGAAGACCATGAACATGACCATTGCCACGGGCAGGATCGGCAGGATCACCAGCGTCAGTTGCAGGTTGGTGAAGAGCAACATGATCAGCGCGCCCGTCAGGAGCACCACCGCCTGGACCGCCAGCAGCAGACCCTGACCGATAAAGAGACGCACCTTTTCCACGTCGTCGGTGGCGCGGATCATCAATTGCCCCGTGCGGTTGCGGTCGTGGTAGGAGAAGGAGAGGCGCTGAATCTTGGCAAAGAGTTCGTTGCGGAAGTCGAAGGCGACGCTCTGCCCCGCCTTTTCCGACATGTACGACTGGGCGAAGGCAAAGAGCCCGCGCACCACCGCCAGCACTAGAATCAGCGCAATCGACCAGTAGAGTGGCGCCAGCGGGTTGGCCAGGATACTGTTGAACTCTTCCATCGTCATGCCGGCCTGGCTGACGACCGTGCTCTGCACCTGCGCGGGCTGGGTGGCAAGCTGCTGTGCCATCATGCCGCGCGTCACCGCATCGAGGATGTTCTGCACCAACTGTGGTACGAGCAACTGCGCGCCCGTGCTCAAGAAGAGCGCAACATAGGCCGCAATGGTGATATTTCGATAATGTCCGAGAAAGCGGATCGCTCTCCCCAGGTTTTTGAAGCTGGGTTTCTCCCGCTTCGGGCGCTTCGCGTCTGCTGTCACGCCTCCCCCTTTTCTGTCATGTCTGCCGTGTTCGCTGTTGTACCTAATTCAGTAGTTCATGATCTGTAGTGACGGCTTCAGCCGTGTCAGAGAAACTCAACGACTGAAGTCGTTACTACGACGAGAATCGTGAACTGCTGAAATTCCCTTGTCGGAGCCGGTGCGTCAATTCTTTTCTGCCTGCGCCGTGTACTCGCATTCTGCCCGCAGCGCCGAGTGCAGCTTGTTGAGGATACCGACCAACTGCTCGCTCTCCTGCGGTGTCAGGCAGGCGATGAGTTCATTCAGCCGCTGCACATGGCCCGGCGTACACCGCTGCACCACGGCACGGCCCTCCTCCGTGAGCCGGATCTTGAACTGGCGCCGGTCGGCCAGGTCCAGCTCGCGCTCGACCAGCCCCGCCTCTTCCAGCCCGCGCAGGTGTTCGCTGATTGTGTTCTTGCTGACCTGCTGCGTGCGGCTCAGATGGGTCGGGTTGACCGCGCTGTGGCCCATCTGCTCTTCCAGCCACAGCCGCAGCAGGATGCGCCAGCGCGGCGGCGTCACTGGCCCGTCGCGCATGGCGTCGGCCAGCACGCTGTCGTATGCGTTGTTGACCGCGCGCACCAGGCGCAGCACGTCAACGCCTTGCATGCCGGCCACGCCACTGCCGGCGAGGAGTTCGCTCATGCGCTCGGCGATGGGCTGCGGAAGAATCGCTGAAATCGTCATGGGGCGAATTGTACGCCTCCGAACTATCTTGGCAACGTAAGCAATCTCCATTTGCGAAAAGCAGGTCCCTTGGCCCGCCAATCGCTCCAATGGCGAGGGCGGCGCTTTCTGACGCGGCGGCTCGATCATGTACAATCGAAGCTCGATTGCAAGTGATCCCCTGTGAAGCCTGGGTCTTGTGAAAGCGAACCGGTAGGATACCGTTGCGTTTTGCAGAGCACCATGACGCATGGCGGAGCAACTCCGGCGCCGGACCCGGTTCATCCGGACGCGTGCAGGTCGCACCGATGTGGCCCGCCGTACTGCAACCTGTTGTGTCGCGCGTCGCAACGCCGCGCGGCACGTGTCTTCCTGTGTAGACAGGCACGGGGAGGGCGCCCGGAATGATCGCTGGTTACCTGGATACACTGCGCGCGGCGAATCGCAATGCCCGCCTGGTGTTGTCGATCTCCGTCATCATGGGCTTTACCATCGATGGCGGGATCTACGCGGCCATTCTCAATCTCTACATTCTGCGCCTCAACTTCGGGCCGGAATTCGTCGGCCAGATCTCGTCCGCCGCCAACTTGATCTTTGCTTTCGGCAGCCTTGCAGCAGGCTGGCTGGGCAGCCGCTATGGCGATCGCCGCATCATGATCGTCGGGCTGTCGCTGGCGACGATGGGTGCATGCACGCTGCCCATGGCCGACACATTACCCTATACCTGGCGGCCTGTGTGGCTTGCCGCCGCCCTGCTCCTTGCCTACACAGGGCTGTCGTTCTACTTCGTGAACTCGGGCCCCTTTCTGATTCGGGCGACGGCCGCAGCGGCGCGCGGCAATATCTTCGCCTTGCAGTCCGCGCTCGGCGGGGTGGCAGGCTTTGCCGGCGGGCTGCTGGGCGGGCTGCTGCCGGCGCTCTTTGCGGCAATCCTGCTGTTACCGACGACCAATCCTGGGCCGTACCGCGTGCCGCTGCTTGTTGTCGGCATCAGCATGGCGGTCGCGGTGGTCCTGATCCTGCAAACGCACGACATGCCCGATGAAGGCGATCCGGAGATCGCCGAAGCCCGGCCGGGCGCGCCGCGCCCGCGTTCTGCCTATCGACTCATCGTCTTCATGATGATCGTGCGCTTCTTGCAGGTTGCCGGCGTGGGTGCGGCCATCACCTTCTTCAACGTCTACATGGATGCCGGCCTCGGCGTGGCGACGGCGACGATTGGCATCGTCTCGGCAACGGCGCGCCTGCTGGCGGTGCCCGCTGCCCTGCTGGGGCCGTCGCTGAGCCGGCGCATCGGCTACGGTCCGGCGGCAGTCGTGGGGTCGCTGGGCGCGTTCGCCAGCCTGCTGCCCATGGCTTTGATCCCGTCACCGCTGGCTGTCGGCACCGGCTTCATTGCGCTCATGGCCTTCACCTCGGTGCGCTATCCGGCCTTCTACGTCTATGTCATGGAGCGCACGCCTCCCCGCCTGCGTGCGACCATGACCGGCACGGGCGAGATGGCGGCCGGCTTCAGCTTCGCCATGATCTCGCTGGCCGGCGGCTACATCATCGTGCACCAGGGCTATGGCGCGACCTTCCTGTTGAGCGCGCTCATTACGCTGGCGGGAACGCTTCTCTTTGCGGCATACGTTTGGATGTCAGCGCGTCGCCAGGCACGCGCCGCCGAGCCGGCCATGGCGACCGAACTGATCACGGCGCCGCTGGTTGGGCCGGTGGTGGAGGTCGAAGGGGAATTGCCGCGCACGTAGGCGTGCCGGCGACAAAACACTGTCGACTGTCTGTCTGGCTGAGTAGAGAGAAGCCTGCGCTACGGGAAGCGGCGCCGCGCCTGCTCGAACTCGATGGCCTTGGCGCTGAAGCGGTAGAGCTTGGCCGGGCGATGGTCGCCGGCGCGCATGTTGCCCGTCGGCTCCAGCACATCGGCCGTGAGGATCTTGCGGCGGAAGTTGCGCTTGTCCAGCGGCTCGTTCAGGATCGTCTCGTAGACCTTCTGCAACTCCGACAGGGTGAACTCGCTCGGCAGCAGCAGAAAGCCCAGCGCCGTCCACTCCAGCTTCCAGCGCAGCCGTTGCAGGGCGTAGTCGAGGATTCTCTGATGATCGAAGGCTAACTCGGGCAGGTCGTAGATGTCCCACCAGCGCGCTTCGCCGGCGTCGGATGCGCCATGCACCTCCTGCTGCGCTACTTCCTCGGCGCTGAGCAGGGCGAAGTACGCGACGGTGATGACGCGGGCGCGCGGGTCGCGGCCGGGCTCGCCAAAGGTGTAGAGTTGCTCCAGGTAGACGTTGGAGACGTTGGTCTCCTCCTTGAGTTCGCGCAGGGCGGCGTCGTAGAGATTTTCCTGCTCGCCGACGAAGCCACCCGGTAGCGCCCATTTCCCTTTGTACGGATCGTTGGCGCGACGAATCAGCAGCACGCGGAGCTGATCCTGCTGAAAGACGAACAGGATGATGTCCACCGTGACCGCAGGTCTGGGGTATTGATAGGCAAATGGTTTGGCGGGAACTGTCAGCAACGTGTCGCTCACGGGCAACCTCACACTACGTCGTGTTGGTCGGGTGCGAACCAAGGGATAATGGTGTCAAATCTACAAGATCATGGTAGCGCGCAGCGGGGGATTTGTCAAAGCTCCGGCGGTTTGAATCGGGGCGATTTCGCACTTTGCGGCGCGGCGTGATACGCTTGCCCGGATCAAAGACTATGCTGATGCGAACGTTACGCCGTATGCAGCCGCTCTTCGTGCTGTTGGCGCTGCTCTTCATGGCCCTTCTGCTGCGCAGCCAGTGGGAGGAGTTGCAGACTCATCAATGGCAGCTCAACCCGCGCTGGCTGGTCGCGTCGGCCGGCTTGCTTGTCGCCGCCTGGGCCGTGGAGATTGTCGTCTGGCTGCGCCTGCTGCGTACCGTCGGCGGCCGGCTCGGCTACTGGCCCGGCGCCCGCATCTGGTTCCTCAGCGCCATCGTGCGCTACATCCCCGGCAATGTCTGGCAGCCCCTCTCCATGACGCTCCTCTGCCAGCGGCGCGGCGTCAAGCCCGAGGCCACCGTCACCAGCATCCTGCTCTACCAGGTGATCATCCTGCTCGCCGTCACGCCAATTGCCGCCTTGTACTTTGGCGCAACCGGAAATTGGGGGTTGCTGACCGATCTGCTGAGCGGCTTTGGCCCCTGGTTGATTGGCATCGGCCTGGCGCCGTTGGCGGCGTTTCTGGTGCGGCCGGCCCTGCTGATCGACGTGGTGAACTGGGTGCTGCGTCGCTTTGGCCGGGCGCCGCTTGAGACCGGCTTTGCGCGCGGCGAATTGTTGGTCATCCTGGCGCTGGCCGTCGCCGACTGGGTGCTCTGGGGCGCGTCCTTCTGCGCGCTGGCCTTTGGGCTGAACGTCTATTCGGCGCCTGAGATGCTTGCGCTTGCGCCCCATCTGATCGCCGTCTATTCCGTCGCCTATGCGATCGGTCTTGTCAGCCTCCTCACACCGAGCGGGCTGGGCGTGCGCGAGGGCGCCTTTTACCTGCTCCTGGCGCCCATCATGGGGGGCGGCACGGTGACGGTCGTCGCGCTGGCCATGCGCATCTGGACCATGGTGGGCGAAGCGATTGCCGCCGGCGTCAGCCTGCTGCTGCCCGATCGCCTGCCGGCCGTCGACCCCGACCCCGTTGCCGCCGACAACGACCTGCGCGAAGGAATTGCCTGAATGGACACGGTGCCGTACAAGGCGCACCGGCTGCCCCTGGTCGCGCTGCTCCTGCTGGCCTTCTTTCTCGCCACCTTTCGCCTCGACGGCCAGAGCCTGTGGTACGACGAAGGCGTCACCGCGCAGGTGGCGCAGCAGGGCATCGCCGAACTCACGCGCTGGACGGCCGGCGACATCCAGCCGCCGTTGTACTACTACGTGGTTGCCGCGTTCGGGCAGCTTGCCGGTTGGAGCGAGTGGGCGTTGCGCCTGCCCTCGGCGTGGTTCGCCACGCTGACGACGGCGCTGATGGCTGCGCTGGCATTGCGCCTGGCGAACTCCGCGCGCGTGGCGCTGCTGGCCGCGCTCTTCACCGCCCTCCATCCGCTCGTCCTCTACTACGGCCAGGAAGCGCGCATGTACGCCCAGTTGACCGCGCTGGCCGTGCTCGCCGGCTATTTGCTCGTGCGCCTGGCGGGGAGCGACAACCCGCCGCGGTGGCTGTGGCCGGCCTTTGTGGCAACGGCGACCGCGGCCGTCTACACCCACTACTTTGCCCTGTTCTTGTTGCTGGGGCTGGCGGCCGCCTACCTTTTCGACGTCTGGCGCTGGCAGCCGGCATCGCTGCGGCGGCGGAAGAGTGTGTCGCTGCTGACGGCCGGTCTTGCCGTGCTCCTCTTCTACACGCCGTGGCTGGCCGCGCTCTTTGGCCAGTTGCGCGGCGACCGCAGCTACTGGACGGGCGCGCTCAAGGTGCAGGAGGCGCTGCTCGACGTAGCACTGGCCTTCACCGGCGGCGAGAGCGTGCTGGAGCGGATCGGGGTGTGGCTGCTCGTCGGCTATGCGCTGGTCACGCTACTGGCGATCGTGCGGCTGTGGCGCGGCGCTGAGCCGGGCCGGCGCGTCCTGCTCTATGCTGCGCTGTGGCTGCTGGCGCCCGTCGTCGCCGTGCTCCTGCTGGCCGTGGCCGTGCCGAAGTTCAACGCCCGCTACGTCATGGTGGCGCTGCCGGGGCTGCTGCTGCTCTGGGCCGGCGGATTGGGAATCACACCCACGGCGCGGGCCGTATCGAAACCCGCAGCGCGTCCGGCCGTGGTGGATACCGTCGCGGTCCTGTTTCTGGTCGTCGGCTTTGCCTACGCGACCAGCGGCTGGTTCTTCAACCCGGCCTTCAGCAAGGATCAGTGGCGCCAGCTCGTCGACTTCCTGCGCCCGCGCATCACCGAGACCGAGAAGGTCGTGCTCGTCAGCGGGCACGCGTGGCCGGTGTGGAACTACTATGCGCCCGATCTCGACCCGGTGCGGCTGCCCGAGCTGGAGATCCTCGATGTCGACGCCGTGCTCGATTTCGACGACACCGGGCCGCCGCTGCAAGCGGCCTTTGCCGACGAAACGGGTCTGCGCGGGGCGTGGCTGGTCAACTGGCAGGATGAGGTCGTCGACCCCAACGGCATCGTCCCGGTGCAGTTGGAGCTGAGCGGCCGCGAAAAGGGGCAGTCGGCTGAGTTCTTCGGGCTGGGCCTGCGCCGCTTTACCGGGCTGCGCCCCTACCGCTTCGTCGATGCGCCGCCAGTCGAGTTCCCGCTGGACGTCACCTTTGGCGACATGGTCAAGTTGGTGGGCTACAAGCCGGTCAACAACGGCGACCTCCTGCTCTTCTGGCAGCGGGCGCCGGGTGCGGCAGCGAGCGACGCCGACCTGCACTTTGCGCTGAGTTCATTCACGAATGACGGCGCGCCGCTGGCCGTTGCGCCCGATCGGCGTCTGGCGGGCTACACCTATCCCTTTGCGCGCTGGCAGCCGGGCGAGATCGTCACCGCGCACATCAAGGCGGTCGACTGGCTGGGCAGCGCCGAACCGCAGCCCGGCCAATACGGCTTCACGCTGCGCGTCTACGATGCCGGCGACCCGGCCGCTACCCCGCTGACGACCGGCGACGGCAACCAGGAAGTGCGCGTCGAGGCCATTGACGTGACCATCGACTGAGCTACTTGGGCTGCGGCTGAAGACTGGGCTACACTGTGCTGCGATGAACAGAAACCGTGAAGGCAAGATTGTGAAGTCAACCATTGAAGTGCGCGCCATCACCGCGGCGCTGCTGCTGGCCCTGGCGCTGTTGGCCGGCTGCGGCCAGTTGGACCTGGCCGTCGGGCCGCTCCTCTACGATGTGAGTGTCTCCAAAGGCGAGATCACGCCCAACGCCGACGGCGCCGACGACGCCACGGAGATCGCCTACAGCTTGCGTCGCCCGGCCGACGTCAGCATCTTCTTCGAGAACGCGCAGGGCGAGCGCTTCTACTTCCGCGAGGCGCGGCGCCGCTCGGCAGGCGACTACAGCGTGCTGTGGGGCGGGGTCGTGGACAAGCCCGAGACCGTCGACCTTGGGTACGGTCCCGTCGAGGTGTTGAGCCGCGTGCTGCCCGACGGCGACTACACCTGGACAGTGGAAGCCACGGCAGACAGCGGCGAGGTCGCCTCACAGTCCGGCGCCATCACCCTGCGCGACGGCGACACCGAACTGCCGGAGCTGCACAACTTCGCCGTCGTGCCCGACCTCTTTCGCCCCAACCAGGACGGTCTGCGCGACGACTGGGTGAGCATCAGCTATTACCTGACCAAAGACACGAACGACGTCCAACTCTACCTGGCCGACCCGGCGCAGCCTGGCGTGCGCCTCTTCATTGCCGAGGCGCCGGGTCTGGTCGACCCGACCGAACGCGGCTTCCATGAGTACCGTTACGAAGGGGGCGTCGACCTCAACGCCGAGCCGCCGCCCGACGGTGACTACCAGGTCGTCGGCGAGGCGCGCGATGCCGCCGGCAATGCCGTCCGTGTCACGCGCACGCTGACCATCGAGGAGGGCGGCAAGCCGCGCGCCGACGTGGCGCAGGGCGAGATTGACTGGCAGGGCGAGGTCAACCGCGTCGTGGGTGTGCCACTGGGCGAGAAGGTCTGCTTCAAGACCATCGTCACCAATGAAGGCACGGTGCCCATTCGCACCACGGGGCCGTGGCCGGGGCAGGAATACCGGTTCAGCGAGAACTACAACACGCTCGCCGCCGACGGGCACGAAGAGTGGTTCCAGCAGGCGGGCGTGTGGCGCTTCGGCGTCAACTTCGACACGACGGGCGTCGACTTCCCCTTCCGCTGGGCGGTCGGCCGGCCGGAGGATCTGGAGCGCCGCGTCATCGATGGCCAGGAGCAGTGGTACTTGCTGCCGGGCAAGTCGGGCGAGGTGAGCGGCTGCATCGTCATGGACGAAAAGCCGCCGGTCGGCACCAACTTCTGGTGGGGCGGTCTCATCCACGAGTTTGTCAGCGTGGCCAACAACTACATCGACCGCATCAGCGTCGAGGTGGGCGCGCCATGAGCCAACGCCGGCGCCTGGCGGTCATTGTCGTCTCCTACAACGTGCGCGACCTGCTGCGCCAGTGCCTGGCCAGCGTAGATTTGGCGGCGCAGCGGGCGGCGGATACGCTCGCCATCGAGACGGTGGTGGTCGACAACGCCAGCCCCGACGCCAGCGCGGCCATGGTGGCGGCCGAGTTCCCGCACGTTCACCTCATTGCCAGCGAGCAGAACCTGGGCTTCACCGGCGGCAACAATGTCGCTCTGCGCTGGCTGGGCCTGCCCGTCTGCATGGCCTTCGACGTTGCAGGCCCGTCGCCCGTGGCGCCCGTCGACTATGTCCTGTTGCTCAACCCCGACGCCGAGGTGACCGGCGACGCGCTGGAACAGATGGTGGCGGTTCTCGCCAACAACGCGGACGTCGCTGTCTGCGGCGCCGGGCTGGTCTACGGCGACGGTTCCTTTCAGCACGGCGCGTTTCGCTTCCCGGCGCTGGCCCAGGCCGCTATCGATCTCTTCCCGCCCACGGGCCTGCGCGGCGCGCACCGCCTGCTCGACAGCCGGCTCAACGGGCGCTATCCGCGTGCGCTGTGGCAGCAGCCAGAACCTTTTGCCGTCGACTTCGTGCTGGGCGCGGCCATGATGGTGCGCGCCGCGGCCATCGACGCCGTTGGTGGATTGGACGAAGGCTACTGGATGTACTGCGAGGAGATGGACTGGTGCCGCCGCTTCTGGCGCAACGGCTGGCGCGTCCTGGTGGCGCCGGCCGCGCGCATCATCCACCACGAAGCGCAGAGCAGCCGCAAAGCGCCGTGGCGGACACAGGAACGGCTCTGGCGCAGCCGTTTTCGCTTCTATGCCCACTATGCGGCCGAGTATCCCGCCGGCACGCTGGCGGTGCTG
>ERZ795053.5529-NODE-5529-length-12990-cov-4.496869_pt1 | contig 12990 bp, 10 predicted proteins | sample MGYA00375137_ERZ795053 | MGnify/ENA primary metagenome ERZ795053 (study PRJEB30182, sample SAMN05720284) | activated sludge metagenome | isolation source: Anaerobic digester | place: Hong Kong | collected 2014-12-17 ... | reverse complement strand
ACAAAACCGCAAGCAGCCGAATCCGGGACCGGGCACTTGCGGAGTGATGCGGTTAGTCTAGAAGAATCCGGTATGAAACGGAAGGGCTTCACGACACGGGCACAGCCGGCGGAATTCGTCAGCAAGGCACTAGCATCCATGCTGCTTTCCTTCGCACTGCTGATTCTGCCCCCCGGTGACCTTTATCCGGGTTCTCTGCGTGCCGTGGCTCAGAAAGTTCCGGCGGACGGGGAAACCAGAAAGAAGGATGCGCAGCCGAGTGTTGCCGAGGTGTGCAGAAAGCTCGAGTCCGAGGCGGCGCTCAATGGCATTCCGCCCGGCTTTTTCGCCAGGCTCATCTGGAAGGAAAGCCGCTTCGACCACAGAGCGCTCAGTCCTGCGGGTGCGCAGGGAATTGCCCAGTTCATGCCCGGTACTGCCAAACTGCGAGGGCTGACCGACCCGTGGAACTGGGAACTGGCACTGGAAGCTTCCGCGCGCTATCTGGCCGAACTCGGCAAGACCTACGGCAATCTGGGACTTGCCGCCGCCGCGTACAATGCAGGCGAGGCGAGAGTGGATTCCTGGCTCATTGGGCGGCGTTACCTGCCCATGGAAACCGAGGACTACGTTGCCGACATAGCGGGTCAGCCCGCCGAAAACTTCGCCGACCGTGACAGTCAGGCCGGGTTACGTGAACTGGAAGCCGGGGTGCCGTTCCACGATGCCTGCCTGAAACTACCGGTCATGAAAACTCGAACCACCGCCATGGCTTCCATTCCGCGCAAACCCTGGGGCGTCCAGATTGCAGGAAACTTCCGCCAATCGGTCGCAGTTGCAAGCGCGCTGCGCCTCGAACGGCAGATTCCCGTGTTGAAAAACTACAAGACGCATGTCCAGCAGATACGCTCGCCAAGGGGCAGGCGGTCGTTTCACGCGGTCCGCATTGGTGCCGACAGCAGGCGCGAAGCAAATGCGATTTGCAGCAAAATTCGCTCTGCAGGCGGCGCTTGCATGGTCGCAAAAAACTGAAAATCGCGAAAATCGACGCGTTCCTGGGCATTTCGGATCGAGTTGCGGCAAATCTATCTATTGTGCAAAGCACAAGAATGGTCTTACTATTTTGCACGGGAGGGTGAAATCGGCAGATCGTGCCGGACCTTTCGAGTAACGGGTAGAGGAGCTATCATGGCAGCAAGCAGCGAACCCATCGTCATCAAGAAGTACGCCAACCGACGCCTCTACAACACCGGCTCCAGCACCTATGTGACGCTTGAAGACCTCGCGACGATGGTGAAGGAAGGTACCAACTTCGTTGTTCAGGATGCCAAGACCGGGGAAGACATCACCCGTCCGGTGCTGGCACAGATCATATTCGAGCAGGAAGGCAAGGAAGGGCAGAACCTTCTGCCGGTGAATTTCCTGCGCCAGCTGATCTCGTTCTACGGCGATTCCATGCAGGCAATGGTACCGAGTTATCTCGAACATGCCATGACATCCTTCTCGAGGAACCAGGACGAGTTTCGCGAGCAGATGGAACAGATGTTCGGCAAGCAATCCGTTCAGGGCCTCGACCAGATGGAAGCCATTGCCAGGCAGAATATGGAAATGTTCCAGAAGACCATGAGCATGTTCATGCCGTTTGCCAACAGTCAGACGGAACAGCGCGCTTCCGCCCAGGCCGAGGCCGGCAAGGCTTCGTCGGGAGATGACCTGCAAGACCTCAAGGCACAGCTTTCGGCCCTGCAGCGCAAGCTCGATACAATGGGCTGACCCCTAAACGAACGCGAATATTGATTCTTGCGTGCGTCAGGCGTTCCGGCCAGCCGGGACGACTGTTGCGGAGGCCGGGTCATTGTCCGCAACGGGCCATGGCAATTCGGCAACTGCTCGGCCAAACTTGTGACCCTGCTGGTAGTCCACCTCCCATTGGTCGAGAAGTGCCGAGGAATCATCGTCCTCGACCCATTCGACCACGGTCTCGATGTCGAAGACATGGGCCAGGCTGAGCAACGCCTTGACGAATGCCTGGTTGGCCGGGTCGCTGGCAAGTGACAGTCCGAAACTGCCATCGATCTTGACCATGTCGACGGGCAGGTCACGCAGGTTGGAAAAGGAAGTGAAGCCTGCGCCGAAATCGTCGATCGCGACGCGGCAGCCCAGGGCCTTGACGGTTTCGACGAAGCGCCGGGTTTCCTCTATTCCGATGGCAGCAGCAGATTCGGTTATCTCGACTATCAGGCGCTTCGCGATGTCCGGGTTAACCGAAATGGCGTTTGCCAGATTGGACAACCATTCTGGATCCAGCAGTGTTTCATGCGAGACATTGAACGAGATCACTGCATCCGGACATTGCAGAAGGGTCCTTGTGACGAGTTGAAGCGCGGTCTTGTCAACGAGCCTGACAAGCCCGAGTTCCTCGACCATGCCTATGAAATGTCCCGCCTGGATGATTTCGCCGCTGGTGTTCTCCATGCGGATAAGTGCCTCGTGAAAGGCGACCTTGCCATCGCGCCCCACGACAGGCTGGTAGGCCAGTTGAAGCCGATCGCCACGAATCGCCTCCACGACTTCAGTGGAGAATGCGGCGCGCTTGCGGGAATCCTCTCGTGCCTCGCTGGCGGGAGCATATACGCCCACATGCGCCGGCCTTTCGTTCTTGGCCTGCTTGAGAGCCTGGAACGCCGCATGGATTGCCTTTGACGGGGTGGCCGCGTGCTGTGGGAGGAAGCATGCCCCGGTTACGGCGGAAGCCGCAATGTATCCGGCGCTTGTTTCGACGAGGTCGCCAGAAACCGCCTTCAGGAGGCGCTTGGCGGCGTCGTAGATTTCGGCAGGCGGGCAATTGTTCAAGATCACTCCGAACTTGGCGCCGGAGAAACGGGCTATCACGTCGTCGCCGCGCAATCTTGCCTTGATCAACTCACCGCATTTGCGCAGGACCTCGTCTCCGCAGGCGAAGCCGTAGACATCGTTGATCAGATCGAAGCGCTCAAGCGCAACGATCATGAAGACCGATGCGGTGCCCTCGATCGCATTTGACTGGATGGTGTTCTGAAGGCAGTGCTCGAGGGAGCGGCGGTTGAACAGGCCCGTAAGGTCGTCATAGTCCGACTGGCGGCGCAGCTCGTCCTCGATCTGCCGGCGTTCGTTGATGACCCTGACACTTCCCTCGGCGCGTACAGGCCGGCCATTTTCTCCCGGTATCCAGACGCCCGTGTCCTCGATCCAGAGCTTGCGCCGGTCTCCGTCGCCGCGGGAGGAGATGAGCGAATAGACGCACTGGTAGGGTACAGGCTTGCCCTGGGGTACGTTGCGATCTGCCGACAGGATAACGCCGTAGCGCGATTGGCTGCTCTCGGATCCGGTCAGGGTTTCGAACCCGCGTCCGGTGAGATGCCTGGTTTCGCCTTCCTCCAGACCGGCAAGCGCAGTGAAACCGTCCGTCCATTCAATGCGGTCAGTCGAAATATCCCAGACGTAGAAGGATTGGCCCGTGGCACGGATGATTTCCCTGGCAGCCCCGGCCAGGCGCAGCAGGTTTCCCGAAACAGGGTCCGGGCCGGATGCCGAAATGCGTACCTTCGTCCGGTCCTTCAAAGTGCCGTTTCCAGAACGGGTGGTTGTGACGCGCAGCTTATCCAAGGCAATCCCCATGAAATGAGGACTGAGCCTAGCAGCATATGCTTAACAGAGTGAAAATGGCATGGGCCGGCGGGGTGCGGCTGCGGGTCTATCCGGGCCGGTCAATAGCCGCCATGCGGCCCGCCCACCGAGACATCGCGCGTCGCAGAGCGGATCGAAACCGAGAACCCGGCAATGACATCTACGAAGGTAATCACCATCAAGATGAAGAAGACGGAGTGCGCGGCGCTTTTGACCAGCAGGAACTCCACCAGGAAGGCGATGAACACGAAGGTCGAAAGCAGGTGATCGATGATCGAGGAGGCGCCGATGCGGGTCGACTTCATGATCTCGAAGAACAGAAGGATCAGGGCGAAGGTGATCATCAGATCGCCGAGTGACATCTTCCATCCATCGGCGCTGGAAATCATCGGAATGGTGAGCACGGGTTCTGCCCATTGGTCGATACCGCCGCTGACGGGATCCGTGCCGAAAAAGCCCACCACAACGATGTTGTAGAGGATCAGGGGAACGATCATCAGGGGAACATTTGTCAGCATCGATAACTTCCTTGCCTTGCCGGTGACTATTGGAACAGGCACTGCCGTTTCATCACTTCAGCATGGGTGTGGCAAGCAGTTTGTAATGGTTTTGTGGTCGCATGACGGCGGGCTGGCGGGGACGTCAGCCTTCCCAACCTTCCGAAACGCGGCGTTGCAGTTCGCCGACACCTGCTATCACGATACCGCCCCTGGCAACCTCGATCAGGCCTTCGCGCTTGAGCGCGTTCAACTCGCGCGAAACGACCTCGCGGCGCGAGCCAATGCGCTCGGCGATCTCGCGCTGCGTCGGTGGAGGAGAGATGATGCGCTGATTCTCGTGACCGGAACGGGGCCGCGAAAGGCGTATAAGCTCGTTGTAGAGGCGATGCTTCGCGCTAAGGAACGAATGTTCGGCGAGCCTGAGATTGAGCTGCCTGACGAGGAACGAGAACTGGCGCATGACCTTGATCGCGACACCGGGATGCTCGCCAAGTATCTGAAGGAAAGTGGCGGAGGGCATGGTGCAAAGCCGTGAACGGACCAGTGTCGTCACATTGGCCGAACGCGGTGCATTATCGATTGCAGCGAATTCGCCGAAATAGGAACCGGCACCCATCTCGCCCAGGATGACTTCCTTTCCGGTCGCCATGCGGCTGATGATACGGACATGGCCGGAGAGCACGAAGCGAACATCCGTCGTTTCGTCTTCGATATCGATCACCAACTCGTTCTCGTTGAACTCGCGCCAAGTGCAGGCTGCGGCGTACCGGCGCGACGCATCCGCCGGCAGGTCCTGAAACAGGGCAATTTCGGAAAGATCTTCCATCGCAGATCGGCTCGATTTTCTTGGCTTCGGTTTCCCCACCGGAATTGTTACCCGAAAGGAAGACCGTGGCAAGGGATAAGCGGGTTCGCGACGGCCTGCGGTTAGGGAATGATGTAGCCGAAGGCCCTTGCAGCCTGTCTTCTGTTAAGGTGTTGCTAACCAATACTCGGCTACTTTTCCCGCGGGGCAAACTCCTGTGCGGCTCTTTATCCACCGTCGCCCAGGGCAAAAGGCTTTGTGATGAAGTACAGGTTGTTGGAGAAGCACGGGGCAGCGCTTCCCCTCGAGATCTACGATTCCGTTGTCCGGTCTCTCTACGGAGATGTGCCTACATTCGTGGTCGGCAAGGCCGCGAGCTGCCTTGCCATGTTCCTTATTGCCTATCAGACCGGAAGCTTCGCCATTTGGCTGCTCGCAGCTTCGCTCAGCCTGGTAGGTGTTCTCAGGCTGATATCCGTCGTCCGCTTCAAGACCTTGGCATCAAAGCATGAGGTACTCGACTACAATTCCCTCAAGAGCGCGGAATTCACCTACCTGATCTGGGCGGCAACCTATGTCACGATCATGGGCTGCATCTGCCTAGTCTCAATGATGGTGTCGGAAAACGACACCAGCCATATGGTCGCCATTACGGCGACGCTTGCCAATGTCATGGCGATATCAGGCCGGAACTTCGCGAGCCCGCGCGTGGTCAACTGGCAGACAGTGGGCGTAAGCGTTCCGCTTCTGGCAGGCCTTCTGTTCTTCGGCAATACCTACCACACGCTTCTGGCACTGTTCCTGCTGCCTTTCATGATGTCGATACACACCATTGCGAAACGCCTGCGCCGCATGCTTTTCGACGAGGTCTTCTCAGCAATGGAAAACCGGTTGATCGCCGAGCGCTTCAAAGTGGCCTTGCAGAACGCTTCGCATGGCATGGCGATGATCGATGCAGACGGCCACTTCGTCGTTGCCAATGAGCGCTTTGACGAACTGTTGGCGCTGCCAAAGAATTTCGAACTGATCGGCAAGACCTTCGAAGACCTTGAAGGACTTTCCCGTCTTGGATGGCGTGCATCGGTGGATGGCGACAACGTTGTCGAAAGGCTTCATCATTGCCTGTTGGAAGGCCAGAAGACACGCATCCGTTTCGTGCGCGCCGACGGCGCTACCATCGAGGCGTCGCTCAATCCGATGGAGGAGGGAGCCGGGGTTATCGTGGTCGAGGACATCTCCGAGCAGGTGAAATCGGAAAACGAGATTCGCCAGCTTGCCAATTTCGATCCGCTCACCCATTTGCCGAACCGTCGGCATTTCGCGACGATGGTCGAACAGGTCTGCGGATCGGGAGAGGATGCAAGGCCGTATTCCCTGTTCTTTGTCGATCTCGACAATTTCAAGGACATCAACGATTCGCTGGGGCACTCGATTGGCGACAAGTTGCTTTGTGCGGCTTCGCTTCGCATGAAATCATGCCTGCCGCAGGATGGACTGATCTGCCGCTTCGGCGGCGACGAGTTCGTCATGATCATGCCCGACCTGGTCGACCGGCGCGACATCAACCACCTTGCGAACCGTCTGATCGAAGAGGTTTCCAAGCCGATCCTGATCAACGGAAGCCTGATCATCGTCGGCACAAGCGTGGGCATCGCGCTTTGCCCCGAGAACGGCAACAATCTCGACCAGCTTCTCAAGATGGCGGATGTTGCCCTTTACGATGCGAAGAACAAGGGCCGGGGCGAGAGCCTGTTCTATTCGGAGCAGCTTGGTTCCGAAATACGCCAGCGCCGCCAGATGGAAGTCGAACTGCGGCGCGCGCTCGAGCGTGGCCAGTTGTCCGTCTATTACCAGCCGCTGGTCGACATCAGGACCAATCGTGTCAGCACCTGCGAGGCGCTCGTGCGCTGGCACCATCCTGAACGAGGCATGATCTCGCCGGCTCTGTTCATTCCGATGGCAGAGGAAATCGGCATCATTTCGAAGATCGGCAAGTTCGTGCTTGAGACCGCTGCGCGCGAATGCCTGCAATGGCCGGCCGATGTGCGGGTTGCCGTGAACGTGTCCTCGTTGCAGTTCCGGCAATCGGACGTGGTCGAGGACGTGTCGAAGGCGCTTTCGATGAGCGGCCTTCCTGCCAACCGGCTGGAAATAGAAGTAACCGAGAGCGCCATGGTCGAAGACCTGGCCGAGACATCGCGCGTGCTGCGTACGCTGTCCCAATCCGGTGTCCGCATCTCGCTCGATGACTTCGGCACAGGATTTTCATCCCTCAGCTACCTCCACCAACTGCCGCTGGACAAGGTCAAGATCGACCGTTCCTTTGTCGAGTCGATCCGCAAGGACGAGCGGTCCCTCATCCTTTTGTCAGGCGTTACGCGCATGGCAGCCGACCTCGGGCTTCTGGTCATCGTCGAAGGTGTCGAGGAAGTCGAACAGCTGAATATCCTCAAGGAAAAGGTCCATCTCGATCAGGTTCAGGGCTATCTCTTCGGCAAGCCGATGCCGTCGCAGGACATTCGTGCGTTCATCGCAGAAAACATCGGCACGCAGGCAGATGGCTTGAACCGCGTTCGCAGTGCCTGAGTATCAGAGCAATTTCGATCTCGACGAAATCGGCGAAATCAGAATTCAAAAGAGAATTCAGTTGCTTGAGGAGATTAGCCGTTTTCACCTGAAGGCGGAACGATCTAGAAACGAACGTCAAGCGATTCAAGCCCGTTGAAATGATACCGGTTTGCGCGAACCGGTTCTTTCTTCAACTTCAGTCCGGGAAGTCTTTCGAACAACAGCGGCAGCGCTATTGCCATTTCCAGCCGCGCCAGCGGCGCGCCCAGGCAGAAATGAATGCCGGCCCCGAAGGCCAGCTGTCCTTCCCCGCCCCGCGCGAAATCAAGCCTTGACGGATCGCGAAAGACTTGCGGATCGTGGTTGGCCGCGCCGAGAAGCAGCGCAACGGTCTGTCCCCGCTTCAGGGTAGCGCCTTCAATCTCCATGTCTTCCAGCACGAACCGCGTGAACATGTGCAGGGGCGGGTCGAAACGCAGAAGTTCTTCCACCGCGCGGGCGGATGCCTCGCGGCTGTCAAACAGTTTTCCCGGGTCTGCTCCATTTGTCAGCAGTGCCTTCACCGAATTTCCGAGTGCATGAACGGTTGCCTCGTGACCGGCGTTGAGCAGCAGGACTGCGGTAGTAACGAGCTCGTCCATCGACAGGTGATCGCCGGAGGCTTCCGTCTCCACGAGTGCCGTCAGTAGGTCCTCGCGCGGCGACTTGCGCCGCTCTGCGGCGAGTTCGCGAACATAGGCCGAAAAGGCCAGCGTGGCCGCAACAGCCTCCTCTTCGATCTGCCGGCTGCGGTTGAACTGGTACATGGCGACCATGGCGTGTGACCAGGCCAGCAACTGTTCGCACTTGTCGTCCGGGACACCGAGAAGCCGGGCTATCACGATGACGGGAATTTTCTCGCAATATGCGGGAAGCAGATCGGCCTCCCGGCTGTCGTTCGACAGCATTTCGTCGATCAGGCCGTTTGCAAGCGTGGCGATAGCGGGAGCCAGCCCCTCGATGTTCCGCGACACGAAGGCTCGATTGACGAGCTTTCTGAGGCGGGTGTGGACCGGAGGCTCGCGTTCGAGGATCGAGTTCGCCTCGAAATCATAGAATGGTTTGACGTGCTCGGGAATCTCGGGGAGGCCTGCTTCCTCGCGGCTCATCACATGGGTGGCTTCGCGGCCAAGCCGCCGGTCGCGCAGCAATGCGTTCACCAGGCGGTGGCGTGCAAACGTGATCAGGCCGTATTCACGCCAGACAAAGGCCGGCCCCAGTTCGTGCATCCGGGCATAGTGCGGATAGGGATCGAGATAGAATTCGGGACCGGCCGGATTGGCAGAGAATACCGGCAGGTCCGGGCTTGCAGCGCTCATTTTTGCAGGAGCGCCTTGTTGACGGCGGTGCTGTCGATAACGCCCACGATTTTGCCACCGCTCTCGACATAGACCGGCAGGCTGGTTTCGACCTGGTGCTCCATGACCCGCTTCAATGGAGTGTCCTCGTCAACGGTTGCTGCCTTCGTGTGGCCTCTGCCCCTGGTATCGGCGGGTTCCATGCAGTCGCGGGCGTGCAGTACGGCCAGCGGGTTCATGTTGGCAACGAAGTCTGCCACATACTGGTTGGCAGGATTGCTGAGGATCTCCTGGGCGGTTCCGCACTGGATGATGCGCCCGCCTTCCATGATGGCGATGCGTGAACCAATGCGTATTGCCTCGTCCAGATCATGGCTTACGAAGATGATCGTCCGGTTGAGGCGTTTCTGGAGATCGATCAGTTCGTCCTGCAGGCGCGTGCGGATAAGCGGATCGAGCGCGGAATAGGGTTCGTCCATGAGAAGGATCGGCGCCTGCGTGGCGAATGCCCTTGCAAGGCCGACCCTCTGCTGCATGCCGCCCGAGAGTTCCTGAACGCGCTTGTCGGCCCAATCGGAAAGGCCGACGAGTTCCAGTTGCTCACCCACACGGCTTTCGATCTCGTGTTTCGACATGCCCGCGAGTTCAAGGCCGAAACCGACATTTTCTGCAACCGAACGCCAGGGCAGCAGCCCGAACTGCTGGAAAACCATCGATACCCAGTCCAGCCGCAACTGACGCAATTGCCGGCCCGTGCAGGCATGCGGATCGCGCCATTCATCCTGCTCCGGGCAGCGCACCTGGACGCGTCCTCGTACCACCGGATTGAGGCCGTTTACGGCGCGCAGAAGCGTGGACTTTCCCGAGCCGGACAGGCCCATGAGGACCAGTGTCTCACCCTCGTGGATATCGAGCGAACAATCGGCAACGCCAAGAATCTGACCGGTGGCCTCCTGGATTTCCGGGCGTGACTTTTCGGCATCGATCAGGGGAAGGGCGGATTTCGGATTGTCGCCGAAAACTATCGAGACGTTCTCGAAGCGAACTACCGGGCGGTTGGACAGGGTGTTCATGTCAGCCTCCTGTCCGTTCGTTTCGCAGGAACCTGTCGAGCAATATGGCGACCAGCACGATCACCAGTCCGGCCTCGAAGCCCTTGCCGATGTTCACAGTGTTGAGGGCGCGCACGACCGGTACGCCGAGGCCGGGAGCGCCAACGAGGGCGGCAATCACCACCATCGAGAGCGACAGCATGATTGTCTGTGTCAACCCGGCCATGATCTGCGGCAGGGCAAAGGGCAGTTCGACCTTCCACAGGAGTTGCCAGGGCGTTGCGCCAAATGCCTGACCCGCTTCTCTTAGCTGACGGGGGGTGGACTTGACGCCGAGTTCGGTAAGCCGGATCGGCGCCGGTATCGCGAAAATGACCGTGGCGACGAGGCCAGGCACCATGCCAAGTCCGAACAGGATCAGTGCGGGAATGAGATAGACGAAGGTCGGGATCGTCTGCATCAGGTCGAGGAGCGGACGCAACCAGGCGGAAAAATTAGGGTGATGCGCGGCGAGAATGCCGATCGGAATACCGAGCACCATGCATACAAGGGCCGAAGCCAGGACAAGCGACAGCGTCTTGATCATCTCGTCCCAGTAGCCGAGGTTGACGATAAGGAGCAGAGCAACGAGCACGAAAAGCGGAAACTGCCAGGAGCGTTTCAGCCAGATGGCGATTGCCACGGCGATGGCAGTGAAGACCAACGGATGGGGCAATTCCAGCAGCCACAACAGGCCGCCGATTATTGCCTCAAGCCATCTCGCCAGAGCGTCGAACACGAAGCCCGCATTGTCGATCAGCCATTCGACCACCCCCTTGGCCCATTTGCCGATCGGCAGTTTCTCTTCTGTCAGCCAGTTCATTTCTTTTTCCATTCGGCTGGAGTTGCGCCGCAGTTGCCCTGCAGGATAAGTGTCGAGCACCTACGGTTATGGTGCAATGACCCGTCGCAGATAAAGGAATTACGCATGGCAGACCTCACGCTGTTCACAAATCCCATGTCCCGTGGCCGCATTGCGCGCTGGATGCTTGAAGAGCTTGGCGAGCCTTACGAGACAAGAATTGTCAATTACGGGCCGGAGATGAAGTCGCCGGAATACCGGGCAATAAACCCGATGGGAAAGGTGCCTGCGCTCAAGCATGGTGATGTGGTTGTGACGGAAGGAGCGGCGATCTGCGCCTACGTGGCGGACGCCTTTGCGGACAAGGGGCTTGCGCCAGAACCGGGAAGTTCCGACCGCGCCAGCTACTACCGCTGGCTTTTCTTCTGTGCAGGTCCGGTCGAGCAGGCCGTGACCAACACCAATCTCGGATTCGTGGTTCCGGAGGAACGCGAGCGGATGGTCGGATATGGTTCGAAGAAACTTGTGCTCGATACGCTTGAAGGGTTTCTCGAGAACCGGGAATTCATCACCAGCAAATTTTCTGCCGCCGATGTCTATGTCGGAGCGCAGGTTATCTGGGGCCTGCAGTTCGGAACCTTCGACAGCCGCCCGGCCTTCGAAGCCTATGCGGGACGGCTTCGTGAACGTCCCGCCTACAAACGCGCCACAGAGATCGACGAGAAACTGACCGCCGAGATCCAGGCAAAAGGCTGATCTGCGGCGAACTCGCGAAAACCGGTATGGAAAGAGAATGGAGGCGGCAAAAGCGTGCCGCCTCCGTACTTTTCCGTCCCGCACTGACTACATGCCCAGCGCGGATTTGACAGCAGCCATGGCGTCGCCGCCATCCTTGGTGGTCACGCCTTCGAGCCATGGGCCTATCGCATCGGGATTGGCCTTCAGCCATGCCTTGGCAGCGGCCTCGGGTTCTTCGCCGTCATCAAGGATCTTGCCCATGATCTCGTTTTCCATGGCGAGCGTGAATTTCATGTTGGTGACGAGTTTGCCGGCATTCGGGCATTCGGCGGCGTATCCGGCACGGGTGTTCGTGTAGACCGTTGCGCCGCCAAGATTGGGCCCGAAGAAGTCATCGCCGCCTTCAAGATAGGTCAGGTCGAAGTTGGCGTTCATCGGGTGTGGTTCCCAGCCAAGAAATACGACCGGTTCGCCTGCCTTGTCGGCGCGGGCGACCTGGGCAAGCATGCCGGCCTCGGAGGATTCCACCACGTTGAAGCCGCTCAGTCCAAAGGCATCCTTTTCGATCATGTCGAGGATCAGGCGGTTGCCGTCATTGCCGGGTTCGATGCCGTAGATCTTGCCGTCGAGTTCATCCTTGTGGGTGGCGATATCGGCGAAATTCCTGATGCCGAGTTCGGCACCCTTGGCATTTGTGGCAAGCGTGTACTTAGCGCCTTCAAGATTGGCACCGGTCGAGACGACCGTCTTGTCTTCGAGAAACGGGCGCAGATCGGCTTCCATGGAAGGCATCCAGTTGCCGAGGAAGACGTCGATATCCTTGTTGGCGAGCGACTGGTAGGTCACCGGCACGGACAGAACCTTGATGTCGGTCTCGTAGCCCAGCGCTTTCAGAAGGACAGTCGTAATTGCAGTCGTGGCCGTGATGTCGGTCCAGCCAACGTCGGAGAAGCGGATGGTGCTGCAGGACTCTGCTTCCGCCGACATGGCCGGGGTTGCCTGTATCGTTGCCGCGGCAATGGCAATTGCTGCTAGCGCTGTCTTGAACTTCATGCGTTTTCTCCCGTTGTGATCCGTGGTCAACTCTTTCTGCATGCGGCCGGCACAGGCGGGCAGGAGCCAATATACCGGCAATATGCCGCAGGCCTTGTGGGGCCGTACGGGCAAATTCCTCACGATTACTTTCAGCAAAGGGCTTTGCCTTCAAGTGCGAATTTGCTATTGACTGACCAGTCAATCAAAGTTTTGGCCGTTTCGCAAGTGTACGGACAAAAAGAATGGAAAGACCAATGCAAAGAGCTGGAGTCGAAGCCGGTCGCCGTCAGGCATTGATCGATGCTGCCATCGTCATGATTGGCGAGCATGGTTCGCTTGACGTTCCGGTAAAGGAAATTGCCACTCGGGCAGGCATGTCTTCTGCACTTGCGTTCCATTATTTCGGTGGCAAGGACGAGATCATCGTCGAGACCATGCGTTACCTGCTGCGCCAGTTCACGCAGGTCAT